>OIWT01005089.1_pt1 | contig 9945 bp, 8 predicted proteins | sample 1587701 | NCBI WGS metagenome assembly OIWT01 (sample SAMEA3888904, study PRJEB22519) | human gut metagenome | biome: human gut; feature: human-associated habitat; material: faeces | place: Denmark | collected 2009 | reverse complement strand
TAGCTTCGTCATAGCCTTCCTTACATAGCTCGCTATTCGCGTCAGGTGATTCCTCGCTATGCATAAAAGTTCAAGAGTAAAATCTGACAACGATTGAATCAGTGTTTCCTTAGGAAAGGTATGCGCAGATGGTTGGAGCGTTTCCTTCATTCCCCGAGATGTCAGAGGCGCTTTCGAAGGAGAAGATGTATGGATAAGCAAGGATTTTCGGTAAGCGAGGTCAATCAGTACGTAAAGCAGCTGCTGGAATCGCAGAGCGATCTGCATCATATTCCGGTGCTGGGAGAGGTATCGAATTTCAAGCGGTATGGATCGGGGCATTGCTATTTCACGCTGAAGGATGAGAAGTCGGCGCTGAAGTGCGTCATGTTCAAGAACAGCGCGGCGCGCCTGCCCTTCACTCCGCAGAATGGGGAGAAGGTCGTGGCTCTCGGCTCGATCTCGGTCTATGAAAGGGACGGGGTGTACCAGCTCTATGTGAGTGCGATGCGTCGGCAGGGGATCGGGGATCTGATGCAGGCGTATGAGGCGCTGAAGGAGAAGCTCACGAAGGAAGGGCTTTTTGATGCCTCTCGGAAGAAGGCGCTGCCTCGTCTGCCGCGGGCGATCGGGATCATCACGTCGCCTTCCGGGGCGGCGGTGCATGATATCATCACGGTGTCGCGGCGGCGAAACAAGGGCGTGAAGCTCATCTTGTATCCGGCGTCCGTGCAGGGGGAGGAGGCTGCAGGGGAGATCGTGCATGCGATCGATTTCTTTCAGCGGAATCACTTGGCAGATCTTCTGATCGTTGGGCGCGGCGTCGGATCGATCGAGGATCTGTGGGCGTTCAATGAGGAGCCGGTGGTGCGCGCCATCGCGGCATCGAAGATCCCGATCATCAGCGCTGTGGGGCATGAGACGGATTTCACATTGTCAGACTTTGCTGCTGATGCGCGGGCGGCGACGCCTTCGCAGGCTGCGGAGTTTGCGGTCATCGATGTGGCGGCGTATAGAAATGGCATCGCCTTTTATTTGGACAAGGCGGCAAAGCTGCTGGAAAAAAAGATCCATGAGAATGCACAGCTGGCAGACAGTCTGCAGCAGGAGCTCGCGCAGGCGATGGAGGCGGAGCTGGATGCGAAGAAGCACAGCCTCTCGCTCATTGCGGCGAAGCTCTCGGCGCTGAGCCCGCTGACAGTGCTTTCCCGCGGGTACACCATCACGACCGCGGCGGGGCGCGGAGCCGTGCAATGCGTATCGGACGTATCAGCGGGAGACACGATCAGGACGACAGTGGCGGATGGGACGATCTCCTCCGTCGTATCAGGGATAGAAAAGGAAAGGGGGTAGATCATGGAAACGGAGAAAATGTCATTCGAAGAGGGTCTGCAGAGCTTGAAGGAGTAGGTCGCAATGCTGGAAAAGGGAAATCTTCCACTGGATGAGGCACTGAAGGTTTTCCGCGATGCCGTCGACGTCGGACGCTTCTGCAATAAAAAGCTGGAGATGGCAGAGACGGAAGTGCAGAAGATCGTGGAGGATGCCGATGGCTTCACGCTCGAGGATTTCGAGGAGAAATAGAGAGTCTATGGGGATACCTCTTTGCCCGAAGTGAGGAAAATGCAAGGCTGCGATATGGGGATACCGCTATTTCCGACACAAAGCCTTCCCCACGTGGGGAAGGTGGCGAGCGGAGCGAGCCGGATAGGGTTCTAGCGGTATGAAAAAGAGCGAAGGAAATCGTCTCAAGTGCGCCGTTTGTGAGAGCACCCGAGCACCGCTGCGTGGTCCCCCTTCCCCGCGTGGGGAAGGTGGCGAGCGGAGCAAGCCGGATAGGGTACTAGCGGTATGAAAAAGAGCGAAGGAAATCGTCTCAAGTGCGCCGTTTGCGAGAGCACCCTATGCACCGCTGCGCGGTCCCCCTTCCCCGATGGGGAAGGCAAAAAGGAGGCGGCTTCGCCGCAAAAAAGGAAGCCAACCCCGCCTCGCTGCGCTCGTCAGCCCCTTCCAAGGGAAGGGGCTCGCGTGGACACTCCCTCCTTCCTATGGAAGGAGATGCCCCGAAGGGGCGGAGGTTGGATGGGGATGCCGCTATCCCCAAAACATAGCCTTCCCCGCGGGAGACGGGGCGCGGTATCCATTTCTCATTCACAAATTTCCATCTATCCATGATATAATAAAGTGTATTATGGAGGAATTATATATGAACGAAGCTACACAGAAAAATACAGCTCTCACTCTGCCGCTCGCAGCAATGAGAGATATTGCTATTTATCCGAAAATGACGGTCAGTGTCGACATTGGCCGTGATGCATCCGTCGCTGCCGTACGTCTTGCGATGCGCCGTGACCGCTACCTTGTTTGCGTGATGCAGAAGGATGGGAAGAAAGAAGACATCGACCTTTCGAACCTGTACGAATACGGCACGGTGGTGAAAGTGAACCAGATGCTTCAGCTGCCCGGCGGTCTCGTTCGCATTCTGGTGGAAGGTGTCTCCCGTGTGCATGTGGTGCATGCGGAGATGAAAGAGACCTGCATCTCTGCAGAAGTAGACGATGCAGAGGAATACACCGAAGATCCCCTCAAGGCCGAGGCGTATCGTCGTCTGCTCATCAAGAATTTCTTTGAATGGATGAGAAATACAGGCAAGGGGATGCAGGAAGACCAGATGAAACAGCTGAAACAGATCGATGATCCCGGCGAGACCGCCGATTTCATCTCCTCGCAGCTCCTGCTGGCGCCGAAGAAGCGGCAGGAGATCTTAGAGACATTAGGCGTCATCGAACGACTGAAGATCGTCAGCGAGTGCGTGGATCGTGAAGTTGCCATCGGCGAGCTGGAAAGCGACATCAATCAGGAAGTCAGAAAGCGGATGGACAAGGAGCAACAGGACTACTTCCTGCGTACGAAAGTGAAGACCATCCAGGACCGCTTGGGCGACACCGTAAGTCAGCAGAAGGAAGCGGAAGAATACCGTGAGAAGCTGAAAGCCTCTGCCATCCCCGAAGAAGAGAAGGGAAAGCTCGAGAAGGAGATCGACCATCTCGCCTCGATGCCGCCGATGATGGCGGAGACTGCCGTCGCCAGGAACTATCTGGACTGGGTCTTTGACCTGCCATGGGGCAAGGAAAGCGAAGACATCCTCGACCTTTCGCATGCGAAGGAGATCCTTGACGAAGACCATTACGGCCTGACCAAGATCAAAGAACGCATCCTCGAATACCTCGCCGTCCGTGTACTCGCTCCCGATGCCAAAGCGCCGATCATCTGCTTTGTAGGGCCGCCAGGCGTCGGCAAGACATCACTCGCACAGTCCATCGCACGCTCCATGGGCAGAAAATTTGCCCGTATCGCCTTAGGCGGCGTCCATGATGAAGCGGAGATCCGCGGACATCGCCGCACCTACATCGCAGCGATGCCCGGACGATTCATCGAAGCCATCAATCAGGCACAGACGAAGAATCCACTCATTCTCCTCGACGAGATCGACAAAGTCTCCTCTGACTTCCGCGGCGACCCTGCCTCGGCCCTCTTAGAAGCTCTCGATCCTGAGCAGAACAAAACCTTCCACGACAACTACATCGACATTCCTTTCGACTTCTCGAAAGTCTTCTTCCTCGCGACAGCGAACTCCGTCGCCACCATTCCACCGGCTCTCTTAGACCGCATGGAACTCATCGAGCTCTCCGGCTACACCGAAGAAGAAAAGCTGGAGATCGCAAAGAAATACCTCGTGCCCCGCCAGAGAGAAAGAAACGGCCTCAAAGCGAAAGACATCAATTTCACTCCGGCCCTTCTCCGCCGCGTCATCCGGAGCTACACCAGAGAAGCCGGCGTCCGCAATCTTGAACGCACCATCGGCGCTCTCTGCCGTAAAGTCGGTAAAAAAATCGTTCTCGCCGATGACAGCCTGCCGACACTGACCGCCAAGACCATAGAAAAATATCTTGGCCCCGTGAAATACATGCCCATGTCCGAAGAACACAGCGATATGGTCGGCCGCGTGAACGGTCTTGCATGGACCGCCGTCGGCGGCGAAGTCCTCGACACAGAAGCCGTCACCATCAAAGGCAAGGGTCACCTCATCTTGACCGGACAGCTCGGTGACGTCATGAAAGAATCTGCCGAGACCGCCTATACCTACATCCGAAGCCGCGCCAAAGCACTCGGACTCGCCGAAGACTTCTATGAGACACTCGACACCCACATCCACCTTCCGGAAGGTGCCGTACCGAAAGACGGCCCATCCGCCGGTATCACCATGGCCACCGCGCTTGCCAGCGCCTACACCGGACGCAAAGTCAGAGGCGATACCGCTATGACCGGAGAGATCACCCTTACCGGCGAAGTCCTCCCCATCGGCGGACTCAAGGAGAAGGTGCTTGCTGCCAGCCAGTTCGGGATCAAGCAGATCCTCCTCCCGGAAAAGAACAAACGTGACCTCGATGAGATTCCCAAATCCGTCCGCGATCAGCTCCACTTCGTCTGCGTCAAAAACGTCGATGAAGTCCTCGAACATGCGCTGGTGAAATAGTGACTGGTGACTAGTGACTAGGGACTAGGGATGACTTGTGACTGGAATGCCATCTTGGGGCAACGCATGCGAGACTATCCCTTTCCCGTATTGTCATCCCGAGCGTAGTCGAGGGATCTCTATGGCACCGCGGTTAGCATCCACATGCCCTTTCACGGAAACGACGCACGGGGATTGCGTTTTTGCGTTTCCCAAGTACATATCGTTGATCAGTCTGCAAGGAAGATTTCTCGGCTTCGCTCGAAATGACGATACGTCAGGAACGCAGTTCCACATTCTCGCTTCTCCCTTCCCTAGTGAATCCGTTGAACCTGACCGCATACTTTCCCAGACATGAGGAGGTCGGCGAAATGAGAATACCGCTGTGCATCCCTAAGCATCCATTTTCTGAAACCAATGAGTGATTCTTAAAGGAACGCTGACTCCATCGCAGGATCGGTGCTTCCATAGAAAGGAGCTGTCCTATGGCAGAGATCAAAGACATCACCAAATTTCATATATTTTCCTCCGCCTACTTTGCCTCGGCGGTGAACCGTTCCCAGTACGTGACGGACGGCAAGAAAGAGATCGCCTTCATCGGCCGTTCAAACGTAGGCAAATCCTCTCTCATCAATTCCCTCACCGGAAGGAAGAAACTCGCCTACGTCAGCCGCGAACCCGGCAAGACACGCACCATCAACTACTACGCCATCCAGTCTAGGCGCATAGAGAACGAAGAAGAACAGCGACAGGACTGGTACCTCGTAGACCTCCCCGGCTACGGCTTCGCAAAGACCAGCCAGGAAAACAAAGACAGCTGGTCCTCCTTCATTGACGAATATATGAAGAAGTCCCCCGGCCTCATCATGATCGGTCTGCTGCTCGACCTTCGACACCCGGGACTCCCCATCGACCTCAAAGCCTTCGACTGGCTGAAAAAAGCCGGCATCCCCATCCAGATCATCGCTACCAAGGGCGATAAACTCAGCCGCAACGACCTCAAAAAGAACCTCATGCAGATGAAGAAGCTCTTCCCCACCGCCTCCCTGCCCCTCGCCTACTCCTCGCTCACCGGAGAAGGACGCGATGCCCTGCTCGAAGTGATCGAGAGAAAGATCTGTGAGTAGGGGATGGGGACAAAAAGGAGAAACCATGAAGAAACTCATACTGACACTGCTGCTTACCATCGTGTGTGTGCCCGCATGGGCCTCGCCATGGGATGCTCCGAATTCCTTTGAAATCGTGAAGGAAAGCTCCTGGGACTACCGGATCGCCCGCACCCTCACCGAAGAAGGAAAAGCACCCGCCTACACCACCGCCTTCTTTGACAAAACACTCACCCGCTACGAGATCGCCAGCGTCGTGAAGAACATTCTGGAATCCGTCCCTGCCAAAGACCAGACAGAAGACATGGCAAGACTCAAGAAGGAATACACCCGCGAACTCGAAGCGCAGGGCTACCGCGAAAAGAGAAAGAAAGAGGAGCGAAAGCCCATCCTCGAAATCAGCGGAGACACCCGCGTCCGTTACAAAAACGACAGCGGAAGCGACGCCCGCGCTCGCGTGAATACCACCTGGCACATCGGAAAGACCGACATTGTGGCCGGAGGCAGCGCAGAGAAAGACATGTAAAAAATCCCGATGCTCGAAAGAGCATCGGGGGTTTTGATTGCCTGTTATGAGTGCGCTTCCGCACACTCCGTCAAAGTGATATGAGCCTTGGCAGCGATCCGTCTGACCTCATCCTCGCTGCAGCTGGACATGGATACGATGAACGATAAAGGCATTTTGGCTTTCAACAGGCGCAAAACGAATTCATTGGCGGCATTCTGCCAGCCTTTTTTCTCGCCTCTGATTTCACCCCTCTTTTCGCCGAGTTCCATTCCTCTGCGGTATATGCCTACACTCAAATCGCACATAGTATCCACCATCCCTTCTTCTTTACTTTCCAATTCAATCTGGTACTTTTCTTCCAAGACTTTTTTCTTATAAGCAGCTGATTCATCGGATTTGAATAAATCATACAGCATGCGCAGCAGACGATTTCGGATATGGCGGCGGTCATTTCCGATATAGACCATGACGATTTGTTGCAGGTCATAATGGAGGCGCGCCTCACGGATGCTGCCGTACTCAGTGATTTCCTGCGTCACATAGCGGGTGATGCCGCTCTTTCCTTGCGGCGTATCCATACACAGCCAGATGCTGTACACCTTGCGGATTTTCTCGTAGTGTGAATGGTCAAATTCCACACCGTTCTGCGAGGAAATCAGGCGGCTGCCGTAGTAGAGCGCCCGCTTGATCATGGGATAGGATACATCGGAGCTTTGCTGCGCCTCCACATTGATGATGAGCGTCAGCGGATCGCCGCCAGGAGTGACAGCTTGGAACCGGATGTCGAATGTCGTGACACCTTCAGACACCGTTTTTTCCTCGGCGTTTTCCCCGCGGATTCGGAGACTGTTCGTCATATCTGGGTGCACCGGTACCTCAGCCACTTCAGGCGTACCGATGATGCAGTGCGTCTTGATCTCTTGCAGGTCCGTGTCTTTGAATTCCTTCACACAGTACTTGAGGATCCACGAGAGGATGCTCCTCGTCGCGATGAGTTTTTTCGCCACAGCATCATAGGCAGGACTCCGGCCAGCCAGATACGTGTCGGGCGTTGTTTCCATCATCGGCTCACCTCCCTTCATTCCTCTCTATTTTATCATACCTTGGGAAGGTGGCGATACGAGGATGCCGCTTTCCCCATATTGTCATTTCGAGCGAAAGCGAGAAATCTTTTTCGTTCGCGGTCAGGCAAAGGATGTGAGGATAGCGGCGAGCGGGAAACACCGTGCTCCCCGCGAATCGGAAGGACGGTGTTTCATGCAGACAGCATTACGAAAGAAAACGGAAACGGGAAACGAAAAAGATCCCTCGGCTGCGCTCGGGATGACGAAACGAGGAAACGCCTCTTTCCATTCCTTTTCAACCTGCTGCGGAAGCCAACCCCGCCTCGCTGCGCTCGGCAGCCCCTTCCAAGGGAAGGGGCTCGCGTGGACACGCCCTCCTTCCTGTGGAAGGAGATGCCCCAAAGGGGCGGAGGTTGGATGGGGAAAGCACTATCCCCGATGGACAAAGCCTTCCCCGCGTGGGGAAGGCTTACGATACGAGGATGCCGTTTTCCCCATATTGTCATTTCGAGCGAAAGCGAGAAATCTTTTTCGTTTGCGGTCAGGCAAAGGATGTGAGGATAGCGGTGAGCGGGAAGCACCGTGCTTCCCGCGAATCGGAAGGACGGTGTTTCATGCAGACAGCATTACGAAAGAAAACGGAAACGGGAAACGAAAAAGATCCCTCGGCTGCGCTCGGGATGACGAAACGAGGAAACGCCTCTTTCCATTCCTTTTCAACCTGCTGCGGAAGCCAACCCCGCCTCGTTGTCCACGCGAGCCCCTTCCTATGGAAGGAGGTGCCCCGAAGGGGCGGAGGTTGGATGGGGAAAGCGCTATCCCCGAAACAAAGCCTTCCCCTCGAGGGGAAGGTGGCGAGCGGAGCGAGCCGGATAGGGTTCTAGCGATATGAAAAAGAGCGGGGGAGATCGTCTCAAGTACGCCGTTTACGAGAGCACCCGAGCACCGCTGGTGCGGTCCCCCTTCCCCAATGGGGAAGGCTGCGATACGAGGATGCCGCTTTCTCCATATTGTCATTTCGAGCGAAAGCGAGAAATCTTTTTCGTTCGCGGTCAGGCAAAGGATGTGAGGATAGCGGCGAGCGGGAAGCACCGTGCTCCCAGCGAATCGGAAGGACGGTGTTTCATGCAGACAGCATTACGGAAGAAAACGGAAACGGGAAACGAAAAAGATCCCTCGGCTACGCTCGGGATGACGAAACGAGCAAACGCTTCTTTCCATTCCTTTTCAACCTGCTGCGGAAGCCAACCCCGCCTCGCTGCGCTCGGCAGCCCCTTCCAAGGGAAGGGGCTCGCGTGGACACTCCCTCCTTCCTATGGAAGGAGGTGCCCCGAAGGGACGGAGGTTGGATGGGGGAAGCGGTATCCCCGAAACAAAGTCTTCCCCAGTCCCTAGTCATCAGTCACTAAAATGACCACTTTTGCAGAATTTCGACCACTTTTGCAGCGAAAGGCACCGCAGGGGACAGATTTCCTGTAATGTAAAGACATAGAAAACTCCGACATCCGGCACGGAGAAAATGTTCATTGTTTTTCACAAAGGGGGAAATCATCATGAATAACATCTACAAAGTCATCTGGTCCAAGGCAAAGAATTGCTATGTGGTAGCGTCTGAAATCGCTCGCTCTCACACGAAGTCGGCTACAGGCTCGGGAAAAATTGGGGGGGTGACTAGACGTTCCCTTCTCGCGTCTCTTATGGCGCTTTCTCTCCTCTGTGGAGGATTTGGCGCAGCGAGTGCGGCAAATGGCACTGTGCATGTGGATGAGTCTCATACGTCTGGCGCCGCTGAGGTATATACCACGGAGAAAGTGGATACACTGCTGAACGACAAAGCGGATAAAACAGCACTTGCCACCAAAGCCGATGAGACCGAGGTTGTTAAGAATACAGAGAACATCGCTACGAATAAAGGAAACATCACCAATCTGGAAAACAATAAAGCGGATAAGACTTATGTCGATACGGAATTGACAAAGAAGGCGGATAAGGATACGGTTACAGCTTTGGAGGGACGCGTAGGGGGCGTAGAGGGGAAAGTAACAACTCTTGAAGGCACGGTTGGTAATGCTTCCATCGGATTGGTGAAAGACGTAAATGAATTGAAGACTCAGGGGATTACTCTGAATAACGCGCTTGGAAATAAAGCAGATCAGAGTGCTTTGGTGGCCGCTACTGACCGTATCACCACGAATGAAACCAACATCACCGCCCTGCAGAAGAAGACAACAGGACTCTCTGATGATGGCAAGTCTTTGAACGGCATGAACAGTGTCGAAACAGAGGCGCTGACGGTGAAGGGGGAGATCAAGAATGGCGCGGGCGTGACCACCACACTGACTGATATCAAGGCTTCCATGGATAAGGCGAATGCAAATGAGACCGCTATTGGCCAACTGCAGACGACAACTACAAATCAGCAGACGGCGATCGATGGCCTGAATGCGAAGACCACGAAGATATCCTACAATGCAGCCCAAGGCACTACCGTACAGGGCGTTGAATTCAAGGATTCAGAAGTGGATGCCAATGGCAAAGGATTGACGGGTGTTACTACGTTGAATACCACAGGAAATGCGACTGTCGGGGGCGAGCTGAACGCGACCGGGAAAGTCAGCGGGAATGGATTAGACGCTAGGACAGGAGATATCAAAGGCGGCAGCTTGAGCGTCACAGGCGCGGTAAACGGCAGCAGTGTCAATGCGGGCACACTGAGCACCACAGGAAATGCGACTGTCGGGGGCGAGCTGAACGCGACCGGGAAAGTCAGCG
>OIWT01005076.1_pt1 | contig 9966 bp, 12 predicted proteins | sample 1587701 | NCBI WGS metagenome assembly OIWT01 (sample SAMEA3888904, study PRJEB22519) | human gut metagenome | biome: human gut; feature: human-associated habitat; material: faeces | place: Denmark | collected 2009 | reverse complement strand
TGGGGTCCTCCTTGTTGAGCCAATAATACTCGTCCAGCACGCTGACGCCCTCCGTCTCGATGGAGGGGATGGAGCGGAACAGATCCCACATGACCTCGAAATGGTTGTCCATTTCCCGGCCGCCCCGCATGACGTAGCCCAGATTCTCGAACTTATAGCCGTCGCAGGCGCCGCCGGGCAGGTTGCCCTTCTCCAGAATGTGGACGTGCTCACCTTTCATCTGGCCGTCCCGCACCAGATAGCAGGCGGCGGTCAGGGCCGCAAGGCCGCTGCCCACGATATAGGCGGATTTCTGATCCACGCCCTCCGGCTTCTTGGGGCGGGCAAACGCTTCATAATTACCACTGGAATAATACATAGTAAAACCTCCTGTAAGTTCATTGCTTTATGTTTTCTTCTTGATGAGGAAAGCATACATCGATGACCGTGTTTTTTCAATGGACAGAAAACACCCGATGAACAGTTTTTGTTCACTTGAGGGGGAATTGCCTAGTTTTTCACCATTCCGGCACGTTTGAACAAAGTTTTGCCTGCTGCATGCTGTGGCTGCCTTGACATTTTTCGTCGTGGGAATTACAATAGCACCAATGGTTAGATAGCGCTAATCGCTTCTTTTTGACTAAGAGTTAGACGGCGCTAATCGCCGGAAACATAGACAGGAGGGTGACGCCATGTCAAAGAAAGCGACAGAGTTCCAGCGAAAGGAAATGAGCCGGATGTATCGCGGCAAGGAGATCTTCAAGCCGCTGAATACCGGTTGGATCGACCAGAATGTGGCCTGTGTGCGGGAGTGGGTGGCCAACATCTTCTTTTACCGGAAGGGCGATGCCACCATCATGATCGATGCCGGGTACAACTATGACCGGCTGGCGGAGAAAATGGGCTGGCTGGGCATCGACCCCAAGTCCATCCGCCACATTCTCATTACCCATCAGGACACCGACCACGTGGGTGCGGTGGAGGCCGACAGTCCCGGTCTGTTCCGGGACGCCACGCTGTACATAGGCGAGACAGAGAACAAGTATCTGACCGGCGAAACCCGCCGCAAGGTCATCTATCATCTGTACAAGCTGCCGCAGGTGATCATCAACAATGAAAAGGTGCTGCTGCGGGACGGTCAGAGCATGGATATCGACGGCATTAAAATTGAGTGCTTCCTTGTCCCCGGCCATACCTGGGGACACATGGTGTATCTCATCGATGACAAGTATCTCTTTACCGGAGACACCGTCTGGTTCGGCGCTGACGGCGGCTACGAGGGCCGGTTCACCCAGTGCGGCATCTGTACGCTGCTGAAAAAGCTGGGCCTGTACGATCTGACCCCGGCCATGTGACATCTGGACTACACCATGAGCGAGGCGGGCGGCGTGACGAATTTCGTGCGGCAGTACACGCTGGCATCCGGCGGGCCGTACTGCGACTGCGGCTATAAAAAGAAAACCGTATGACATGAAAAAAAGACCTTCGGCAGTGCCGAAGGTCTTTTTTCGTATGTACTTACTTTTTTTCGCCGTCGGGCAGCAGATTGGTCATGCTCTTCAGGCTGATGCCCAGCGTGGACATATTGTGCAGCAGGGCGGAGGTGGTAGGCGGCAGAATGCCTGCCACGCCCAGCACGATCAGCGAGAAGTTGAAGCTCACGATGAACCGGTAGTTCCGGTGGATACGGACCATCAGCGCCTCGCTGAGCTTCCGCAGCGTCACCAACTCGAACAGATCCTCCGACGCGATGGTGATGTCGGCGATCTCACGGGCGATGGCGGCGCCGGTGGAAATGGCGATACCCGCGTCGGCTTCCGACAGGGCAGGGGAGTCGTTCACGCCGTCGCCCACCATGATGACGGTGCGACCCTTTGCCTTTTCCTCGCGGATAAAGGCGGCCTTGTCCTCCGGAAGAACCTCCGCGAACACGGCGTCTACGCCTACTTGCCGGGCCACGGCCTCGGCGGTCTTGCGGTTGTCGCCGGTCATCATCACTACCTTGGAGATGCCGCAGTCATGCAGCGCCTTTACGGCGGCGCGGGCTTCCTTCCGCAGCGGATCGTAGACGCAGATCACGGCGGCCAACTCTCCGGCGATGCACAGGTACAGGTGGGAATAGGCTTCCGGCAGGTTGTCGAATTTCTCCTGCTCACCCTCCGGGATATGGCAGCCCTCGTCCTCAAATACGAAGTGGGCGCTGCCGATCAGCACCGATTTGCCCTCGACCATGCTGGAAATGCCGTGGGCCACCACGTACTGCACCTGAGAATGGTACTCCTCGTGGGAAAGACCACGCAGTTTGGCTTCCTCCACCACGGCATTGGCCATGGAGTGGGGATAGTGCTCCTCAAGGCAGGCGGCCAGCCGCAGCATATCCGGCTCCTTGTAGTCACCGAAGGTGATGATCTGGGCCACCTTGGGGGTGGCGTAGGTGAGGGTGCCGGTCTTGTCGAACACGATGGTGTCGGCCTTTGACACGGCCTCCAGAAAACATCCGCCCTTGACGGAGATGTGGTGGCTGGTGCTCTCCCGCATGGCGGACAGCCCGCGATGGGAATGGCCAGCTTCAGCGCGCAGGAGAAGTCCACCATCAGCACCGCCAGCGTCTTGGTGATGTTGCGGGTCAGCAGATAGGTCAGCGCCGTGCCGCCCAGCGTATAGGGCACCAGACGGTCGGCCAGACGGGCGGCCTTGTCCTCAGCGGTGGATTTCAGCTTTTCCGACTCCTCGATCATGTGAACGATGCGGTCGTACCGGCCGCCGCCGGACGCCTTGTCCACGCAGATAACGCATTCGCCCTCCTCGGCCACGGTTCCGGCATAGACATAGCTGCCGGGCCGCTTGGGAACAGGCATGGATTCGCCGGTCATGGAGGCCTGATTCACCATAGCCTCGCCGGATACCACCTTGCCGTCCAGCGGGATCATGCTGCCGGTGCGTACCACCACGCAGTCACCGGCCTTCACATCGGAGACCGGCACCAGTACCTCGGTATCGTTTACCTGAAGCCAGACCTTGTCCACGTTCAGGCTCATGGCACCGGCCAGATCGGCCACGGATTTCTTGTGGGTCCACTCTTCCAGAATTTCGCCCAGCCGCAGCATGAACATGACGGAGCCGGCGGTGGAGAAGTCGCCCCGGACGATGGACACCGTTACGGCGGTGGCGTCCAGCACCGCCACGGACAGCTTGCCGTGCCACAGGGCTTTCAGCCCCTCCCTGATGTACTTCACGGAGCGGATCACCGCCAGCGCCGAGGTAATGGGGAAGGGCAGGAACAGCTTGGAGATGCACCGCCGCATGACGGTCATGACCAGCTTGTCCTCAAACTCCCGGTTCAGGGCGCGGGAGGTGTGCTCTGGAACCAGCTCCATGGCCTCGGCCTTGGGGAAGGAGAAGGCCGCCAGCGCGGCAATGACGTCGCCGCGCCTTCCGGCATAGAGCACCACGGCGTCCTGAGTGCGGTCATAGACCTTGACCTCAGTCACGCCGCTGATGCTGCGCAGATAGTATTCCAGTACGTCCGCCTGATGCAGCGTCATGTATCCGCAGTACAGATGCACCCGCAGACGCCCGGCGGATTCGTGGAGAATGTTGCATTTCATGGTTATTCAGCGCTGGCTTCTTCCTTGGAAGTGTCCTCCACCACGGCGGCGGCAGCCTCTTCGGCCCGCTGCTCGTTGATGGCCTTGGCGTCGGCGTAAATATCTTCGGCGTTCTCACGAACGGTGGTGACGGTCTCCATCACGCTGTCCTTGGCGCGCAGCACGGCGGCGGTGGTGTGGGTGTATACCTTCTTGGCATCCTTGCTGCTGAGCACCTTGATACCGGCGGTGCCGAACAGCACACCGGCGGCGAACAGACCTAATTTCTTCATCATAGATTACCTCCTGATCTGATATATTCAAAGATTAGCTTCGGCTAACCTTTGCCTGTACTATATCATGAGACAGGTGAAAAATCAAGATTTTATCACGACAAAAATCACAAAAATTACCAAAGGAATGACGGAAAAAAGAATAAATCTGCCCAAGTCGCAGGCGCTGCTCCCGCGGCGGCAGTTGACAATCCGGAGACGGCGGGCTATAATTTACCCATACCGATTGTGGAGGTCAAAGCATGAAGCAATGCATGGATGCGGACAATCTGCACCGCAGACTGAAAAAGATCATCGGGCAGGTGCAGGCCATCGACCGCATGATCGACGAGGATGTCCCCTGTGAGGATGTGCTGGCCCAGATCAACGCGGCCAAGGCTGCGCTGCACGGCTGCGGCAAGGTGGTGTTGGAGGGGCATATCAAGCACTGTGTCCGGGACGGCATCGAGCACGGAGATGCCGACAAGACCATCGAGAGCTTTACCAAGGCGGTGGAGCGGTTTTCCAATATGGGCTGAACATAAAAAAGAAGGGCGCTGCCCTTCTTTTTTTCTTGACAAGTGATACCCATAGGGGTATATTATACACATACCCCCTATGGTATAAAAGGAGAATAGCTATGAACTCGCTGATGGAAAAGCTGGAGCACCTGCTGGAGCTTGGCGGCATCAAAAAGGATGTCACCCTGCTGGTGATCTCCGGCATCGCAGTCATTTGCAGTCTGGCAAAGTGGCAGCCGCTGCCCTTTGATATGGCGTGGGTGGCCATCATTCTGTGCGGTGTACCCATTGTGCTGGAGGCCATCATCGGCCTTGTGACCGCCTTTGACATCAAGGCGGACGTGCTGGTGTCGCTGGCGCTGATCGCCTCGGTCTGCATCGGACAGGACTTTGCCGCCGGTGAGGTGGCCTTCATCATGCAGTTGGGCGGCCTGCTGGAGGAGCTGACGGTGGCAAAGGCCCGGGCGGGCATCGAAAAGCTGGTGCACCTGACGCCGCAGACGGCGCGTGTGCTGCGCGGCGGCAGCGAGGAGATCGTCCCTGCGGAGCAGGTGCAGGTAGGCGACCGCATCCGCGTGCTGCCGGGTGAGGGCGTCCCTGTGGACGGCGTGATCGTTTCGGGACAGACATCCATCAATCAGGCGGTCATGACCGGCGAGTCCCTGCCGGTGGATAAAACAGTGGGGGACGCCGTGTCCAGCGGCACGGTGAACCAGTTCGGCGCCTTTGAGATGGAGGCCACCAAGGTGGGCGAGGACAGCTCCATCCAGCGGATGATCCGGCTGGTGCAATCCGCCGACGCGGGCAAGGCCAAGATCGTGGGCATCGCGGATCGCTGGGCCACATGGATCGTGGCCATTGCGTTGACTGCCGCGGCGCTGACGTGGCTCATTTTCGGACAAATCATCCGGGCCGTCACCATCCTTGTGGTGTTCTGCCCCTGCGCGCTGGTGCTGGCGACGCCTACGGCCATCATGGCGGCCATCGGCAACGCCACCAAGCATGGCTTCCTTGTCCGCGAGGGAGACGCGCTGGAGCGGCTGGCCGGCGTGAAGGTGATCGCCTTTGACAAGACCGGTACGCTGACCTACGGCGCACCGGAGGTGGTGGCCGCCGTCAGTGTGCGGGAGGAAACACAAAATGGTCATTAAAATCATTGCACTGATTATCGGCGTCCTGATCCTTGGCACCGGACTGTACTATCTCTCCAAAGAGAAGCACGATCCGGAGTCCCGCAAGATTTATGGCATTGTCAGTGCCGTAGGCGGCGGCTCTGCTGCTGGTGCTTTGACCGGAACCACACGCAAATACGAAAAAGCGGGCCAGCGCCCGCTTTTTCGCTGCCTCCTATGGCTTGTATCTGGAGAATGGTTCTGTTATACTGGATAAAAATGAGGCTTGCGGAGGGTTTGAAGACGAAAGTGGAACAGTTCGTCATGGCATATGGCGTAGAGCAGGACAGGCTGCGGGCCATCCTGCCGGAGGGCTTTGTGTCGCTGCGGCCGGTGCTGCGCATCAACGCGGAGGTCAGGGAGGGCTGCAGCGGCTATGTGGAGTTCAATACCGCCGTGGAAAAGGACGGCGTCCGTGGCTGGCTCAACATCGGCTTCTGGAACGATGTACCCTATGAGCGGGACGGGAAAACGGTGACCTTCAAGACTGACTTCCTTGAAATACGCTTTACCGGCGTGGGGATCGAGGGCTCCTGTCCGGCGGAAAAGGATAACGCGGGGTGCTTTTTCCTTGGCGAGGGGCTGAGAGCGCCGGAGCTGATCGCCAGCGGTAAGGAGTTCTGCGACTGTGCGTTCCGCTGGAGCTTCACGGCGGAGGACGCCCATGGCGTCAGCATCGGAAAGACGCTGCCTGCCTATCCTACCGAGGTAAAGACGGTCTATCCCAAGGAGGCGTTCACCGTTGAAAACGCGGCGAAGATCCCCTGCCGGCAGGTACTGGGAACCTATACGGTGCGGTTTGAGCGGTAATAAAACGAAAAGGAACCCCTTCGGTTCAAAAACCGAAGGGGTTCCTTTTGCTTACTCTGCCTGCGGCGGCGTGAAGGAGAGAATGGGCTCCCACGTCTGCAATAGCTCTGCCAGCTCCGGCGTCAGCCGGTGGCGGCACTCGGACTTCAGATCGTCCGGCACGCCGTAGAAAGCCTCGGCGATGCTGCCGGTGATGGCGGCCAGCGTATCGCTGTCGCCGCCCAGGGATACCGCTGTGCGGAGAGCGTCCTCAAAGTCTGTGCTTTCCAGAAACGCGGTGATGGCCTGCGGCACGGTTTCCTGACAGCTCTCCACATGGCGATAGGCGGGGCGGATCTCGTCGCAGGTGCGGCTGAGCTCGTAACCGAATTCCCGCTCCACATAGGACTTGATGGCCGCCTTGCTGTGGCCGGTGCGGGCCAGAAAGATAGCCGCGGCGGTGGCCTGTGCTCCTTTGACGCCCTCCGGGTGATCGTGGGTCACTTCGGCGGTGAGCCGCGCCAGACGCAGCGCCTCCGCCATATCCGCCGCCAGCCATGCCGCCGGGGACACCCGCATGGCGCTGCCATTGCCGAAGCTGTGGTAGGGCTGGGGATCGTCCGCATACAGCCAGCTGTTGAACCGCACGCCGTATCCCTTGTCGGGGTAGGCGCGGCCCAGCCGCTGCATCTCCCGCACCAGCAACCCTTTGACGGCGGCGTCCTCCTGACCGCAGGTATCCCGCAGCGCTTTCGCCACCGCCAACGTCATCACCGTGTCGTCGGTGAATTCGGAGCGCCGGCTGAACAGGGGGAAGTCCTTGGCCTTGTAGTTGTTGCAGTCAAATTCGTAGGAGCTGCCCACGATATCGCCCAGAATCGCACCGTACATCAGTCGTCCTCCCGGTTTTCAAAATCTTCTTCTATGCGGCTTTTCCATCCGGCGGAAAGCTCCTCCTCGCAGCGGATGGTGGATACCGCTTCGCTGATAACATCGTAGTTCAGCGCCGTGCCGCGGCTGTCGCAGCGGTAGTTGACGGCGCGATCCGCGCCGATGCCGAAGTGTTGGGCGGTCTCCACCGCGTCAATGTTGGCGCCCAGAAACAGGAACTCCCAGCCGTATTTGGCCTTCTGCCGTTCAATCATCCTCTTTACCGTGTCACTGTCGTAGTGATGGCTGGAGTTTTCCATGCCGTCGGTGGTGATGACGAACAGCGTGCGGTGGGGCACATCCTCCGGACGGGCGTATTTGTGGATGTTGCCGATGTGGTGGATGGCGTCGCCAATGGCGTCCACCAGCGCCGTGCAGCCGCCTACCTGGTAATCCGCGTCAGTCATGGGCGGCACCTTCTGTACCTCCAGACGGTCATGCAGTACGCAGCCGAAGTTGTTGAACAGCACGGTGGATACATAGGCCGTGCCCGGTTCCTTCTTCTGCTTTTCCAGCATGGCATTGAAGCCGCCGATGGTGTCGCTCTCCAGTCCGGCCATGGAGCCGCTGCGGTCAAGAATAAATACCAGCTCTGTTACATTGTTCATCAATAAAACCTCCCTGTGTTTTTGTTGTCCTCAGGATAACAGAACACAGGATGGCTTTGGTCGCCTGACAGGCGACATTTTTACCGGCTTACACGCCGATCAGGTTCTGGTCAAAGGCGAACAGCGCTTCGTTGATGGTGAACACGTTGTAAATGCCCTGCGTCACGAAGTACTCCACGATGATATCGAACTCGCTGGCGTGGGTCAGAGAGTAGCCCGCCTTGCCCAGCAGCTCCCGCAGCTCCTCCATGGGCAGCTCCAGCGCCAGACCGAAGGCGATCACGGTGGACTTGGAGGGCGTGTAGTGTTTATCATTTTTGATCTTTGAGAACAGCCGCCGGTCGATGTTGGCCCTTTTGTAGCATTGGGCGTCGGTCATGCCAGATTCGCCGATCTTCCGCAGCAGCATTTCCGAGAAGCCCTCGTCCAGCTGCTTCACGGCGTCCTCCAGCGACAGGGACGCCAGCGTGTACGTGGAGGGCGAGGGGGAGCAGTCCGGCATTCGCGCGCTGTACAGCCGTTCCTCCTGCTGGGCGATGGCCTGACTGATGGCATATACGTCCACATAGCGGTCGTTGATGTAGGCCCTGATATCCGCGCATACCTCTCCTTTGAGCTGATATGCCGCGCGGTCGAAAACGACCAGATACACCGTCATGTCGCTTTGCAGTACGAAATGGCCGATGGTGTCGATGGCGATATCCAGCGCCTGCTCCCTGGGATAGCCGGGGCTGTCGGAGGAGAGCAGCGGAAAGGCCACGCTCTCGCAGCCGTGCTCATCCGCCAGCACGAGAGCGGCCAGATAGCAGGAGGCCAGCAGAGCACGCTCGTCGTGACAGCCGTCCTGCCAACGAGGGGTGACGGTGTGGATCACATATTTGCAGGGCAGGCCGTAGGCGGCAGTCAGCCTGGCGCTGTCGGTGGGGCAGTCGCCCGGCAGAAGCGGATCGGCGGCGTTGACGATGGCGTCCACGTTCATTTGGGTAATGTCATTCTGGACAATATGCAGGGGCATGGCGATACCTCCGTGGCGTGAGTGAGCGTATTGCGGCAGGCGGACGGGGCACGTCCTGCCCTGCCGAGAGAAAGCGTTTATTCCTCCGTGAAGGTATAGCGGACGATATAGCCGCTTTCGTTGCCGGTGGTGATGACCATGCCGCCGTCGGAGGTGCGGCTGATGTCCCGGATGGGGAAGCGCTTGTTCTGCTCCACGTAGGCCTCCGGGCTCTCCGCCTCTGCCTCGATGATCGTTCGGATGGCGTGCTTGGAGCCGCCGCAGGGCGTCATGGATTCCACGATGATCTCATAATCTTTCATGTTCTGTCGCTCCTTTTGCTTCACTGTCAGTCGACATATCTTGTATTCTTTTGACAGTATAGCACATGTCATTCGTTTTGTCAGCGTCTCAGACACAAAAAACAGATACAGGTCTGAGCGCGGAGAAAAAGCTACCGGGCGGAAAGCTTTGCTTTCCGCCCGGTAGCTTTTTATTCTGTGGGGGATAAGGCGGAACGGATCAGTCGGCCTTCCGCTTGCGGCCCAGTACCACCGCGCCGCCCGTCAGGGACAGTAGGCTCATGGCCGCGTACAGGGCGACGCCCGCGTCGCCGGTCTTGCTGGACTGGACGCCCTTCTTGACGTCAGCTCCGGAGCCGGTGCTGCCGGAGTTTGTATTGCCGGAGCCGGAACCGGTGCCCGTGCTGCCGGAGTTGGAGCTGTGGGTCTTCCTGGGGATCACGGTGTCGGCCTTGGTGATCTCCCTGGTGGCCTCGGCATCGCTGTAATACTTGCCGCAGCCGTCACAGTACCAATAGGTGATGTTGCCTTCCTTCGTGTAGGTGGCTTTCTTGGCGTCCACCTTTTTCAGGTCGGTATGGTTGTTCTTATTCAGTTCGCCGTAGGGCTGCCGGCACACCTCGCACACAGCCTTGTCCTTGCAGGTGGCTGTGCCGCCGGAGTGCTTGCAGGCGACGCCGCAGGTCTCGCACTTGCCGTCCTTCCAGACGTGCTTGCAGGCGATGCCGCAGGTCTCGCACTTACCGTCCTTCCAGACGTGCTTGCAGGCGACGCCGCAGGTCTCGCACTTGCCGTCCTTCCAGACGTGCTTG
>OIWT01005075.1_pt1 | contig 9966 bp, 23 predicted proteins | sample 1587701 | NCBI WGS metagenome assembly OIWT01 (sample SAMEA3888904, study PRJEB22519) | human gut metagenome | biome: human gut; feature: human-associated habitat; material: faeces | place: Denmark | collected 2009 | reverse complement strand
CCCAGCGCGAGCGCTTGCCGCCCGGCGTGCCGTCCACCGTGCGCGCGCCCACGTCCCAGTCGCCGCGCGCCGGCGTCTCCGCCCAGCTGCGCTGCGTCGGTGTCTCGCTAACAGTGCTGACAGTGCTGGCAGTGCTGCGCGTGGGTGTGGGAGCGTCCCACTTGGAGACGGGCTTCGCGTCGGGCTCGTCGCGCTTCTGGCTCTACGCGTGAGGCCGCGGCGGCGCGGGCACTTGGCGCTCCTGCTCCTCCTTCTCCTTCTCCACGATCTGCTTGTACACGTCCGCCTCCTCCTCCTTCAGCAGCTTCTCCTTCATCACCTCCTTGTACCCGCGCGACGGCACGCCCTCCTTGTACGGGTCGCTCCTCTATTCTTCATCAGTACAAAGATTGCCCACCTCCGGACTCATCGTGCGCTTGCGGTGCTGGCGCTGGTAGTCGTTCTCGCGGTCCGCGATGCGGGTGTTCACCTTCATCGAGCCGCCCTGCAGCCGCATCTCGTCCATCTCGTTTTCGCGCGCGTCCGCCTCCTCCTTTCTTCGGCGCTGGATGGTTGCGGGATGTCTACTCGCTCACGCGATGTCCATATTGCCATACAAGCCAGAATAGTCCTCCTTCTCGGCATCCTCGTTTTCGTCCTCGTCGATCACTTCGTCGACGTATTTGTCTGTCCCTCACGCCCACTCAAAACGCGTACCTTTATCTTCCGCTGTGTAGATATCTTTATCGAACTGGCCTGCGTATTTCTCTCCGAAGCTCGCCAACTCGCCATTCTCCACCTTGCGTTCCAGTTGGTTCTTACGGATTTCCTCGTCAACTAGCGCATCATAGTGAGTGAGAAGAACACTTACGATTGTCCATTCTTTCAAATCAAAGGGATCTCGTATATGGAAAGACGGAAACGAATGAATGAATCCAAACTAGGAATGAGGATGAGTGGAGGGGAACTACAGAGAGGAGTGCGATTCAGTCGCTTCTACTGCAGAAAAAGGGACGAATTGGCGCACGTTCAGTGGTCGTTGATTGGGGTCGAAAACGAGAAGGGGAGAGAGAAACGAGAAGCAAATTAGCTGAAGAGAATACTAATGGATGAGCGCATCATTGGAAGGAGCGGGAAGAGAAGGGAGCTGTCATAACCAAACTCAAATCAGTTCTCTTTCTTGCCGCATTCGCTTTGTCTCACCCCATGGAGCCAGTCGAACCCACGGAAGAGGCTGTTTTGAAGGAATTGCGTGAAGTGAGAGTTGCGGCAGATCAGCTGTATTCCAGTTCCTTTCTGTATGAGATGTAGAAACAAGAAGACGGCGGAGCTCGTTGCGTTGACAGGGCCGAATTCCAGCCTCTATAAGCAGCTGGACGTAGCTTCTGTGGATATTGCTTTAAGAATAGGATATGCGTAAACTGGCGAGTACATGGGAGAAAATCCTGGGTCGTTTTGGATGTGACACCAGGACTGCTTGAAACTGTGCTATATCAAACATTTGTTACTAGTACACTCATTCCACCTTCTCGTGCTCCTCCTCTTCCTCCACCTCAGGGATCATCAAGTGGCAGCACTCGGCAAACTCCCTCTCCATGTCCTTCCCTTCCACAGGCAGGAACCACCTCAGACAGAAGGGTTCTCCCATGGCTTCGCACGCCGCTCTGTAGAATGAAGAACCCATGTGCGAACCATCCGTCCCTTCCTGCACCTGCTCGATATAGGTCTTGTCGTACCAGATGTTCTTGAGCTGGTCGTAGAAGAGGATGATGCAGAACACGACGAAGATGAAGGAGAAGAGGCCCTGAATGCAGACCACCACCTCCATCAGCAGCTCGCTCTCGAAGAAGGGGAAACGGATGTGCCACTTCTCGAAGAAGAGCGCCCACTTGGGGCGATTGCGCACCCAATCGAACATGTAGTAAAGCGGAATCATGTGCCAATACATCTACCTTCGAGAGAAGGTGAAAACAGTACCTGGAACTTGTCCATTCTGGCGTTCACGAAGCGAATGGTCATGATGAAGGCAAGTGTCTCATCGATCGCAACGTAGAGCAAGAAGAGCATGAAGTACTTCTGGTTGCGCATGCCCACGCAGTTGCTGATCCATCTACATGACAAAAGGGGCGCCAAACGTACGGGCAGTGATGATCCATCTTCATAATGCACCCCTGACAGCGGCTGCAGTGATGGGAACGGTAGGGTTTTAGATCGTTGCACTTTCTACACTTCACACGAAGCAATGCTTCTACGCGCACCGGCGATACGTGGATGCTTTGGGATCCACTGCTGAAATGCGCTTAAGCTATTGGGTGAAGAAGGAGCGAAATCGCAACAATGTCTCTGTCCACAACGCCCGGGTCTGAAAACATGCTCCTCACATAGGACCACACGATGAGGATGAATAAAACATAGAAGGAGATGAGGATGAGGGAAACGGCCAGCTTGCTCTCAACAACGGGAATGACCATCTGAAAGGTCATGCAGTAGGTAACAAACAAGATTTGCGCCCATGCCTATTCTGTAAGAAGAAGACTCCTTTGCTACCATCGGGACGGCGAGATAGGCGATCGGATCTCTATAGGAGCACCAGCACTTTCCCCCACAGAAGAGCATGATTTGAAGTCGATACTGAATAGATGGGGAATCCCCATTATTCTTCATATGCGATGATTCAAATAGTTGCGCTTACCCATAGCCCGCCTCTTGCCGCCTTTACCAGATAGAGGAAGCGAGGAAGAGGGAAGAATGAGCGAGGAAGCAGAAACGACCTTGAAGAAAAGAAGGAATGTGGCTATTCTCTCGTCAGACGACGAGTCGGAGGATCTTGGTCTGAACCCAATTCGTTCCGCAGCCGAGATCAGTACAACAGTGCCAAACGATTCTACCTCACCGGACCAGGGAAGCGAAGAGGATGTGAATACGGTTGTTGCTTCTGATGCAATGCCGACAGATGTGGAAGGAAGGAACGATGGTATAGCGAATCCGATAGCTGTTCCGGCTGCAAGCGAAGTGTATGCTGTTTTTCGTGGGATGAAGGAATAGGACATCGACGATTGGGGAAGGGATGTCTCTCGAGGATATCACTGCCAAGACCCAGGCGCTGATGCGCTCGGTTGGTGTATGGCGCGAATGATGGGCTTGAACGTAGACAAATGTGCAGAACACATCCATCGTTCAAAATGAACCGCCAAAGGAGAACAAATCCAGAAAGCTGAAGACCAAGTCGGTCATTCTCTAGGAGTTGAGCGAATAGGTTGTTTGAGAAGCTGCAGAAGCGAAAGGGAGCGAAATCGACCGCTGTGAAGGTGATGACCATCGATCAGGTATATGAGCAGAATCAGAAGGTGCTGAAGAAGGAGGCTGAGGAGCAGAAGGCCCGAGAGGCGGAGTGTCTAGCGGCAGAGTCGAAGGCCTCCGCTACAGAAACGAAGGAGCCATTGAAGCCCAGAGCATCGGATACAGTGCGTGGCTTCTTGGAGCACAACAGCCTGTCTCGCAGCGATACGATCCCAAAGCTGACGGTGACGGACGATCTTTCCTCCGACGATGTTTGCGCTGTGTGCTTTCTTAAGGCGTAGGAGCTGCAGATTGTGGACGGGAGTGAGGCCGTGTCGAGTCTGAAGTCCTTCAAGCCGAGACACGAGGGAGTGACTGTGAATGAGATGCGTGCGACGCTGCAGGACGTGGAGGCCGCCTACCAGCGGGACACGGCGGCGAAGCGAGCGATGCGGTCGAAGCTGGACCGGTCGGCCAGCAGTGTGCGGCGCGAGCGCAACGAGCTGCAGAACATGCTGGATTTCAAGGTGCAGCAGGCGGCCATCGCCGAGGAGAAGGAGGCGCTGGACCTGAATCGAAAGGTGGACGAGATGATGAAGAAGCAGGAGGAGGTGGAGGAGAAGGAGGTGAAGTATGACGAGGAGGAGAAGGTGCTGCCGGAGGACGGAGAGGAGGTGTTGTTTGACGAGGAGGAGCCTGTGGAGCCTGTGGAAGCTGCAGAGCCAGAGGAACCGGAGGAACCGGAGGAACCGGAGGAGGAGAAGGCGGTGAAATCGATTGCGGTGCTTTCCGAGGATGAGGACACCGTTCCCCTTCCTGCAGTGAAGAAGGGGACTGCTGTGGAGGAAGAGAAGAAGGAAAAGGAGAGTGAATTGCTGGTGATGAGGAATGGTAAGCTGGAAAAGGCCAAACCAAAGAAGAGTGTGATTGATCTGTTCCGCAAAGCGAAGGAGAAGGAAGTGGAAAAGGAGAAAGAGAAGGAGAAGGAAGTGGAGAAGGAAGTGGAGAAGGAAGTGGAGAAGGAAGAAGAAAAGGAGGAAAGCAACGACAAAGACAACGACGAAAACCCAGTCAACAACGACGAAAACACATACTCCGAAGAGGAGCAGCCAACGGCGGAAGACTACGAGCGCTACAAGCGAATGATGCGGGACGAGAAGCAGGACAAGAGCAATCGCCTGTTCGATGACGAGGCCGAGGAGTCGGGAAGCGACGTGAACCCCGACGACGAGGAGAACGACGAGGAGAAGATGGTGGTGCCGGAGGGCATCGACATCATGGAGCGACCCAGTGGCTATGGGGTGTGGGAGTGAGCTGTAGTGGACGAGAAGGAAAGGAACTCGATCATGTCTCTGCACAACCGAATGAAGCAGCAGGAGGACGACGACCAGATCCGCTTTCTGAAGAAGGGACTGAAGGAGGGCACGCGCTACATGATCCGTGGAAGAGGATTCGGAGGATGACGCGTAGATCAGATGCAGAAGAACCGTGTGGCGTACGACGCCTTCTCCGACGAGGAGGAGGATCGGAAGAAGAAGGTGGTGGCGTCGATGGGCAACGAGGAGGAGAGTGAGGAGGAGAACGAGGAGGAACAATACTTGAAGGAGATCCGCAGAGAGAGGGCGCTGAATTCGATGATGGAGAAGGAGGAGGAAGAAGAGGAAGAGGAGAAGGAAGAGAAGGAGGAGGAGGAGAGCGATGGGCTGAACAGCGAAGAGGAGCAAGAAATCGAGCAGTTCAAGCGAGAGCTGGCGAAGAGAGAGGAAGTGAGGACGGAAAGAGGAGTTTAGGCGTAGATGAAACGCACACAATCGACACAAGACCCCTTCGCGAGTGGGTTTTCGCTGAAGCATTGACGAGTAGATGTCGTGTCCTTCGACAACCCGGAGGTGCAGAGCTTCCTGAGAAGCACATCCTCGATCCAGGCTTCGCAGGAGAAGGAACTCTCCCGCACACAGAGTCTGAAGCGAGCGAACTCCAGCCGGTCTCGGACGCTGGTAAGCCAGAAGGTGGAGCTGTGATTTGAGCATCACAGGTAGAGCATTTCGAAAACTCCGAATACGCTTCCCTCTGGGATCATAAACACGCTGAGCAAGTCAAACTCGCGATCGAACACGACAGTGGTGAGATTTGGCGGAATGACTGACGGATAGACGAATCGCACCTCCTTCCTGTTTTCTACGGCATCCGAGAATGGAGGCGGGAAGAAGCAATCCACCCCACCGCTCTTGTCTCGCTCTTCCTCCGGATTGAAGAGGAGTTCGACCGTCGTGCTGGATAGAGCGGAAGCAGGGCGATCGAAGGAGGGAAGGAGGAGTTGATTGTTTGCTTTCTTTTTCATGTTTTCTGGATGAACGGGTTTCGATGACGGGCGTTTCGTCGATGATTGGAAAAGCATTCTTCTATCGCAGAAATGATTTTCAACATCTTTCGAATTCTTGGCGATGTCAGCCACCTGCTGAGCTTCCTCGTTCTCATCCTGAAGATCAGGCAAACAAAGTCCTGCTATGGTGAAGCTGCGCGACCCATATGAAGCGTAGGCATCTCCTTCAAAACACAGGGACTCTATTTCATCGTATTTGTGACGAGATACCTCGATCTCTACAAAGTCATCCTGCATCCCTCGAAGCTGTCAAGCGGACTGGTTCTCTACAACACAATAATGAAGGTGCTGTATCTGTCGCTCACCCTCTACATTTGCAATCTGATGATGAGAGTGAGCCCCTACCGCACCACCTACGACAAGAACGGAGATACGTACAAGGTCGTTCGCTGGGCGATTCTGCCGGCTGCCGTCCTTGCCCTGTTTTTCCACCGCAAGTCGAACAATTTCATCCTCGACGTTGCCGTTCGCCTCTGCTTTAAGCGTAGTACTTCTGGTCGTTTTCGCTGTACCTGGAGGCCGTGTGCATCATGCCGCAGATCGTGATGCTGCAGCGGTACAAGGAGATCGAGAACCTGACCTCGAACTACGTTGTTTTACTGGGAGCGTATAGAGCGTTCTACATCGCCAACTGGATCACGCGCTACGCCACGGAGAAGTACTACCGCAACTGGATTGGCTGGATCACGGGCACCGTGCAGACGCTGCTGTACTGCGATTTCTTCTACTACTACGCGGAGAGGTGAGCGTGTGTGCGGCGGGTAATGGCATAGCAAGTGGCTCGGAAAGAAGATGAGTCTTCCTACATAGTGATTGTTTCCTGTTGGGCTGTTTCTTGAACACATTTTCTCCTCTCTGCGATCCTTCGAGACTATGTGGAGCTACATCAATTCCTCGCCCGTGGTGCAGGAAACGATGAAGGAATACACGTCCTTTCCCGAGCCCAACGGGAAGGGGGAGAAGACTGGATTGATCGCCTTCGAGGATATTGACACGCGCAGTAGAGTTCGATTCGACGTGTAATTCGTAGACGAGAGGAGCAGTTTGAGAGATCCTTCTGTCTCGTCTCTTGCTCTTCGATGATGTGTAGGTTCAATTCAACTCCAATTTCTGGATGCCGGACGAGGTGTGTTTTTCGTGTTATAGTTGCCAGCAAAAGTTCACAGTGATTCGGCGCAGACATCACTGCCGCATTTGTGGTCAGGTGTTCTGCAGCGAGTGCTGCCAGCTTCGCGACGTGTTTTCAGTGTGCTGCGTTCATCCTAGGGTTTCCTCTTCGGTTTCGCCGGAAGCATTCGCATCTGCAACTACTGCGCGTCGCTGGTGAAGGTACGGACACTAGCTTCCTGCTGATGTGTAGACGCAACAGTTGGAGGGAATAGCCAAGTAGTCCCTGCGTATCGACTCGAGTGTAGATCCTCTCCGTCGATCCAAGTGGAGGAGCGCCACCTCTCCCGCCGCTACAGCAATCATCTCAACGACATCACCTCCAGCTTCTCCTCGGACATCTCTCTCGAGGAAACGGACGAAATCACGCACAAGGTTCCCGCCGACATTCCCGGTACCTCCATTCCCTTCACTTCACCCTAGACGACAATTGCACATTCACTCCAACTCCGACTCCGTTCTCCTTCCATCCTCTCCTCACCCCCAGCGGTTGCTTCTTCAAGGACGGCGTCCTCAAGGTCAGCCCCGACATCCGCAGCGATTTGCACTCCTCGCCGCTGCACGACGACCAACAGCTCTTCCTGCGCCAAGGCCTACTCTGCCGCGGCTGTGAGTCTTCCACCCACCCCTCACTCCCAGACCAGTACGTGAACGCCGTCGCGCGCCAGCTGGTCTCGGACTGCGACCTCTTCACGGGCGCCGTGGAGAAGTGGGTGCAGGTGCTGCTGCGACTCTCGCGCGCCGCCTCCGATTTCCTGACGGAGGAGAACGACGAGGTGCAGGGCCAGCCGCTGATTCTGCCTTCCCTTCGTAGGCTCGCTGGTGTGGGTTCATGCGCAGTGGCGTCGCCGACGACGGAGGAGTTCTCACCCACGGCGGATACATTACCGTCGTTCGCGGCGGCGCTGGAACAGGGGCAGCAGTGCTGGGGCACGCAGATCAGCTCGCTAAGCACGGCGATGAACGTGATCACGGTGGAGGGCAGCCTGCCGGACCAGAGCCTGTTCGTGGACGGCTTCATGATGAAGAAGAACCTGGCGCACAAGGTGCGGTTCGTGGCGTGGCGTGACGGGTAGAAGATGAAGCGATGCATCGTGTCGCCGCGCATTCTGCTGATCGCCTGCCCCATCGAGTATTACAAGGACAACTACCAGTACGCCTCGCTGAGCACGCTGCTGACGCAGGAGCAGGAGTGGGTGTTCTCTCCCTCCTTTACCTTAGCCACATCCAAATCCTGGTGAAGAAGCTGCTGTCGCTGAGTCCCAGCGTCATCCTGGTGAGCAGCAACGCCTCCAAGCACGCCATTGACCTTCTCCTGCAGGTGTCTTCTTCTCCTCCCTCTCAGCGTAGCACGACGTCTCCGTGGTCGTCAACTGCTCTCTGACGATGCTCAAGCAGGTTAGCAGCATGACCGGCGCCACCATCATCAAGCACCTCGACGACATCGCGCGTACGCCCGCCGCTTCCCGCTGACGCGTAGTGCTGAACCCCGACGACGTCGTCGGCAGCTGCGGGCTCTTCACCGTCCGCGACTTCCGCACCGTGCTGCGCGGCGAGAAGCAGGCGCGCTATGTGGACGTGCGCGCGGCCCGCGGGGCTGAGGCATAGGTGCACGCGCGCCGCGCCAGTCACTCCATCGTCACCTACGTCTGCTTCGAGTGCTGCACGCGCAGTCGCGGCTGTTCGTCCACGCGCGCCGCCTGACCCGTAGGCTCCGTGTGTCTGCGCGGCGGCGACGAGGCGCTGCTGGAGATGGCGCGCAAGATCCTGCTGTACCTGGCGCAGATGCGCCTGTCGTTGGAGCGCGAGATTGCCTTTTACATCGACATGGGCATGACCGCCACCTCGCTCGCACTCGCCACCGAGCCCGTGCTGTTCGCGAAAAAGGCCCAATTCCTGGCATCCTCTCCCAACATCGTGTTTGGCAAGTTTGCGACCTGCGATGCGATGACAGAAATAGTCCCCATTTCGTGGACACGAACAACCACAACGACTTCTTCGCGATCGGCAAGCTGCAGCCGCTGCAGACCAACAACATCATCTACGGCTTCGTCCGTCTCTTCAACGGCATTCAGGTGGGCTTCTCTCATTTAGTTCACTTGCAGTGCGCGCCGCCCGAGATCAAACGCATCGACTTCTACAGCCAGAATGACCGCTACTTCGGCAGCTTCCTCCGCGACCTGTGCTTCAACAGCCGCGCCGTGTGCGCCAAGCAGGCCTCCACGGACGAGGTGACGCGTAGTACCAAGTGCCAGAAGCCGCTGTTCCTGCACACGACGTGCATCCTCCACGGCGGGTTCTGCCTGCACGTCACCTCCTCCAGCGTCGGCACGGGCCGCAACACGAGCGCATCGGTGCGCGGGTGGAGGTAGTTGAAGGGAGTGAGTGTGAGCGTAGTCGGTGCAAGTGCGGGCAGGAGACGACGCCGGAAGTGCTGTCGCAGTCGACGCTGTACCTGTCGATGGGCGTGGTGCTGCAGCTGCTGTTCTACGACTCCTGCTCCAAGGCGCCGTGTGGCCACAACCTTTTCAGAGACCGCGTGAGTGGCGCGTTGTGGCTGTCATCTCCAGACGCTCTACTTCCTGCAAGGCAACACGCTGGCCACGTTCTCCTTCGAGCAGAGTCGCTGCTACGGGATCGTCAGTTCGCCGTCGCTGTCGCTTGGAGCGAGCATCGCGCCGATGCTGCAGGAGCAGCTGCAACTGTTCCTGAGCATGCAGAACAAGGTCTTCTCCTCCTTCATCGAGCAGATCTCCTCCTGCATCGTGGGCGTGCATTCCACACCTCACTGCTAGCAAGAGGAGGAAGAGGGCTCGTCGCGGCTCGTCGCGCTCAAGAGCCTTCTCAGCCACATCAGCGAGGGCGCGCGGGCGCTGAACAACGAGTGGGCGCGGCGGCGCGGCGTGAGGCGTAGCGTGCGGTCCGTCAGTCTGGATGACTACAACTCGCTGTTCCTGATCTACCGCCTGCGGCAGCTACTCTTCCGGTGGAGCCAGGTGGCTGTGGGCTGGGCGCGTGAGGCGTAGCGCTGGGTGGACTCCTTCAAGCAGATTATGCTAAGCACCGTTCCCAAGGCCATGCCCGCTGTTAGGGATGCCGTTAAGGATGCCGTTAAGGATGCCGTTAAGGATGCCGTTAAGGATGCCGTTAAGGATGCC
>OIWT01005074.1_pt1 | contig 9969 bp, 2 predicted proteins | sample 1587701 | NCBI WGS metagenome assembly OIWT01 (sample SAMEA3888904, study PRJEB22519) | human gut metagenome | biome: human gut; feature: human-associated habitat; material: faeces | place: Denmark | collected 2009 | reverse complement strand
CCTCGCCGCCGTCCCGGCCGAGGGCCGCCGCGCGGCGAAGTGGGCGACGCTTCTCGGCCGAACAACAGGCGCCGCGCGCGCCCGCACCGCGCGCGCCTGGGTCGATCCCTCGACGCTGACCGTCGAGGTCGCGCCGTTCCTGACGACGACGTGGAACCAGGTGCAGCCCTACAACGACTTCGTGCCGATCAACCGGGAGGCGTCGCCGGACACCTCCTACCGCCAGCGCTACCCCTGCGGCTGCGTCGCGACGGCCTACGCGCAGATGCTCGCCTACTGGCAGTGGCCCGCGCGCATGGACGCCTCCTTCACCTGCGACCACGCCGTCTACAACACCAACGACACGGCAAGGCCCTTCCGCGTCCGCTTCGACGCCCACGCGCCGTTCGACTGGACGCAGCTGCGCGACGCCTATGCGGACGGGTCGCCCTACCTCGGCTGGGACCTGCGCGGGCGGGTGAACGAGTCGCTCCGCTTCACGCCCGCGCGGCTCGTCATGCTCTCGGCCGTCCTCTCGAAGATGTTCTACGCGGGCGGCGGCTCGGGCGCGAACATGCAGAACACGGTCAACGCGAACCCGTGGTACGTGCAGACGAACGCGGTCGTGCGCACGGCGCTCGGCGATGCGGCGTTCTTCGGCCTCGTCCGCGACGACCTCCGGCGCGGCATCCCCGTCGGCGTGACCGTGCCGGGGCATCAGGTCGTCGCGCACGGCTGGGCCGAAGGCGCGGACGCGACGCGCTACGTCTACCTGAACTACGGCTGGGGCGCCTCCAACGACGGCTACTTCAACGTCTCCGAAACGGACGCGGAGACGACGGCAAAGGGCTACATCGACTCCGCGCTGCTCGGCCACACGCCGATCCGGACGGTGCAGCTCGACGCGCTGCCCGCCGTCTGCGACGGCCCCGTCGCGCTCGCGTGGCACGTGCCGCCGCGCCTCGCCGATGCGTTCACGGGCTACGACGTCCTCGTCCGCCGGCGCCTCGACACGCCCGCCGACGCCGTGGAGGACTTCTCGTCGCACGCGACGGCCACCGACGCGCCGTCCGGCATCTTCGTCGCGCAGACGTGGTGCCCGGGTGCGACGGCGCCGTTCCTGCGCGTGAAGCCGCTTGCGTCGGGCACGTTCGACCTCATGGAGGAGAGGACGCTCACCGCGCGCTCCATCCTCTCCTACCGCGTGCGCGCGGACCGCGCCCTCGGCCTCTCCGTGCGCGTGCAGGCGCGCTTCGACGGCGGCGAGTGGGAGGGCCTTGACGCGCCGTCGATCGGGGACGGCTTCTCAGACCTCGGCTGGACGACGCGGACGGCCTATCTCGGCGACCGAGGCGGCCGCACGGTCCGCCTGCGCCTCGCCGTCTCCAACAACGGATTCTACGTCCCCGCCTCGGACACGAAAATTGGCGTGCAGATCGACGACGTCACCCTCACGGACGTCCTCGGCTTCGAGGAGACCGCCGTCGCCTGCGGGGCGGAGGCGCGCAGCGTGACACTCGACGACCTCGTTCCGGGAGCGGTCTATGCCCTCGCCGTGCGTCCGCGCGGCGAAGGGACGTCCACGAGCGCGTCCGTCCAGACGCGCCTTGCGGGCGTTGGACGCGACCCCGCGCCGGGCGCGCTCGCCTACGAGATTGTGGACCGCGCCTTCACGGCGGGGGATGCGGACTGGCAGGTGGCGACGCAATCGTACAACGAGGGAATGACCGTCGGTACGACCGCCGTCCTCGGCGCGTTCGACGGCACGCTCGCCTACACGCCCGAATTCGTCCCGACGGCGGAGAGCCGCTTCACCTTCGGCTGGACGGCCAAGGGGGCCTACTCGTCCGCCTCGGACGTCCTCGCCGTCATCTTCACGACGGTTGCAGGCGAGACGGACACGCTCTGGGCCGTCACGAACCGCGCGAACCAGGCGACGCTCCAGAACGTGTCCATCCCGCTCGCCGCCGTCGCCGGAACGCGCGGCACGCTGCGGCTCGTCTTCAGCCACACCGGCTCAAGCTACGCCTACGCGGACTACGGCGCAACCATCCGCGACGCAGCGCTGGCGGCGATCGCCTTCCCCGTCCTGCCCGAATCGGTCGCCTGGACGGAAACCGCGCAGACGGCGCGGCCCCTGCCCGAGATCCGCGCCGTGACGTCCCTCACGGAGACGTCGCCCGCCGTACGGGAGGGCTTCTACCGCGAATGCGCGCGCGGCGACAACGTCTTCTTCGTGACCTGCTCGGAGGACGTGACGCGCCTTGAGGCGCGCCCGAGCCACCTCTCGCTCGTCCCGGACGAGGCCGTGGCGGTCTTCGCGCTCGGCGGCGGGCGCTTCGCGGTGACGGTGGACGGCAGCGGCATCGTCGATGGCGACGACCGCTCGCGCATGATCCTCACGCTCGTCGCCGCAAACGGCGCGGGCCCTGCGGCCTACAAGGACCTTTCGCTGCGCTTCGCGTCCGAGACGGCCCCGGAGACCTACCCGGCGGAGAAGGCCACCGCGACGCCCGTGCCCGTGCCGCACCGCTGGCTCGTCGCGAAGGGCCTTGTCGCCGAAGGGGCGTCGGACGCGGACATGGACGCGGCGGCGCGGGCCGACCCGGACGGCGACGGCCAGCCGACCTACGCCGAATATCTTTGCGGCACGGACCCGCTGGACGGAAACGATTTCCTGAAGGTCTTCATCCACCTGGAGGGGGGCGAGCCGGTCATCTCGTGGAGCAAGACGAACGCCCTCGCGCGCTACACCGTCCTCGGCGTCACGAACCTGAACGAGCGGACGTGGACGGAGACGAACGCGGCCAACCGCGCGGGGATGCGCTTCTTCCGCGTGCGCGCGACGCGCTCGAAGAAGAGCGAGCCGCCGTTGTAGGGGGAGTACACGGCCTTGAGCGGGGCATGAAACAAACCGCCCTCTCCCGGAATCAGAACGGGGCGGAAGACGTGTCGCGCAGCCACTCGGGATGCTCGCGCACGCCCTCGGCCTCCTGCGGCAGCTCGGGGCGGAAGCGCGTGCGCCGGAGGCCCATCTCCCCGTAGGGCAGCTCGGCGAAGCCGAGCTTGAAGGCGGGCGACTCCGGGCGGAGGCGCCAGTCGCCCTTCGCCGCGTCGCGGAAGAGCGGGTCGGCGACGACGGAGCGGGCGTCCTGGCCCGTCGCGCGCCACGCGGCCCAGCCGTCGCCGCCCTTCTGCCCCGCGCCCATCCGCACGCTCGCGGACGCCCCCGGCCAGTAGACGTTGCGGTCGAAGAAGTTCGTCTTCGTGTTCAGCCCCCACGCGCGCAGCATCAGGCCCTCCCCCTGGCCGGGGTAGGCGATGACGTTGTTCTTCACCTCCACGCCCATCATCGTCGTGCCGTCGGCCGAGAAGGCCGTGTCGTTGTCCGGCGCCTGGGCGAACGCGGGGTAGCGCAGCCAGCGCGGGTCGGCGTCCACGACGGCATGGTACTCCCGCGCGATGTCCGCGCGGCGGTCGTGGACGAAGTAGCCGTTCGTGTTCGCGTTCCACGTCTGGAGCGAGAGCTGCGCCGTGTTCTTCCCCGCGGGCAGCGCGCCGTTCGAGACGAAGACGTTGTTCGAGATCGTGATCCAGCGGCCGTTGTGGAGGTGCATCGCCACGTGGTGGCAGTTCTCCACGAGGTTGCCGTAGACGGCGAGCCCGCCGCAGCCCTCGTCCGGGTAGATGCCGCACGCGCCCTTGTGGAGGCGGTAGGTGCCGTCGCGCTGGCGCTGGAAGCCGATGGAGTCCGAGAACCAGTTGTAACACACCTTCGTGCCCGTGCCGCTCACCCAGCCGCCGCCGTAGAGCGCGCCCGTGTCGTCGTTGATCGTGTTGACGTGGCGCACGCGGTTGTAGGAGATCTCGCAGAAGCGCCCGTAGCCGAAGAGGCCGCAGCGCGGCATGTCGTGGACGAGGTTGTGGCTCACGCGCACGCCCTGCCCCGTGATCCAGATGCCGATGCCGTGCGAGTTGATCTCGCCGCAGTGGTGGACGTAGTTGTTCTCCACGACGACGTCGAGGCGGTCGTCCACGCGCCGCTCCTTCGGGAAGCCCTGCACGAAGACACCGTGCCCGCCGATGCTGTGGACGTCGCAGTCCGCCATCCGCACCCGGTGCCCCATGATCCACACGGCCGTGCCGTCGTGGAAGCCGATGTCGTGGAGCGCGCACCCGAACAGGTCAACCTGGTCGGCGTGGTCGATGCGCACGCCCGCGCTCCCGCCCGCCAGCTCAAGGCCCGCGACCGTGCAGTTGCCGCCCCGGATGGCGAGGATCGGCCCCTCCTTCGCGACGGTGACGACGGCGCGGTTCGGATCCGACCCGTCCGGCGTGAGGAGGTAGACCTTCCGCGCGCGCGCGTCGTAGTACCATTCGCCGGGCCGGTCGAGCTCCTCGCCCATGTTCTCCACGCACCAGCGGTCCCACGGGAAGAGGCGGTCCTTGATCTCCGCGTGCCGCGCCTTCACCTGCACGACGCCGTTCGCGACGTTCGTCACGTCGAGCACGCGGTTCCACCAGTTGTGGCGCGGGTAGGCGATCACCCAGGCGTCCTCGGGATGCGCCCAGCGCCGCGCGTCGGTGGGACGGATCTGGATCTCGTCCTCGTAGAGGCCCGTCGGCGAGAAGCGCGCGCCCTTCTCGGGGAAGCCCCGCGCGTCCGCGAAGGCGTAGCCCGTCGTGTAGGGCCGCTTCGGGTCGAGGTTCGGCCAGCGCGCGGGCTGCATGCGCCGCCCGTTGAAGAAGAGGAGGCGCGGGCGCAACGCGAGGTTGAGCGCCGACACGTCGGCGCACCAGACGTCCGCGCGGCCGTTGAAGGCCGTCTGCGCCCAGTTCGTGACGGGCGTGCCGCCGAGGAGGCGCGGCTTGCGCGCGAAGTCGACGGCCGAGACGGTGAGCGACGCCCAGTTCGTCTGGGCGTGGCGGTGCGTGATCGCCAGAGGCCTCGCGGGCGCGTAGTCGCCGGGCGCGACGAGGACGGCGAGCGGGGTCGTGGTGTCCGTCTTCCGGATTTCGGCCACGCGGTCGAGCGCCGCCTCCAGCGTGGCGCAGTCCGCCCCCGCGCCCACCGTGAGCGTCCGCGTCGCGGCGGGGAGCGCCGTCTTCACGGGGCCGACCCAGTTGACGCCGGGGACGAGCGCGACCGTCTCGCCGCCGAACGCGAACGTCCCGGCGACGGGCGTCGTCACCGTGCCGCGCGCGCGGCCGCCCGCGAAGGCGAGGTCAACGGCAATCGGCTTCCCCGACGGGTGCGGATAGGAGGCGCGCAGGGACGTGAGCGGCCCCGGCTGCGGCGCCACCTTCACGCGCGCGAAGAACGGCGCGTCGCTGCGGATGCCCGCCACGCCCGTGCGGAGGAACCAGAGCGGATGCGCGCCCCAGGCGTGGCAGTCGCTGCGGGAGTCGCGGCCGGGGTACTCGGGCTCCTCCAGGCACGTCGAGGCGCCGAGCTTCACGTAGCCCTTCCAGAGGTCGAGGCGTTTGAGGAAGAGGTCCGGGCGGCGGAACTTGAAGTACGCCTCGAAGAGGTAGTAGGAGAAGTAGACGCTCGTCGGGCAGAGGTCCGGCGTCGCGACGAGCCGGTCGAAGAGCGCCTGCGCGCGTTCGCCCTCGAAGACGTCCGTGAGGAGTGCGAGGCACTGCGCGTGCTCGGAGAAGACGGTGTGCGCCGCGTCGGAGGCGAAGAGCCCGCGCGCCGCGTCGAAGAACGCCGCCGCGATCGCGGGCTTCAGCCGCGCGGCCTTCTCGCGCCAGTGCGCGGCGAGGTGCGCGTTCCCCATCGCGTCCTCCACCCGCGCCGCGCCCTGCAGGGCGGCGAGGTAGAAGAGGTTCAGCTCGGCGTTCGCGCCGCCGCCGCGCGAGCCGGGCGCCCAGCCGCCCTCCCAGCCGGGGCGCGGCACCCAGTCCACGAACGACCAGCCGGGCAGGTTCTCGACGAGGCCGTCCGCGCGCTCGTAGAGCGCGAGGCCGCTGAGCGTGCCGCGCATCCCCGGAAGGCGCGCGCGCAGCCAGGCGCGGTCCGTGTGGTACATCACGTAGTCGGGGTACATGCCGAGGTAGCAGAGCGTGTAGGCCGCCCCCTCCTGCGTATCCCGCGTGGGGAAGTTGAAGGGCACGCTGCCGTCGTCGCGGCGGTTGAGGTCGTAGATCTCGATCGCGCGGCGGATGAGCGCGTCGTCGGACGTCATCGACGAGAGGACGTTCAGCTGCACGCGCGTGTCGCCGGGGTACATCTGCTGCTCGTAGAAGGGGCAGTCGAAGAGCATTTCGTGGCTGCACATCTGCATCGTCCGCACGGCGATGCGCTGCACGTCGGCGAGCGCGGGGTCGTCGGGGCTCGTGAACGCCGTCTCGCAGGCGAGCGGGTAGCGGCTCTCGACGAGCGAGAGGTCCTCGACCGTGACGGGCTCCGCGCCCGCCTCGATGACGAGCTCGCACCACCGCCCGCAGCGGAACCACGGCGGCTGGAAGACCGCGCGGGCGCGGCCGTCGAAGACGAAGGTGTCGCCGAAGCCGCCGAAGCCCTTGCCCTTCCACGCGCTCCGGTTGCCCTTGTACCATTTCTTGTCGCGCGGGTCCTTCGAGGGCGCGCAGAGCGACTCGGCCCAGAGCCAGGACATCTTCCCGCCCTTGCCGCCCGACACGACGGCCTCGGGGTAGGCGCAGATGTAGCGGTCGAGGTCCCAGCGGATATGCCGTTTCCCGCCCGCCGGCACCGTGAAGGGGAACGTCATCTCGCCGCCCATCACGAAGCGCCCGGGCCGCACGCGGTCTTCGGTCTGGTCCGGCAGCTGCGAGGGGTAGAGCATCCAGCCCCGTCGGCGATGGCCGTAGACGCTCCCCTTGAGGAACGCGCCGCGCACGACGGCGGGCGTGCGCCACGTCGCGGGCTGCGCGTCGAGGACGCCCGTCCCCGTCAGCTCGAAGGTGTCGCCCGTCGCGAACCAGCCGGCCGCCGCGCCCTTGCCGAGCGGGCGCAGCACGCCCTCCAGCGCGCCGCACGTCCACGCGCCCCGCCCCGTCGTGAGCGCGGCGTCGTAGGCGCCCTCGGCCTTGAGGCAGAAGCCGAGGCGGTGGGAGAGCTGCGCGAACGGCGCGGCCTTGCCGAGCTTCCAGACGACGGCCTCCATCACGTGCCGCCCCGCCGCGAGCGGCACGCGGTAGCTCTGGTACATCCAGTTGTCCACCGAGCCGCGATGCGGCCCGCGCGCGACGAACTGCCCGTCGAGGGTCAGGTAGAAGCGCTCGTCGGCCGTCACGTCGAAGACAAGCGGCGCGCCGTCGGACGTGAAGGCGCAGCGGAAGCGCACAAGGCGCGGCGCGGCGACCTCCGCGCCCTCGTGCGCGAAGTCGGGGTGCGTGAGCCACGCCGCCGCGTCGATCGGCTGCACGGGGAAGATGTTCGTGTTCCCCCGCGTCAGGCGCGGCGCGCGGAAGATCCGCTCCGCGCCCCCCGCCCCGCACGTGAGCGCGCAGACGCACGCCGCCTGCAGCATCCATTTCCTCAGCATCCATTTCCTCATGGGACCTCCTCAGCGTTCATGTGTCTTTTCCGAAATGCGCCGCCATGAAGCGGAAGGGCGGCGCACGCACGAAACCTCACGCCCGCAATGCGGCAAGCGGCACCTCTTCGAGCCGCACGAGGTCGCGGCCCCGGAACTCGTAGCAGATGAAGTGGACGGGCGTCCCGCCCGCGAGCGCGGGGAGGTTCGGGTCCGCCGCGTACGCCTTCAGCTGCGCCAGGGCCTCCGCGTGCTTCGCCGCGACCTCCGCGTCCGAGGCGCCCGCCTTCGAGTGCTTCATCTCGATCAGGTAGCTCTGCTCGGGGACGCACCCCTCGGGGAGCGTCCGGTCCGGGAAGAGCGCGTAGTCCGAGAAGCCGCACGGGTGCGAGAGCTCCGGCTTCACCGTGAACGCGCTCTTCATCGTCAGGTACGCGCGCAGGTAGCCGTTGATCCGCGCCTCCCCGTGGAGACCGTCGCGCGGCGAGCCGTTGTCGCGGTACTTCTCCGCGAGGTAGGTGAGGAAGTCGCGCCACTCGCCGTCCCACGCGAAGGCGTCGAACTTCGCCGTGAACTCCGACGTGTCCACCGCGTTCGGGCGCTTCGCGTACTCTTCGCGCATGTAGTCGAAGATCTGCCGCCGCACGCACTCGTTCGGGATGCGGAACTGCAGGTTGCCGCGCCAGACCCGCGACATCGTGACGATGCCGTAGTAGTAGTAGAGCGACTTGAAGTTCTCCTCCTTGAGGATCCCCTCGACGGGGAAGCTCTCGACGAGCGGGAACGAGACCTCGCCCCGGTCCGCCAGCTCCTCCGTGAGCGGCAGCACGCCCTCGTACGTCTCGGCGTGGCGCTGCGCGGCGAGGATCGCGCGCAGCTTGTTCCAGTCGCTGCGGATGTTCGCGTCGACCAGGTTCTCCGGCGGGCGGCCCGAGGCCACGAGCTTGCCGAGGTAGTAGAGCGCCATGTCGCAGTTGTAGAGCGTCTCGCGCCCCGCGCACGGCCTCGAGAAGCAGTAGCTGTCGTACCACGCCTTGACGGTTCTGAGATGGCTTTCCGCCGCGTCCGCGAACCTCCCCGTCCCCTGGAAGTCCTCGAAGAGGCGCCGCGTCTCGGCCGCCGTGAAGCCGACCATCGCGTTGAACTCCTCCTCCTGCGTGATGTTCGTCGCGATGTTGAAGCCGCTCGTGAGGTCATCCATCGTCACGGGCGAGACGCCCGTCATGAAGATGCGGTCGCACGTGCCCTTGAAGAGCTTGAACCAGCCCCGGTAGAAGCCCGTGCCGTGCGTGATCTCCTTGTAGGGGACCTTCCCCGCCGTCGAGACGATCTCGTTCGTGAAGTTGTCGTACTCGTCGACGATCACGTAGACGCCGAGGCCCAGGCGTCTCGCCGCCGAGACAATCGCGTCGTACTTCGCGTCCGCGCCGACCTTCTCCAGCATGCCCCTTCCGTCGGGGTCTTTCGCCAGCACGTCCGCATGCGCGCGGATGAAGGATTCGAGCGAAAGATCGAGATAACGGGCGAACTTCTCGCTCCAGTTCGTTCCCTCGCACCGGCCGACAAAGGAGAAGTCGAAGGAGAGGACGAAGTACCGGCTCGCGTTTGCCGTCGGATCCCTCCCGATGTCGAGCCCGCCGAAGAGCCGGTCGAAGTTCGCCTTCTCCGCGACGTCGTAGTAGCAGCGCAGCGTCTCGCAGAGGAGCGACTTCCCGAACCGGCGCGGCCGCACGAAGAAGAGGAAGTTCGCGCGCGCCTCCAGCCTGCGGATGAACGCCGTCTTGTCGACGTAGTAGAAGTCCTCCAGGCGGATGCGCTTGAAGTCCTTCACGCCGTAGGATATCTGCTCGGGCCTCATGCGGAGATTATAGCATATTCGGCGCATCGGCCTGCGCGCGCGAGAGAAGTTCGCGGGCATGCTGTTCGACGACCGACGTGAGCGACGTGCCGCCGAGCATCCGCGCAATCTCCGCCACGCGGGCCTCGCCCTCGAGCGGCTGGATCGTCGAGCGGGTGCGCCCGCCGGAGACGGCCTTCGCGACCGCGAGGTGGCGCGCGCCGTAGACGGCGCTCTGAGGCAGGTGCGTAATCGCGATCACCTGGTGGTGGCGGGCGACGGCGCGCAGCTTCTCGCCGACGGCGCGGCCCACCTCGCCGCCGATGTTGGAGTCGATCTCGTCGAACACGAGGACGGGAATCGCGTCGTGTTCCGCGACGACGGTCTTCACCGCGAGCATCACGCGGGCGATCTCGCCCGTGGAGGCGATCTCGCGGAGCGGACGCGCCGCCTCGCCCGGATTGGGCGCGAACAGGAAGTCCACCGCGTCGCATCCCGTCGCGTCCGGCGCATGCGGCGCGAGCGACACGTCGAACCCCGCCCGCAGGAAGCCAAGCCCATGAAGTTCCTTCGTGACCGCGCGCGCGAGCCGCGCGGCGGCCTTCGTGCGCGCGGCGGTCAGCTTCGCGCCGGCGGCGCGCACGGCGG
>OIWT01005073.1_pt1 | contig 9971 bp, 17 predicted proteins | sample 1587701 | NCBI WGS metagenome assembly OIWT01 (sample SAMEA3888904, study PRJEB22519) | human gut metagenome | biome: human gut; feature: human-associated habitat; material: faeces | place: Denmark | collected 2009 | reverse complement strand
GGCGGAGGCGGCGGAGGGGGCGGCGAGGGCGAGGGCGAAGGCGGCGGCGGGGAAATGGATTGTGTCGTGATGACCCATTTCTTGGGGGATTTCTTCAACAGCCCGATCAAATGGTTCAACTGGAGGATTTCGGCGTCCTTCTCCTCTACCCCTAATCCCCCCGATTTCCGCCATACCTATAATCCCCTCCAATTCTTCCACGCGCGAACTCGCCTTCCTTTCTGCACTTCGCTTCTCTTGCAATCTCCTGTTTTCTTCCCTCACTATCTCTCACACCCTTTCTCTTTCCTCACATCGCGCATTCTCCTTCTCCAGTCGCTTCGTCTCCTCGTCGTACTCGCGTAGGAGGGTCGTTACTGACGCCATCTTCGCATCGCCCGACATGTCGATGCGTTCCAACTAGAGCTCATTTCCAGCACGGAGAACACACGAGCTGGCGGATGCTGCCGGACAACGACTTGTTCTCCGAGGAGATTGTGGCATTCTGCGATCGTGAGAACACTTCCTTCACGACAGTGTTGCGGATTCGTTCCTCGATGACATCCTTCTTCCCGGCGCACTTTTCGCACAACTCCACTCCACTCCAGTAATCATCATTCGATTCGGTTTTCGCGCCTTCACTGCGAATCACGCACACCCGTTTCAGGTCGTTCAATGCACACGCGACAGCATCGAAATCCTGGAGGAGGGAGCTAATCGCGTGAATGACGATGATGCTTCCCTTTCTGGCTGGAATCAGCTGGTCGCGCAACAGAAGAGTGAGCGGGCAGGGAACAAACAGCTGCTGGAGACGCATCACGCTCGACTGGGAAGACGCATTTGCAATGCAGCTTAGCAGCGCTTGCAGAGAAGAAGAACACGCGGCTACTGTGGGAGACACATTGGACTGCGCGATTCGAGATTCGCAACCCGCCAGATCAAGGACGCGAAGAATGGAAATGGGAACGAGCCGCGTCACCGTCTCTGGTTGTGACCGATTGCAACTACACTTACTCTGATACAATTGGATGGTGAACACGGAGTGGTAGTACCCTGAGGTGACGTAATTCGCAATCTCGTAGGAGTGTCGATTGCGCAAGGCCTTCAGAAGGGCTGTGCGGAACTGGGATTCGGTTGAAAACTCCACTTCCTGAATGTGACTAAGAACAGGAAAGGTGACAATGCACATCGGTGATTGAGTTGAAAAATCCGCTCTTCGCCCCTCTGTAGTACTGCTATCCCATAATCACTCCAATTCCTGAAATACCTCAACAAATCGACAATAAGGTCATTGTGGAGACAAGCCATGGAACACTTCAAGCAAATCACTGTACTTCCGGAGGCCGATTTCATTTTGCACTGATCCAACAGGAGCCTCACGGCTCGAGTCAATACACCCGGATCCCTAGGATAAACGAGTCATGCAAATCGTACCGTTCATTTCCAACTGCAGTGTATGTCTTGCCACTCCCTGTAACCCCATACAATACGAGGAGGCAATCCTCCTGAAGGAACAGCCTTTCCACCGCGTTCTTGCAGCTAGCATTAAAGACAGTTTCCTACACATCGTAGTAACACAGGAACACTACTTGCGTAGTCAATCCATCGAAAACGCCGGAGCTGGTATATGTGATATTGCGCGCACCCTCCTTATAATACTACGAGTGAGAGAAAGACGATAGGCCCACCCTAGAAGAACTGGGAAAGGAAACCACGAGCGAATGATCATCCCGTTTTTGCACATACGTCGAAAGGGATTGATACCCCATTCGTTGCGGGCGGAACCGCTCATACACGGATACTCGTGGCGAACTCCACATACACGCTATATGGTTTTACTGGAAGGCGTATAGCAAGAAATGAAAATCGATTCGGATTGCTGGAGGGATGAATGAAGAGAGCAACCAAAATAGCTCCTACTTTTGGCTATTCGACTCTTCAGAATTGTGTCATTGAGGCGATAGAGAACAGAATGCAAAGGCGTATCCCTTTCATCTCGGGGCGAATCGCCTTTCCACTTCGTCTGGGAATGGAAAGAAGGATGCAGGCCTTTACTACCGCCATTCCGGAGGATCCAAGTAAGGAATTATTCATAAAGCGGTGCACCGAACTGATTGAACGGCGAGGACACCGGTTTATTCGCGTCGGAGAAAAGAGGATCAACCACAAGGGAGGGACGGAAGTGTTTGATATCACCTACGGGTGGCCGATCAAGCACTACTGCAGATGCAGCTTTTCAGACAACCCGATCCGGTCTTCTGACCTGAAGGACTTTGAAGTGGGAGTCAATCCAACGCTTAACTATAGAAATCGCTGAAGCGATGCCGGATCCTCCCCACGAGAGGGGTGTTCTTCAGCAAATCGCCCTTTGTGAAAGATGACCTGGATTTTGACGTGTTTTGTGTGGATCCGGATGACTATGCGACGCTGTACAAGGACGCATTTAAGGATCGTTGTTTACATTGGCTCTTGTACTGTTCCATTACGCTCGCCTTTTGTATCCTAATTTACTCTTGTTCGGGATTTCTGTTTCAATCACCTTTAGGCACGAGTGATGATAACATCAAAAAGAGACAAATCATGAATGCCTATCATCGCTATATGAATCGGGGAAAAGTGCAAGAGCAGGCACCTATAGAGGAGGAGGAAGAAGAGGAGGAGGAAGAACCGTTTTCTCCTCCTGAGAATGCCACCCCCGTCTCCACGCCTTCCGAAGAGGAGTCGACCAACGAGACATGGGGAGAGTGGATTGCGAAAGGGTTTTGGTCTCTGCTAGGGTATAGTTGTATTCCTTTGTTTCAGGAAACAGAGTACAACGAAAAGGAGTTTATCGTCTGATACAGCTAGTTCTCATCACCCCAACTCGCAGATACAAAGAAGAAGAGTGACACAATGTCATAGCAGCCACACACAACAGCGGTTGTGAGATCCGTCAGGAATAGGTGGTAGCAGCTGTAGGCGACACATGCGAGGAGAACGGCACTCGAAATCGAAATGCCCTACGCTAAGAGAGGGAATCAAAGGGAACTGTGCATCGCAGACTCTTCTTCATATAGACAACCGTCAACAGGAGACCCGCTTCCAAAGCGCCGTACGTTAGGAATCCCAAGTTGTTCATGAAGTAGCTATGTGCGTTCTCTATCATAGCGACCACGACCGTAATCACCTAGCATCAATACAGCACACCAACAGCACGAGATACACAGAAGCCGAAACGGTGAGCTTCCTCACAGCCTCCACTCTCTTCCACTCTCGATCGGCTCTACACCCTCACAACTCTTCTCACGCAACAACATATGCTTGTTACCAAGCAGCTCGTCATGGACGGAAGGTTTCGCCTTATTATCTACATGAAACGCACCAGACAGCAATACTGTATGGCAGAAGTGCAGGATTTGTCCTATAGGTGAATCGGATCCAAACAAAACGACACGACAACAATCGCCGGATCTCCTTCCGTTACTGCAATGCCTGCAGGAATCGACGCGTTCATTCCTCAATCCAATTCTGCTTCTTCAGTTCAACCAAAATCGAGCCGTTTTGTGGATTGGAGCAAGAGACCCAGAACAAAGCCCATAGGACAGTTTGTTCATTCGCCTTTGCTGCTTCATGTCGTCGTCTCGCTTTCTGCTGTTCCTAGTCACCATTTGGGCCGCGTTCCAGTCTCTGTGTTGTGTGACGAATAGCTGTATGGCCTTCTATGTACACTTGTTTTATGGTCCCAAGTGGAGTGGCTTTGCCGTGTACTCTGTTCTGGGCGATTTCAGTCTTTGATGCGTAGAGATCCGTCCCTTCCCTTCCATCCGTGAAGATCAGCAACGGTAGGCTTCTCAGAATGTCGGTAACGGTCTAGATTCTTCTGAGGGCGTGACGAAGACTCGTCCCATCGGAATTCCTTCTTCTGTACTACCAGCAAGCGAAACGGGAGCACCGCGGCTCACAGAGGCATTTCCTTCTGTGGAAAACGCCACGGTTCCCGTAACTCCCAAAAAGAAGACGTTTGAGGAAAGTGCGTGTGCAGAAGTGTGTTCATCGTAGAAGTGGAAGAGTTTCGGTTGGTGATTCCGAATTCGGAGAAGGCGCGATGCAACGACTGTGAGATTATCATAGGCAAGCGTAGAGTTCCCTATTCGGGTGGGACTGGTGAACGAATCTGAGTTGTAGAGAAGTCGAGCATTTCCAGGGCTCCTGGGCCTGTAAGCATTTCGATCGTCACGACCGCGACGTAGCGAATGAAATGGTGGATAAGGCGTAGAAAGGAGCGATTGGCATTTCTCCCGTACTTGCTCAAGCGATGGCCCTCTTACTTCACCATCACCGTACAGCTGAAGCGGAGGGAGAAAGCGTATGTCATCCACGCGATTACCTCCCTGAACCTCCCGGACCGCGTATCCATCATCCTGTATATTACCGGGGACAACACGGGGAACTTTTTCGTGAACAGGCTGCGCAATGTCGCAATTCAGTCCATTCGCACAACGCACTTCCTAATCTTGGATATGGACGCCTGGCCCATGGGTTATTGTTGTTGTGGTGATTGAAGCGTAGAGAACCTTCACAACGAGCTGATCAACTTGCCGGAGTCCGTGCTGTCCTCTTCGTCTTCTGCCGTCATCGTTCCCATCTTCTTCCTGTCTCCGATGAGAATTCTGAGGAATTGTACCACTCTAATGCAATGTGCAAAATTGTGCCCTCTTTTGTCGGTTTTGATGGAATAGAAGCGAGGAGAATTTCCCGGCGAACAAGGCGGATTTGGAGACCTGCGTGAGACGGAGACGATGCACTCAAATCAAGGACAAGGGAATTCAACACGCATGCTCGATTTCCTGGAGTCATGAATAGCGTTATGTGCGATACAGCTGGTACAACGCGAAGGGTCCGCTGATCAAAATGAAGTGCTTCCCGAACCGTTTCCAAGAGCCGTCCTGACATGTCGCCCCTGTGAGCTCTAGTTACCTTCTTCTGCGTTACTCTCCGGACACGCTCCTTTTCGACGAGCGATTTATCAACTACGGGTGCAACAAGGTGCAATTCGTCGATCAGCTCCGGCTGATGGGCTACGACTTCTACCTCCTGAGTACGTCCTTCTCTATGGATTTGGTTCACCACGAGTCGCACCTAGGGGGATGATTAACGAGTAGCTCGTCGTATCGCAGAGGGTATGTGTCGTTCGCACGAGCAGGCATGGCGACGGAGATGCGCAAGCTGTGCGACGTCTATTTAGCGAAGGCGGAGAGAGTGTACATGAATCAAACACATGTGCCGATTTGTGATACCTTATACGAATAGTCGCTGTTTGTTACGCATTCAGCAAGCTGTTCTGCGCCAGGTCCTTACGCGTCGAATGCGACTTCCGCGCCGCCTTCGCAATGCAGAACAGGCCCGTCGTCACCAGCGCGATAAACGCAACCAGAATGAGAATCACCAGACCGCCCAGCTGCGGCGTGACCGAGCATCCCTTGTAAGAGGTGCGGTAGAAGGGGTGCGTGTCGTGCATTAGGTAGTTCTCTGCCGCTCATTCGATTCACTCATGCCCACCCGTAAATGTGAAATCGATCGACTCCACCTCCGAAGCGAGGGTGCTGTACATGCTGATAGGATCCTTTCCCGACTCGTCCACACACTTCAGGTCGCTATCGCATCAAGAGAAGAGACTTCCCATACGCAGCAGGATACTCCTTGCCTCTCTCGATGGCCGTTTCGCACGTCCATTTGCTGTAATAGGATTCATCGTAAAACGTCATAAAGCAATTGGAAAACATGATGTCACCGTAAATGTCTACAAAGTCATGTGCATTCCACTTCTCCACGTGTGGTGTTTCCATGCATCTGGCCCTGGCTACATTTCATTCAAGAATCAAAGTGAATACACGTTACCAATGATACGAGCATGGAAAGCAGGATCTCCCTTGCAAGTTGAATCCGTCCACACGTTGTGAGCGACATCGACGTCGGTGGGAAGACCATCCACGAAACCATAGAGGGTGGTAATGACTTTGTGATCTGCCGGTCATATACAATAGGAAGCACGTACTATCCCAACACTCGGACACGAAAGTGCCGCAATCTATGAATAACAGCACAAAAGGAGTGCCGACTCACATTACCAAAGCTCTTCTGCCTAGTGGTGATAGCAATAACATAGCAACTACGCAGTGGTGACGGGAGTGAGCGGCTTCAGGTTCATTGCAAGACAAGATGCAGTGATCAGCAGGAGGAGGATCATTTCGCTGACTAAAGGAAACAGAGGAATTGTTTTTGGAGAGAAAGCGGAGAAACCATCCGTCGCGTTATGTTTGTCATGATCAGGAAGGAACCACTGAACACGCGTTCATCCCACTCAAACCAAGTGAGTCTTATGCCGCTTTTATTCCAAATCCAATACTCTCCTGTGGATAGGAAGGGATACCAGGATTATTCTGCCAGTCTGGATGGGAATGAAGTGTATTCACTCGCACGGATCCCATGCATACACCCATATTCAATTCCAGTTCATGTTGCTGCAACAAACAGTCCACGACCACTGTGCTGATTCCTTCATGAGGGAGGCAGCCGTCCGAAATCCCTTCTTTTCGATGGACTCCACTTGCTTTCTCTATTCGTCACACACAGCCTCTGTTTCGACCATGGCCAAATCGCGTCTCTCACTTCTTTCCTTCTGATTCTTGACAAACAGCTGCCTAAGCCTGTTGTACTCCTGGTTCAACGCAATTTGCTGCTGATTCAGCTCCATCACCTTCGCATCAACAGTCATCCCTGCTCCTACCCGATGCTGTTTGGCCTTCCATTCCTCCGTACATCTCGAATACTCTTCCTGGTTTTCCACCTTCTCCAGAAGGAGCATGTCCAAGTCTTCTTGACAGCTGCTAATCTGCTCCTCCTTCTCCTGTAAGTCTCTGGACTTGCTTTGAATCGCAGACTGCTATGCTATGAACTATTGGAATCACAGGCACCATTCCCTTCAATTCATCAGACGCCCTTGTCGCCTCATCACGAACACTCTGTTCTATTCTTACATCTCGCTTTTCTTTCTCCGATTGCATCACTCGCTCCATTTCAGTGCATCTCCTCTTCAGACGCTGATAGACTGATTTCTTTGCATCTAGAATGTCCTTCAACCGACTGCACTCCTCCTGGATTTCATGCTCATCATGGGCATACTGCAATCCCTCGTAATTCACCTTCGTATTGTCTATTCCTCATGTTTCACTTCAGATGCAACGGAACCTCTTCCTGCTCAGCTCCAATACTTTGGAATCTAGCCTCTTCTTCTCTTCGGTTCATCATTCACTCAAACCCTACCCTTGTTCTTCAATTCGATCATTTCCTCACACTCCACGTGCTTTTGCTGCAGCAGCTCCTTGTTCTTTGCAATATGGGAACTCAACTCATCGATCTTCGCAATAAACTACTCCATCAGTCATTGAACCAGGCAATACGTTTTCTATAGCGGTTTGCTGCATGACTAGGTATACGACGGCACAAAATGAAAGGCTGCAACACTCCCTCCATTTCCAAGGCAGCATGCAACTACACGGAAATGGAATAACATGTGCAGTTACAGATCACAATCACACACTGCCCCATAAAGAATGAGTGAGGGGAGAAGACACTACTCTGATAGTTCAGAGGATTCAGGTCACTCGTCTAGATCGCATTCTCGTTCCCACTATCACTCAACTCATCGCAGGAAGCGACATGACTACAATGACTCCCGATCGGGTTTCTCAAATACGTAATCCATTTGCTGCATTGCGTTATGGATAGAAATCGGGATGAGTTTGGACGAGATGGTCCCGCTCGTGAAAAGCGCGCTCCTGAACCACGACACAAAAGAAAGCAGTCGACTAGTTCCGATTCTGGATTGGATGCTGATTCGGACACGTTTGCATTTGATATGAGCGAGGCAGTGCCACATCATCGTTCGCTTTCCGGTTTCCCTTCATTATAGGCAGAATGGCTGCTTCAACGGAAACGGTACTCAGCAGCATCAAGACTCCATCCATTTACAGCATTCATCGCGGTGTAGTCAAGCGCGTTCTGGATTTTGGCTCCTTTGTTCGAGTACTGATCTGCTTTCCGTTTTATAGATAGATTTCAGCCTTCTCCTTTGATGGGCTCGTGTACCCCAATCAGTACCCTCTCGATATGCCTCCTCCAAAGGAGGGAAAGGAGGTGTACGTCAAGGTGCTGAAAGTGTTCGAGAAGGACGGCAAGCCCAAGTATGCGCCTGACGCTCCTCTGATGTAGAATGATGCTCTCTCTGAAGGAGTGTAACCAGAGCACTGGAGGCGATTTGAACCCCTCGAACCAGCACGACGTAGCGACTCGATTGCGTGTTCACGCGTAGGAGGGTTGCTTCGCAGACAATGATGGCATTCAGGTCGGTGCGATTCGGAAGGCTGTCTGCAGTCGCGTTTGGATTTGCGCCAAGAGTGAAGTGTAGTGCGGCATGCCAGGCCATATGGAGTGGGAGTGCTACGTGGATTTGGGACAGAAGGAACTGTTCACGCTGGTGAGCAGCAGCGATTCAGAAAAGGAGAGGAAGGAGAAGAAGGAGAAGCACCACCATCACCACCACAGACATCATCATAGTCATTAGTTTTCCATTGTATGCTTTGTTAAAATCGAACTGTGGGAAATCGAAATAGCGATTACAGGTAGAAACCGGAAGAAAAGCGCAGACATGTCCCATACTCCCAATCTACTCTCATCAAGCGAAGAGGTCGTGTTGCTACAACAACTGGAGATGAGTAAACACCAAGGCTCATCATTCCCGCCGGAAGTGGAGCGTCTCTACGCGAAGTTGATGTGGAGGAAGGTATTTGCGTTATTTTATTTATAAATTGTAGAAGCTGAGAGAAAACAACACTCCCCTCTTTAACATTGACTGTTTGATCGAGGAGAGCGTGATGAGAACAAAGAAGCGAGACCAAAAGGTCTACGGAGTGTAGCGCGATCATTTTCGTAAAAACAACGACTCGCATAAGGATTTGGTGTGCTCGGGTCCATGAACGTGGTAACCCTTGGTCCGCGCATCGTTGTAGATAGCGTAGTCATTTCCACCCTATGCGTGAACTCCACTCATGACATGCAACAGGATGGATCTTGTCTCCAAAGAAGTAGATCTCATCGTAGTCCTTCAGAAACTGCAGACAGTACGTTTTATCCATTCCCTGTTTGTTAGCAACCACGGCTTCACTCACTTCAGGGAAAACATCGAAGGAGGACTGACCGCCGATCAGATACACGAAATGCATGTCCGGAAAGCGCTTTTGCAAATAGTCAATCATCGTAGCACGCACATGATGTTCCTTTTCCTGATGAGAGCATAGCTAGCAAACCCTGTCATATCGCTCAAAGGCGGCTTGCTCCTCCGACGTCGCGTTGTGTCCCATCGGGCAGATGTTGATCATGGAGGATCGGAAGTCGATAAACAGACCTCTGTCGTCAAGAAAGGCAGCCAATCCAACCGTTTGATGGGCAGATCCAGCTCACTCAGGTAGCGAAGACAGCAGCTGATGAACGTATTGAGCTGCGCGTCAGAATACAGGTCCTTTATGTTCTAGTCCTCACTCCCTCAAGCCAGAAACGACAATCTGGTGAAACAGCGTGTTGCGCCTGTATGCATTGGTCCCATTCTGGGAAAACAAATACTCCGTTTGGGATATGACTACGAATGATACACGAAATGCACGAAAACGGTCAACTCCCAGCTGATCCTGATGTTTTGCATAGGACGCGCCTCCAACAAACCCGATATCGACAACATTGTGCAGCTGTAGCAGAAACGCTTTCATGTCTTCAGAGATCCGCTACAACTCATGCAACATGCTGCAGATATACGCTCCGCGGCTTCGTCAAGGTGCCATCGATGTCGAACAGCGCAATCGCCCTCCTTCTCGGGTCCATCAGGAATTCAGTGTAACAAACACATCAAGCGAAAACGGGTTTGCAGTTTACCAGGAGAAGTTAAAGTCCATAGTGGCGGG
>OIWT01005070.1_pt1 | contig 9984 bp, 19 predicted proteins | sample 1587701 | NCBI WGS metagenome assembly OIWT01 (sample SAMEA3888904, study PRJEB22519) | human gut metagenome | biome: human gut; feature: human-associated habitat; material: faeces | place: Denmark | collected 2009 | reverse complement strand
TAGGCACCCAGGAAATGTGTTATGGTCGATCCTGTAGTGGAGAATGGAAGGGACAATGGGGCGAGAGAATCGCGGAGATCACGGATTGCGGCGGAAACGCAGTCTACACGATGTGTGCGACATACGAAGGGGTGGTACTGACGGAAGAGCAGAAAAGCCGTCCAGATTACGTAACGAATACATTCGTTGTCGAAGAGCGAGTGTGCGGTTCCACGTTTCCCTGTTTGAAAAGAGTCCCCCATTCTCATTATTTCTTTCATGTTATCAACTACTACATTGACTCCTGTTGTCTTCCAGGCGGTGCGCGTGACTCCCCGCCTTCTTGAGTGTGCTCGTGTGGCGCGTCATCCCATGCCGCCTGCTCCGCTTGTCCAGAAGCGGAATTATGGTATCGTAGATATCGTCGTTCAAACCACAATTGGTATTTTTTTGCATGTGCGTTCATTCTAGACGCCACTGTCCTCTCTGCTGGAGTTGCGGGTCTTCGTCGAATGACTGGCATCGAGTGGGGTGTTGGATGAAATAGTCACGATTAGTCTCCGCAATTCTGTGGACAGAATGAATGAGCCTGTGCGTCGCTATGTATATAGTCGAAACTGAAGTGTTGGCTCACGGGTAGACTATCTCGATTATGGTGAAGTGTGTTTGGACTGGCTGTTGCGTCTCTTCCATGGTCATCCTGAGCACGACTATCAGACGTATAAAGAACGCTACGGAGACCCCAGAAAGAATGGTCGTTCCCGTGAAGAGTACAAGATCGAAGACCATTCAAATCGTGACAATCGCTGGTAGTTTTTCTTCTCTTCTCTGTTGGTTCAAGAAACAGATGAGGATCGATTCCGCCTTTTCCTCTTCTTCTCTATGCATTACACCCCATTGTCTGTCAAACCCTGCATTCGCTTGTAGGAACGCTCCACAAAGTCCATCCACTCCTCTGATATAACAATCTACTCATCATCATTGTCAGTCTCACACACTTTATATTGCGCATCCGTTTCTGTTTGTATCGGTTCTTCTCGTACCGTTTCTTGTATGGGTTGCTTCGGAACTTGATGAAGGGTCATCCAGGGCGAGGGACCTGGAGCTTGCAGGTAGACATCCCACTTCTCCGGAAACGGGTAGGGAGGCGGAATATAGAAGGGAGAGTTCATTCTTTTCTCATAATTGGTCGATCCCACAAATCTGAATGCACGCTTGTCCGCGGAAATCATGAGGCGTTTTGGCATGGAGGACACAATTCAAACACTCGAAGAGTTTCATTCCCTATAGGCGGTCTTTTTTCAATATGAATCAGTAGAAGGAGGATTGCACTGCTGAGCGATAGATTTGGAGAAGATGCTGGACTCATTCGCCTCCAGGAGCTGTATCTGGATCCCCTGTTTGAATCTTGCGGTTCCAATGGGGAATCAAAATGTGTCGCCACGACAGAATCGATGGAGTTGCCTTGCTCGTTGAGTTTCACCGCTAGGACTCTGTTCACATCCCTGAAGAAGCACACGTTTAAGGAGATCACGGACGTGCTGCTGGGATTGGAAAATCGCGTTCATCAATCGGTGCAAACACTCACCGTGATCCACGAGTGCTCCCTCCATGAATTCCTAACGCACTAGTTGTTGTATCATCAAGCAGCTTGTGATGCTGTATTTCCGCCAGGGATCCATCGACAGCAAGGATGTGGACATCCAGGGCACGCTTTTGCGAAAGTGCGGATGTTGTCCTTCGTTCACAGCTAGAATCGCTGATCTCATCCTGTACATGGGTGAGTTTTCTTGCAATCAGACGGACGCAAAGTGGCTCCTCTTCCCCTTCAACAAGTCTTGTCGTTTCGTGATCCAGAACCCTCTCTTTCTGAACATCTACTTTGATGTCGTATCTCTCTGCTCTCTGCATGCCTAGACCATCCGAAAGCTGGTTTCTTCTCCGCTTCACCCCACCGAAGCGCTCTTCTTCAAGCAGGAGCCGGAAGCGTTGGCCGTCCCGCCGCTTCAATCCTTCCCCTCCTCCGCGTCGCGTCTCTGACTGCTGCTCACTTGCAGGTACGCCATCTCTCTCTCCCTCGCCGTGATGTCTCTCTGCTCCGTCTCTGCCGGCAGTGGTCGGTGCGTGTTGCTGCGCATCGAGTCGCCCAACTACACTCCCGCCAGGGGCTGCCGCATCGAGCTCGTAACGATCGGAACGACCCTTCAGCTCCGCATCGTGTCGAAGGGGAAGGAGGACTCTGTGGACGTGGCTCCATTGTCTCCTCCTTACGGATAGGTGCTGAATGCCATCAGCGAGAGCCGCTGGCAGCGAATCGTTCTGACGCAGTCCCGGTCGTCCCGTCGCGGCATGACGGTGCTGACCATCAACGGCAAGGAGCGCCTCTCCCAGAAGATGGTCATGCCCGAGAGCGACGTGATGGTGGGCGGTCATGTCACCGTGTGCAGCGAGGGCTTTGTGGTGTGGGCGATTGCACAGTGTCACCCCTAGGGCTTCCTGAGTGACGTGGCGCTGTATGACTGCAGCAGTGTGGAGGAGCGCATGCCCACCAATGCCGTGTTTTCGTAGACACTGAAAGGAGTAGTGAGACGAAGGTACTCTTGCAACTCCATGGACCAGTCTCTCCTCTTCGACCTCTCCACCAACAACGTGAACGCCTCCATCTCCAACGCCGTGCCCACGCACTGCGAGTACGTGAACAACTCCATCCTGTCTCTGGGCGGTGTGAACATGTTTTTCCCTCTCATCGTCCCTCCCGTCGGTGCAAAGGATTGCCGTCACCACTAGACCCAGCTGGCTGCGGAGGTGCAACTCGCTCATGTCATCCCCTCTTCCTGCATCTCTCGCGTCGTCCGCATCATCACGGAGATCCTCCTCACCTCCCCGCCCAACCGGACGCTGTTCGACAGCATGAACGGCGTGTCGGCGCTCACCAGCCTCTTCATGCTGTTCGACGCCTCCTGCATCACGCACGAGCTCTTCATCGCCGTGAACGACTTCTGCGAGTTCCTGCACATGCAGCAGCTGGAGTCGCGCTACGGCAGCGTGGAGTCGCTCCTCCTCAACTGGAACATTTGGCGAAAGGGCGACTCCAAGATGAAGGTAGACTATTTGGCTCAACTGTCATGGTAGCAATTCGCAATCGACCGCATTCTGACGCTCTTCGGCCAGGACGAGGCGATTCGCATGGAGAGCAGTCTGTCCTTCTGCAAGACCATTCTGTACGACGAGGGCTGCGACGAGTCTTACGTCTCCACCCTCATCTTCCGAGAGCTCCTCACCCTCTGCGAGATGGGAAAGGCGGTGGACGCTCTTCCCGAGCTGTTGAAGGAGGCGCAGCAGAACCAGACCAGCGTCGTTTTTGCCACTCGCTTCTTCTCCTTCCTCGCCACTCTGGCAGCAAAGAAGGAAGTACTGACGTGTTTCGTTGTCTTTTGCGTAGACCGTTAAGACGCTGTGCAAGGACGGCTCGCTCTCGAAGGATGAGGTGGTGCGGCTGATGGTCCGCTCCGTCCTGCACTTCAACAACGCCCCGATGCGCGTGAGGATGTACAACGCCCTCACGGAGCTGCTGCGCGCTGTTTCCGACCTGTGTGTGTTCGCCCAGGAGGACGTGGACCTGATTGTCACCGCATACAAGCAGTCCTGCTCCTACACGATTCAGTGCGACGAGTACTACGCCCTTCTGCAGCTCGTCACGGACTCTCCACACCCAGCACCAGCGACCGTTAAGGTGATCCGGAACCCCCTCTTCCTCCAGCTTCCACTGCGTCTGCTCGCCTCCTCCTCCACTGCGTTTTGCCGCCACCTCCTCCTCCAGGACCTCGTCGACATGAGCGGCAACGAAAAGAAGAAGGAGAACATGAAGAATATGAAGTACGACGGCTTCTTCATGGATCTGCTCCTGCTCGTGCCGCGCATGGAACCCGATAGTGGAGCGCCGGCGAAAAAGCCTGCCTTGGTGGGCTCGATCCGCCAGTGCATGGATGTCCTGCTGCACATCACCAGCGAAATCGAGACACCACAGGCAGAAAAGGCATTCGCAACACTGCGCGACGCGGACTGCGAGGAGGCGTTCGCCGCCCTTGTCCAGGTGTTCAAGTCGCAGAACGCGCAGCAGTGGTGCCGTGAGAAGGCCGTTGACTTGATGTACGAGTCGTCGCGCGGTCGCTACAACAGCGTTCTCAACAGTATTCGGCTGATGCTGCTGGAGGACGTGATGCGCCTGTACTCCCGCTTCTCTCTCAGCTCCATGCCCGTGAACGCTCGCCTTTTCCTTGACCCGCAGATCCTCTCGCGCTGCCTGCGAAGCGTGGCCCTGCCCTACACGTCCGAGCAAATCCTCCTCCTCCTCTACAAGCTGTCGCTCGGGGACCTCTTCCAGATGAAGAACCTCTCCAAAGTGAAGGCCGCCAACATCAACTCCTTCGTCTTCGTCTTCGTGCAGCAGTTCTGGAAGTCGTGTAGGCTGCCTTGCATTCGCTTCATCCTAGCCCTTTCCAAGCAGAACGAAGCGCAGTTCGCCGCGATGATCGAGTTGATTTCTCGCTTCTTCTCCGACACAGCAGCGCAGGTCCCTGCTTCCGCTGAGCCTGAGCAGAATCGTCTGGATGCCTATGCTTCTCTGTCCCCTTGCCCGTTTCTTCTCATCGATAGACTGACACTGAAAGAAGTCCGGAGCGAGCAGGTGCTCCCTCCATCCGGCTGCTTCTTCTTCGGACTGTGGGTCGGCTTGCGTCTTCTGCAGTACGCCCTGAAGGAGAAGCGAGAAGTGTTGGTGATCTGCGAGCATATGAAGGCGATTGTGTTCAGCAATCAAGCATGGATGGATTCGTTGTGTGAAGCGTAGTCGCATCTCCAAGAAGAGGAGTACGACGCGGTGCTGTCCTTCTTCGTGGCACAGCTGCTGAAGCTCCAGAAGGAGGAACAGACCACACAACTCAAGGACCTTCTCACGGCCTTGGGTTCGCTCTGCCAGGTGGAGGACGTTGCGGAATACTGCGACTCGGCTGCGTGCAAGGAGAAGGTGAAAAAGGTGGAGCAGATGCTGGTCGTCTTCGAGGAATTGTCATCGAGAAGCGTGAAGAAGGAAGAAGAGGCCTTCCACCAGGCACAGTCCGAACGCCAGGCGCAGCTGGAAAGGCAGTTCCTCCGCTTCGAGGGCAGCAAGGAGAGCCGCGCTCTGTTCCGCCAAAACAGCGAGCGATCGGGCGTGATGGACATTCGGCAGCGGCTGCAGAAGGAGCAGGAGTCACGGCAGAATCTGGCCATCCTGTTCGATGTGATCGCGCGTCTGCGTAGCAGCGAGACGAGCGTGTGGTACAGAGAGAGTAGGGCTGAAATAGAGTTGTGAGGCGCAGAGAACCGCGTGCAGTTCTACACGATGTGCGAGTGCATGAACGAAGAGGGAGCGCGTTGCGTGATGGTTCCCTTCTACAACGGCACGAGTCGGCAGGAGGCGCGGAAGCGCGGCGGCAAGAAGAATGCCAAGGAGGAGATGGACCTGAACAAGATGAAGACGCTGTTCCTGCAGCTGAAGTCCGCGCGAGACGCCTCCGCCCTCTCGGAGGAGGAAACGGCCCTCCTGAAGACGCGCGTGGAGATGCTGCTGAAGCAGTACTCGAACGTGACGACCACCATCGCCGAGAAGAAGAAGCAGAAGGAGTCCTTCTTGAAGGGCTTCATCGGCAAGGTGCGACGCGGTTCCGACGTGGTGGAGTACCCCTTCTCGGTCGCGGGAATCCGCTTCAGCGCGACGGACCCGATGCTGGAGGACCTGTCCTTCACCAACTACGCGGAGCTGCAGGAGTACATCATGGAAGCCACCATCGAGAAGACGGAGAAGATGGACGAGGAGGAGGCGGTCAGCGCACCGCTGGCCCTCTACAAGAAGGTTGTGACGCTCGTCTGCTTCTCCTACGAGGTGGCCTGCGAACTCTGCATGAAGCAGGATCGCCTCTTCCTCAAGGCGGAGTCCATCAAGCCTATTGGAGGCGAGTGGGCGTTTCACTCCCTCGTGACGCATAGGGCCCCGTCGAAGCCATTGCCGCACTTCGCCCAGATTCAGGACCTTCTCCTGCACAACCGCGAAGTGCTCCTGGCAGATGTGGTGTCGGTCCTGCCTCGCAACCACCTCCTCGGGAACAAGGCGCTGGAGCTGTTCTTCGGCAGTGGGGACTCGTGGTATCTCGACTTCGCCTCCCTCGAGGACCGCAAGGAGTTCTTCGGCCTCCTCTCCCACGCCGTCCAGCCCGCCCTCCAGAAGTACTGCCGTTTGTTTTCTTTCACTCTAGAACCCTCCTCTTCCGCCGGATCGCGTCGCCCTCGCAGCTGTTCCACGAGCTCCCGCTCACGCAGCAGTGGCTCAGCTACAACATCTCCACCTTCGACTACCTCATCCGCCTCAACTTCATCAGCGGCCGCTCCTACAAGAGTCTCAGTCAGTACCCCGTGTTCCCGTGGGTCCTCGCTGACTACACCTCCTCCACCATCGACCTGAATGATCCTGCCGTGTACCGCGACCTGTCCAAACCTGTGGGCGCCCTGAACGAGGAGCGTCTGCAGTCCTTCTTGGAGCGCTACGAGAGCATGGTGGAGATGCAGGACGCCGAGGGCGCCATGCCTCCCTTCATGTATGGAACCCACTACTCCACGCCGGGCTACGTTCTGCACTATCTGGTGCGCACGGAACCGTACACACTCTTCCACATCGATCTCCAGAACGGCTGCTTCGACGACTACAACCGTCTCTTCAACTCGGTGGAGGCCGCGTGGCACAGCAGTCTCAACAGCCAGGGCGACGTGAAGGAGCTCACGCCCGAGTGGTTCTGCCTCCCCGCCTTCCTGCACAACGCCTCCCAGTTCCCGCTGAACGACAGCGATGTGGCCGTCGCCTCGCTCCCTGATTCCTAGCCCAAAGCCGTTTGCGACGTGGTGCTCCCGCCCTGGGCGCACAACTCGCCCGAGGAGTTCATCCGGATCCAGCGGGACGCGCTGGAGAGCGACCATGTCAGCGCGCACCTGAACGAGTGGATTGACCTGATCTGGGGGTAGCCGAGTCTATGGAGGGTAAGGCGTAGCGTGAACCAGAAGGGCGAAGAGGCGGCGAAGCACAACAACCTCTTCTTCAACATGACGTACGTGGAGGACATCGACCTCTCCGCCGTCTCCGACGACGCCACGCGCCAGAACCTCATCACGCAGATCGCGCAGTACGGTCAGATCCCCGCGCAGCTGCTGCTCAAACCGCATCCCGTGCGCTACTTCAGGGAGCAGGCGCTCGCCCTCGCGTTGCCGAGCGTCCACGCGCAGTGCTCTTCTCTCCTTCCCGCCCTCGTCCCCCAAATCGTCCTCCACACGCGGCACAAGTCCCCCATCGCCTCCGTTCTCATCGCGGACGACCACATCACCCTCCTCGACTCCGTGGGCCGTTGCAGCTGCCATGCGCTCGACGCGACAGCCTGCGACAAGTCCAACTTCCCCTTCACCTTCACGATCAACGACAAACACACGAAACGAGTGGCCTCCGGACTGACCGTTGCGCTGTTTGCTGAGCGTGATGAATAGACCGAAACCAAGCTGGCTCTGGTTCCGGCACTCCAATTCACGATCGTGGCCTCCTACGGCAATCGCGACGACAACGTGTACGTGAACTGGGTCAAGGCGAGCGCCGGCTCCGTCAGTCCAGAGAAGACGGTGCCGTTGGAGCAGCACTTCGACGTGGTGATGTGCTGCGACTGGAGCTGTGACCGCGAAGTCCTGCTGGCCTTCGGCGGAAGGGACGGACTCGTATCGCTGTGGAAGGTGGAGAACAAGGCACTGCAAGCCTCTCGCCTCCGCCTGCTGCTGATCGCCACAGCCACGCCCCAAATCACTCTGGAGCACCTGTTCACCGGGTTCAAGGCTGGCATCGAGTGCGTGAGCATCGATGCCTCCAATCGCCTTCTGTTCACAGCGGACACGACGGCTTCTTTCTACATCCACTCCGTCGAAACGGGAGAGTGCCTGTTCGTCGTGGCTCTAAAGCCAATTCTGACCCCCATCCTGCGTGGTTCCTTCAAGCACCTTCACGTGATCGCCATGGCGTGCAGCGTGCGGGGCGACTGTTTCGTACTGACCCGCTGCAAGAAGGACTCGAAGGTCGTCCACGTCTTCCTCCTCTTCCACTGCAACGGAGTGCTCGTCTCCAGCTGTGTCGTCGAGGAAGAGGAGCTTCTTCCCCGCCTGCTGGTGTGCCGAGACGGTGACCATTTCCTCTACTGCCACAAGGCAGGCATCGTTGTGCGCTCTGTGCTCGACGGTATGAAGGTGGGAGTGTGTGAAGGGAATGACCGAATAGGTTGTGCGATCCATCGAGTGCCAGCCCCCGTGCCCGTATTCCTGTGTCGCCATGTCCAAGGACGAGCGTCTCATCATCGCTGGGTTGGAGGACGGAAGCGCGATTGCCTTTGGACTGCACTTCGGTGTGGGCGAGTGATGTGTTTCTTACAAACAAGCGCTCTAAACTACAGTTACTCCACCTTGGGCTTCTCCTCGGGCTGAGCAAGGAAGGTCTTCAAGAACATCTACCCATCATTCCCCCTTCACTCCATCACCTGGATAATGATCATACCGGCCATGAGCAGGGACATGCCGTACTTCTGCATGAAGGTGAGGGGAGGAGGGATGATCACGCGCGTCGCAGAGTAGATGGTCACCATCTTCGTAGCACGATTCGTGAACTTCAGGGAGAAATGGTTCGGACCCATGATGCTGATCTCGTACTCCTCAGCGTTGTTGAGAGGGCTCTTGCCAGAAGCGATCTACTCCATCATCCTCGGAAAGAAGCGTCACGTAGGACTCAGAGGGCATGATGGGGACAAAGGACAGCTCCGAAAGGGTATCAAAACCATCCTTCTCCGCATTGTACTCACTAATGGAGCAGCTGAGAGAGGACGAAGTCGTCATCACAACCTGGTTGGCGTCCTGCTTTCTGTGATACGAACCAGTCTCCAGCTCGAAAATGTCATACTCGTTGTCGCTCGTCTTGGTCACATTATACTGGGCAAACACGGGCTCCCCAACGATCTCTCCCGTCTCGAGATTCACCTGTCTATTGGCAACGACCCAGGAACCGGCAAAGAAGTTGCCAATGGTGAACTCCTTGGGTTTGGCTTCAGCCGCGAATGTAATCGAAAGAACAGCAAGGAATACAGCGAAAGATCGGTTCATCCTATCCGTGAATTGATTGTTGTGAGTGAAAAAACGAGGACTTCTTCTCGACCCAAATCGTCCCGTTTTGTGGAGCCTCCAACAAACAACGAGAAACAGACTATTCTACATCACGGTTGTCATGTGGTTACGAGGCACGGCTCCAATCATCCCACTCTCACTGCGCACCATCATCCAGTTCTCATCACCGCCCTCAAGCATTTCAAAGACCTCTCCCTCCGTAATCGTCAGCTCTCCCTCTTCGGCCGCCGTGTACGTGTACAGGGCCTTCACTTCCTACGCATCACCTCCATTCCTCAGACCCACTCCCAGACCGGGGCTCACGTACGTGCGGGGCACGCAGCCGATGCTGCCGTCGTTCAGGCACACCATCATCCACTCGTCGTTGCCGCCCTCCACCTGGTTCATCTCCTGGCCCTTCTGGATGGTCACCTCCGTCTCCGAGGCGGCGATGTAGTCGTACAGCGCGTACACCTTCTATCCCTCACACCTCTTTCTCTCCCTCACTCCCAGCATGACGGGCTCAGCAATGGGTTCCTCCGTGGGCTCAGGTTCAGCAGCGGGTTCAGGTTCAGGTTCAGCAGCGGGCTCAGCAGCGGGTTCGGGTTCTGGAGCAGGCTCAGGCTGGGCAACAGGCTCAGGCTCAGCAGCAGGCTCAGCAGCAGGCTCAGGCTCAGCAGCAGGCTCAGGAGCAGGTTCAGGAGCGGGCATAGGTTCAGGTTCAGGCTTGGGCTGCTCAACAGGCTTGGGCTGCTCAACAGGCTTGGGCTGCTCAACAGGCTTGGGCTGCTCAAC
>OIWT01005059.1_pt1 | contig 10008 bp, 7 predicted proteins | sample 1587701 | NCBI WGS metagenome assembly OIWT01 (sample SAMEA3888904, study PRJEB22519) | human gut metagenome | biome: human gut; feature: human-associated habitat; material: faeces | place: Denmark | collected 2009 | reverse complement strand
ACTGTACAAACACTCGTGCTTGCGAGGCTGTTTGTCCTAAGAACGAGTCTATCGCTAATATCGCCCGCTTGAACCGTGAGTTCTTGAAGGCTAAGTTGGCTGACTAATCCACCGTATCTCTTAAGACACAGAAATTTTCTCTCTGCATCTTTGCGGATGCGAGAGAATTTTCTCAAAAACCCTTCACTCTTCACCTTTTGAGTGTAAGCGATTGAAGGATAGGTAGTTGGGTGGGTGAAGAGTTGAAGTGACTCTTCACCCACCCTTCACCTTTTTATAGGGATAGGTGAAGAGTGGTGAAGAGTGGTGAAGGGTCAGCGCCACTCTTCACCTCTCGAATCCCCTGTGTTTATCGGGGTTTCAGACGAAAAGGTGAAGGGTGAAGAGTAAAAACGAGAGTAGGCTTTTTTACTGCGGAGGCCTCATTCCAATTTTTGCCTTGCCATGGCATTTTTTTGCCCTTTAGGAGGGCAATTTATTGCCATAGCCAGGCAATAATCCTTATGTCGTGAGAGGTTTAAAAGAACAGAAGTATTAAGCTATAAAAATATAAAGTACCATTCCATAAAGATATAAAAAGAGCATAAATGATGAACCAAGCTACTCAAGACTTTATTTGCCAGCATCAGGACGATGATGTCCGCCAGCTGGCTTTTCTCGGAAGCAAGTATCCGGAAGTAGATATGCCTTTCGCTCTCGATCAGATTCGCGGGCGAAAGATGGCTCGTGTCAAGTTGCCTCGTTGGGCAAGTCTCGAAGGCATCATCTATCCTCCTCATATTTCTATGGAGCAATGCTCCTCTGAATCTACTGCGCTTTACAAGGCAGAACTGGCTGCGAGGTTGCTCGGCTTGCCGGTATCTTCATCTGGAACCGAGATGAAGGCTGAAAATGAAATAGAGTTTGTTGACCTGACAGGTGGATTTGGAGTAGATTTCTCTTATATCGCAGCCCGATTGGGAGTGAAGTCGATGTATGTGGAGCGTCAGGCTCATCTCTGCGAGGCGGCGAAGGAGAACTTCGGGCGCTTGGGATTGAAGAACGCCATCGTGAAGAATGGGGATGGAATTGAGGTTCTTCATTCTTTTCATCCAAAGAAAAAAGATGCAGCATCAGCTGATGATTCTTTAGGCATCACTTATGACCAACCTCGGTCATTACTTAAGACCAACCTTGGTCTTAAGATAATCTTCATAGATCCTGCCCGTAGAGACGATGCAGGCAACAAGGTGGTATCCTTGAAGGATTGCACGCCCGATGTTACCGTTTTGCAGGAAGAAATGCTTTCGAAGGCTGATTACGTTATCATCAAACTCTCTCCGATGCTCGACTGGCACCGTGCCATAAGCGAATTAAGCCACGTTAGAGAGGTTCATATCATCTCCGTGAACAATGAGTGCAAGGAGCTCCTTTTAGTGCTGTCAGCGCGAAATATGGGCGAAAATCTCCGCATTTATTGCATCAATGATGCGCAATCCTTCGTCTGCGATGAGTTGGATATGGAGTCTTCTCAGGTGAAGATAGCCTCATCCACGCTTGAAGAGATGCAGTATCTTTATGAGCCGAATGCATCGTTGATGAAAGCCGGCTGTTTCGGCGTTCTTTCCGGGCGCTATGATGCAAGGATGCTTTCCAAGAACAGCCATCTTTTCGTGAGCCAGGCGCCTATCGAGGCTTTCCCTGGCAGAAGCTTCCGCATCATCGCCGTATCCTCTTTTAATAAAAAGGAGTTGAAGCGTCATCTGTCAGGAATCACCAAGGCGAACATCGCCACCCGAAACTTCCCTCTTTCCGTGGCAGAATTGCGCAAGCGATTGAAGTTGAAGGATGGTGGCGAAACCTATATCTTCGCCACCACATTGAGCGACGAAAGCCATGTGCTGGTGATTACGGAGAAAAAATAAGCTGATTTCCTGAAAAATCAAGTTCTAATCCTATAAGATGATTCCGCCAAAACCACCACTAATCGGGTGATATAAGCCACTTTGTGGCTCGTAATCATTCTTGAACCCCTAAAAAACTGAAAATAAAGATAGCAATATTTGGTCGTTTGGCGAAATATTGCTATTTTTGCATCCTATAATATTGCAAACTAGTTTGAAATCATGTCATTAATAGAAATTAAAAAGGTCGAAAGCAAGAAGGATTTGAAGACGTTCATCGACTTCCACTACGACCTCTACGAAGGCAACGAATACGATGTGCCTAATCTTTTCAGCGACGAAATGAATACCCTGAGCAAGGATAAGAACGCTGCGTTCGAGTTCTGCGAGGCAGAGTATTATCTTGCCTATAAGGATGGAAAACTGGCAGGTCGCGTTGCTGCTATCATCAACCATAAGGCAAACAATAAGTGGGGAAAGAAATCCGTTCGCTTCGGATGGATAGACTTCATCGACGACCGTGAGGTTTCGAAGGCTCTCTTGGATGCTGTGGAAAAGTATGGTAAAGAGAAAGGTATGGAGGATATGGTAGGTCCGCTTGGATTTACCGATATGGACCCTGAGGGAATGCTTACCTGGGGTTTCGATCAGCTGGGTACTATGCCTACCATCTACAATTACCCTTATTATCCGGAGCACATCGAGGCCCTGGAGGGTTTTGAGGTAGATAACAAGTATGTGGAGTTCAAGATCATGGTACCTGATACCATACCGGAGAAGTACGCCAAGATAGCGATGATGATAGAGAAACGCTATAATCTGCATGTGCGCAAGCTTACTAAGAAGGAAGTCTTCCAAGGCGGAATGGGACAGAAGATCTTCGATCTCATCAACGATACCTACAAGGATCTCTATGGATATTCTGAACTCTCGCAGAAGCAGATAGATCAGCTTATCAAGTCGTATCTCAGTTTCCTCGACTTCAACCTCATCACCTGTATCGAGGATTGGACGGGTGGAGAGCATAAGCTCATCGGTGTGGGAATCACCATGCCGTCATTGGCTCATGCCCTTCAGAAGTGTCACCGTGGCCGCCTCTTCCCATTCGGCTGGTATCATGTGTTGAGAGCCATCAAGCAGCACAAGACCAACATCGTTGACCTCCTCCTCATCGGTATTCTTCCTGAATATCGTGCCAAGGGAGCGAATGCACTTCTCTTTGCCGACCTGATACCTTGGTACCAGAAGTATGGTATTGAGTGGGGCGAGACCCAGGTTGAGCTGGAAACCAATGCCGGTGTGCAGGGACAGTGGGGAGCTTTGACCCCAGTAATGCACAAGCGCAGAAAGTGCTACAAGAAGATTATTAAATAAGGAATTAAGTGAGTTAAGGAGTTAGGGAGGTCAAGACGGATGTCTTTTCATCATAACTCCTTAATTTCTCTTGATTCCCCCTAAAACATAGGAGGATTTTATGTCAGAAGATAATAATGAATTGAAAGCCCCACAGGAGCAGCAGCCGGTAGAATATACCGATGACAACATCCGACACTTGAGTGATATGGAGCATGTACGTACTCGTCCGGGTATGTACATTGGTCGTCTGGGTGATGGTAACCTGCCGGAGGATGGAATCTACGTACTCTTGAAAGAGGTGGTAGATAACTCTATCGACGAGTTCAAGATGGGAGCTGGATCCAGATTGGAGATTGATATCGAAGATCATCTGCGGGTCAGCGTGCGCGACTATGGTCGTGGTATTCCTCAAGGTAAACTTGTCGAGGCTGTGAGCGTGCTGAATACCGGTGGTAAGTACGACAGCAAGGCGTTCAAGAAGAGTGTCGGCTTGAACGGAGTGGGTGTGAAGGCGGTGAATGCCCTCAGCTCTCATTTCGAGGTAAAGTCGTTCCGCGACGGCAAGGTGCGCCATCTGAAGTTTGAGAAAGGTATTCTGCAGAGCGACAAGACCGAAGATACAGAGGACGAGAACGGTACCTTCATCTTCTTCGAACCGGATAATACCCTGTTCAAGAACTATTCTTTCCACGATGATTTCGTGGAAACCATGCTCCGTAACTATACTTATCTGAACACCGGACTCACCATTATGCACAATGGTCGCCGCATCCTCAGCCGTCATGGTTTGAAGGATCTCCTGACCGATAATATGACCAATGAAGGTCTTTACGAGATTGTCCACATGAAGGGCGAAGACATCGAGATTGCCTTTACCCATACCAATCAGTATGGCGAGGAGTACTATTCCTTCGTAAACGGCCAGCACACCACCCAGGGCGGTACTCATCAGAGTGCCTTCAAGGAGCATATCGCCAGAACCATCAAGGAGTTCTACGGCAAGTATGAGTATGGCGACATCCGAAACGGACTGGTGGCTGCCATTGCACTGAACGTAGAGGAGCCGGTGTTCGAGAGTCAGACGAAGATTAAGCTCGGAAGTACCACAATGTCTCCGAACGGAGGCGAAACCATCAACAAGTATGTGGGCGATTTCCTGAAGAAGGAAGTAGATAACTATCTCCATATCCACAAGGATGTGGCTGAGATTCTGGAGAACAAGATCAAGGAGAGTGAGCGTGAGCGCAAGGCGATGGCTGGCGTTACCAAACTGGCGCGTGAGCGTGCCAAGAAGGCGAACCTTCACAACCGTAAGCTGCGCGATTGCCGCATCCACTTCAGCGACGCCAAGAACGAGCTGAAGGAGGCAAGCTCCATCTTCATCACCGAGGGTGACTCTGCCAGCGGAAGCATTACCAAGAGCCGCGACGTGAATACACAGGCGGTATTCTCGCTGCGAGGCAAGCCGTTAAACTGCTATGGTCTGACCAAGAAGGTGGTTTACGAGAACGAGGAGTTCAACCTGCTCCAGGCAGCTCTCGATATCGAGGATGGATTGGACGGATTGAGATATAATAAGGTGATTGTGGCTACCGATGCCGATGTGGATGGAATGCACATCCGATTGCTCATCATCACCTTCTTCCTGCAGTTCTTCCCCGACCTCATCAAGAAGGGACATGTTTACGTGCTCCAGACTCCATTGTTCCGAGTGCGCAACAAGCGAACCAAAATCAAGAACAAGCAGGCGGTGGCTGATGCCGATGCCAAGTTGGGCCCTAAGGAGAAGAAGGGCGATTTCATCACGCATTACTGTTACAGCGATGAGGAGCGACAGCAAGCCATTAGAAACCTTGGTCCTGACCCGGAAATCACCCGATTCAAGGGTTTGGGAGAGATTTCGCCAGAGGAGTTTGCCCACTTCATCGGTCCGGATATGCGATTGGAGCAGGTTACGCTCCACAAGACCGACCAGGTGCAGAAACTCCTGGAGTATTATATGGGTAAGAATACGATGGAACGTCAGAACTTCATCATCGATAACCTGGTGATTGAGGAGGATATTCCGGAGGAAGACTCAGCTCCGCTAGATTAAGATAAGTGAAGAGAGAAGAATGAAGGATTCTCTCTTTTCTAAGCAATAAGTTCAAAGTAAATGAAAAAATATCTATTTATAGCGCTCCTGGCGTTCCTGGCAGTAACTTCTGCCAGTGCCCAGCTGCGTATCAAGATGGGCAAGAACAGCCCGATAGAGAAGTTGGGTAGGGCGGAAATCGCCATTACCAATCTCTATGTGGATAGTGTGGATGAGAACAAGCTTGTAGAGGACGCCATCAGAGGTATGCTTGAAAAGCTCGACCCTCATTCCTCTTATGCCACAGCCAAGGAAACCAAGGCGATGAATGAACCGCTGAATGGCAGTTTCGATGGCATCGGCGTGCAGTTTAACATGGTAGATGATACCTTGCTCGTCATCCAGCCCGTAGTGAATGGTCCTTCCGAGAAGGTGGGAATCATAGCCGGCGACCGCATCGTTGCGGTGAATGATACGGCTATTTCGGGCGTGAAGATGAGCAAGGAGGAAATCATGAAGCGCCTTCGCGGTCCTAAGGGAACCACGGTGAATCTTACCATTGTGCGCCGTGGCATCAAGGACAAGCTTACTTTCAAGGTGAAGCGCGATAAGATTCCTGTAACCACGATGGATGCGGCTTATATGATTCGTCCGGGAATCGGATACATCCGACTGGGAAGCTTCGGGCTGACCAGCTACAAGGAGGTGACTACGGCGATGGATTCGCTCAAGAAAGTGGGAATGAAAGACCTGATCTTCGACCTTGAGGATAATGGCGGCGGCTACCTTCAGGCAGCCGCTCAGATAGCCAACGAGTTCCTGCAGAAGGGAGATCTCATCGTTTATACCAGTGGTCGTGCAGCTCCCCGCCAGGAGTACAAGGCGCAGGCTAACGGAAGATGGCGCAAGGGCAAGGTGGTAGTGCTTACCAATGAGTTTACTGCTTCTGCCGCAGAGATTGTTTCCGGAGCCATCCAGGATCAGGACCGTGGAGTAGTGGTAGGTCGCAGAACCTTCGGCAAGGGATTGGTGCAGCGTCCGCTCACCTTCGATGATGGCAGCGAGATTCGCCTCACCATTGCACATTATTATACGCCTAGCGGCAGATGCATCCAGAAGCCGTATAAGAAGGGAGACAGACTGGATTATGCGATGGATCTCGACAATCGCTACAAGCATGGCGAGTTCACCAACCAGGACAGCATCCATCTTTCAGACAGTCTGAAGTATTACACCTTGCGCAAGCACCGTGTGGTTTATGGTGGTGGTGGAATCATGCCCGATTATTTCGTGCCATTGGATACTACCAAGTACACCAAGATGCACCGTCAGCTGGCAGCCAAGAGCATAGTCATCAACCACAGCCTGAAGTTTATCGATGCGCATCGCAAGGAATTGAAGAGCCAGTATAAGGATTTCAACAAGTTCCTGGCAAGCTACGAGGTTCCGTCTTCGCTCATCGATGCGATTATCGCTGAGGGCAAGAAAGAGAAGATAGAGCCGAAGGATGAGGCAGAATTGACTCAGACAAAGAAATACCTCGCCCTGCAGCTGAAGGCCCTTGTAGCAAGAGATATCTGGGATATGAGTCAGTACTTCCAGGTTTGGAACGAGACCAACGAGATAGTTCAGCGTGCCGTGAAGCTGCTGACCACGGGGAAGTAACTATAGAAAAAACGGCTGTTAACTGTTAACCTGTTAACCCGTGAGGTAATGAGATAAGAAAAGGTCGTGAGGTTTTTGATAGAACTTCACGACCTTTTTTGTGTATTTATCTTTTTCCGAATTCATGAATCCTTTCTGAATTCATTTACTTCTTCTCATGCATGCGATCCCATTTCAGATAGATTCCTGCAAGGATGGTGCCCGAAATACTGTGCCAGGCACAGCTGATGGCGCAAGGCAATACGGCGAGAGGCTGGGCAGCGAAGAAGTTGCCCGCGAGAACCGTGGCAAGACCGGCATTCTGCATTCCCACCTCAATGCTGATGGTACGCTTCTTGGCAGTATTGAAGCCCGCCAGCTTTCCGGCAAGCCAACCGAGACAGTAACCCAGGGTGTTGTGGCAGAAAACCACGGCAAAAGTCCAGAGGAAAAGCGATAAGCCACGAGCCACCAAGTCATCGTGAACCGTAGAAATCACGCCACCTACGATGATTGCCAGACACGTAACGCTGATGCCCGGCATCAGACTCTGAATGGTAGGGAAGCAATCCTTCTTGCCATAGATATAATTCAAGGCGCAGCCGATGGCCACAGGGATAATCGTAACGATGAGGATGTTGATGAACATTCCCACAGCATCTACATGGATAATCTCGCCTGCCGTAATCTTCATCAGCAGCGGAGTCATCACTGGCGCAAGAATCGTAGAGGCGCAGGTCATTCCCACAGAAAAAGCCACATCGCCATGGCAGAGATAACTCATGATGTTGCTTGATACTCCGCCCGGACAGCATCCCACCAGCAGGATTCCGAGTGCCAGGGCTGGATCAAGATGCCACACATGTACCAGGGTGTAAGCCACGCCAGGCATGATGATGAACTGGGCGCAGGCACCGATGAACACATCCAGCGGGCGCTGAGCCAGAATCTTGAAGTCGTTGGTGGTCAAGGTCAAGCCCATGGTGAGCATGATGATGCCGAGAATGACGGTTTGAGTAGTTCCGCGCACCCAGTCGAAGGTATGTGGGAAGAAGAATGTGAATACTGCTACACCTATTACGAAAATAGAGGTGTAATTGGCTAGCAACTTGCTGAGCCCCTGAAAAAACTTTAGCATAATTCTATTTCTTTTTAAAATCCTGATATTTCTCTCTTATTTGCAATCTCTTGGATGATTGTCTTTGACAATCTCTCTTCTTTCACTCCTCTCCTCCTTCTTTCCTCGCTTTCAATATTGGGTGCAAAAGTACGTCTTTTCTACCGAATAAGCAAATTATTTAATAATTAAATATCAAATTATAACATTTTTGTTGGTTTGAGCTTACGAATCTGCACGAATCTTCTTGGATTGTGCAAAATCTGAGGCAAAATAATTCGGCTTTTCTTCTTTAATTCCGCAACAAATGTGTAACTTTGCACCCATATTATCGATAATAGTCATAGAATGAACGAAGATTTTGATATAAGACAACAGACGGTTTCGCCTGCCGAAAAGGAATTCGAGAAGGCACTGCGCCCACTGAAGTTCTCCGACTTCAGCGGACAGAATGGCGTGGTGGATAATCTCGAAGTCTTTGTTGAGGCTGCCAAGTATCGTGGCGAACCGCTTGACCATACCCTCTTGCATGGTCCTCCGGGATTGGGTAAGACCACATTGAGTAACATCATCGCCAACGAACTGGGTGTGGGCTTCAAGATTACATCAGGCCCTGTGCTCGATAAGCCGGGCGACCTGGCAGGTATCCTTACCTCCCTGGAGCCTAACGATGTGCTTTTCATCGATGAAATCCACCGCCTCTCGCCAGTGGTAGAGGAGTATCTCTATTCGGCGATGGAGGATTACCGCATCGACATCATGATAGACAAGGGGCCTTCGGCACGAAGCATCCAGATAGATTTGAATCCGTTTACCCTCGTGGGAGCCACCACCCGTAGCGGACTTCTCACGGCTCCGCTCCGTGCCCGTTTCGGAATCAATCTGCATCTGGAATACTACGACCCTGAGACGCTTCAGAAGATTATCAAGCGAAGTGCCATGCTCCTGCAGGTGCCGATAGAAGATGAGGCGGCAGTGGAAATCTCCCGCCGCTCGCGTGGAACCCCTCGTATTGCCAACTCATTATTGCGAAGAGTACGTGATTTCGCCCAGGTGAAGGGCAACGGAACCATCACTTACGAGATTGCCCAGATGGCTCTCAAGGCGCTCAACATCGACCAGTATGGCTTGGACGAGATAGACAACAAGATTCTCACCACCATCATCGACAAGTTCCGTGGAGGTCCGGTGGGCGTAAGCACCATTGCCACGGCTATCGGCGAAGATGGCGGCACCGTAGAGGAGGTTTACGAGCCGTTCCTCATCATGGAAGGCTTCATCAAGCGTACGCCACGAGGCAGAATGGCCACCAAGCTTGCCTACGATCATCTCGGCAGGAATCCGTATACAAGCAATATTATGCAGGGAGACCTGTTTGAATAAAGTTCAAAGTAATGAAGATAGGAATATTTACGGGTACATTCGACCCATTTACGATAGGACATCAGAACATCGCCGAGCGTGCCTTGCCCATGTTCGACAAGCTCGTGATTGCAGTAGCGATGAGCAAGCTGAAGCACGCCAGCGAGGAAATCTCGAAGCGTGTGGAGGATATTAAGGCTGTTTTTCCGAAGGAATGTTCGGAGTTGGTGGATGCGGAGGATGCATCCAAGGGCCACCGCCTTGAGGTGGTTGCCTACGATGACCTCACCATCGACCTGGCGCATCGCCTGGGAGCCAAGTTCCTGGTCCGCGGCGTCCGCTCTGCCAAGGATTTCGAGTACGAGCGAGAGCAGGCGGATATCAACAGGCAGTTGGGCGGCGTAGAAACCATCCTGCTGTTTTCCGACCCAAGATACAGCAGCATCAGCTCAACGCTGGTTAGGGAATTGAGATTCTTCGGAAGAGAAGTAGATGAATTTTTACCAAAAATAAAATAAAAAATAGGAGGAAGAAGCGTATGATAACATACAATGTAGATGGCGTGAAAATGC
>OIWT01005056.1_pt1 | contig 10020 bp, 18 predicted proteins | sample 1587701 | NCBI WGS metagenome assembly OIWT01 (sample SAMEA3888904, study PRJEB22519) | human gut metagenome | biome: human gut; feature: human-associated habitat; material: faeces | place: Denmark | collected 2009 | reverse complement strand
AGAAGCACAACGCCTTCATGGGCTTGAGACAGGCTCGTTGCGACGCTCGCAACTTTGGCAAGCGCGCGAAGCGTGCTGCGGAGAAGGCTGCCGAGGCTCAGGAGTAAAGGGCAGCTTTCATCAAGGACATCTTTTCCTGCTGTTTGTCAAAGATACGTGTGCATTTTGCCGGTGTTTCTGTCCCTTTTCCCGCTCGTTCTAGAAGTGCTCGATGAAGGTTCACGCGGGGACGCGCGCTTATGTGTAGCCATTAGGCATTACCACGTATACCAGCGACGAAGACCCCTCACGCATGTGCTCTATTTATGATCGTCATTTCGTAGTGGGAAAAGCGGAGGAAAGTCAAGCCATGAGCGGTGTCGATGTACAGAGGCATCACTCTGGATCAATCGCTTCCAAACGTATGTAATGAGGAAGTTACGCTCATCAATAGGAAAGATTGCCCCAAACGACAAGATGAGGCTGTTTATGGACCATGCGCAGCGGACGGTCGATCTGAAGAAGTGGCCGGCGGCGGTACCTGTTCCTCTTTCTCGTTGACCGTAGACGATTGCAAATGACAATCGCTCCGTTGCATCGAAGCCTTCCTTCCTCTCGAACAGCGATGCTGGAGAGAATCCCTTCTACTCGAACTTTTCGTTGCAAGGAACGCAACAGCCGTCCAATTCCATTCCGTCGCCGAGAGAATTGGCGGATACGCACTCGTCCGGCTCCGTCGTGCAACAGCGATCCCATTCAAACTCGCTGCAGCAGCAACCCCCTCCGCAAGCCTCTCCCTCCATGGGCCGCCCGCCGACCTCGGAGGTGTTGCAGCCTGCTCTCAATCCCCCTGCCGTGCCGCTCGCTGGAAAGGAGGGCGCGTACCCGCTGCTCCCCGAAATGGCGTCTCCCCAGAGATCTCTTCCTCCATCGGCCCCGTCTTTCTCTGCTCCCCAAGCCGTTCCGCCCACCCAGTCCGTGCACTCCGTTCCATCCGGACAATCGGCGCCATTAACCCAATCGAGTGTCTCCGCGCCGTCCATGCCTTCCGCACCGCCAGGACAAGCCATGCAGATGAACCAGACGATCGAGGAGATGAACTCCGACCTGGGCGCATCCTCGCGCGTGTCGTCGCGCAAGAACAGCAGCGAGTCCTTCATCGCCAAACCGGTGCGGCGCACCAAACGTCGCACCAGCAGCATCGACTCGCAGCAGACCACGGGGAGTGTGGTGATCAACCCGTCTCCGAAGCCCGCCAGCATCTCAGGCTCGGGCCAGCCCGCCAGGCACAGACAACACACACATACAACACAGCACAGACACTATGCTCAAACCGCGCAGGAGGGGAAGACAGGCAGAGAAGAGCCATCGACGCGGTCGGAGCGAAGTCTGCGGCAGGGGACGAAGGAGAAGAGCAGGGACGTGGGGCTGAAGAAGCGGCACGAAACGGGGCGCGATATGATGAAGAGCGACGTGGAGCAGTTCGTGGCCTCGCTGTCTGGCGAGGTGCACCGGCTGAAGGGCGAGTACGCGAAACAGGCGCTGGCGTGCGAGGAGGTGGTGAAGGACAAGAACCGTCTGGTGCAGCGGTGAGAATGGGAGAAGGGCGTGAGGCGTAGCATGGACGTGATTGACAAGCGAGATGCGCTGGAGCGAACGGAGCTGAACAAGAAGCTGGAGAGCCGGTTCGACCGCAACGTGATCAGCAAGACGACGGCGATCAACGATTTGGTGCGTGTGGGTGTGGGGAGTGATGGGCAGATCAGCGAGTGCCACGAGGAGATGGAGATTATGAACACGAAGCACTCCTCCTCCTTCTTCGAGAAGGTGCTGTCCTTTGTCTTCACCTCGCTGATCGAGGGCCTGTCCTATCTGGGCTTCCTGCCGCTGTGTGGGGCTCGTGCGGGGATGTGAGGCGTAGCGATCCTGTCCTTCTGCAAGTACATCTTCATGATGTTAATCCAGGACAGCAACGAGTAGCAGTCCCACTCCCTCATGTCCTTCGACTCCCACCGTTCGTGATTTGTACTCTCCTCTGTTTGCTACACACAGTTCTAAATCTCCATCAAACAACGGTGGTGTTATGAATCGTGACAAAACACCCTTCAGCTGCCAAACAAACACACCAATTCTCTAATTTCGATACCCCAAAACAGCGCTCTATCACCTCGTAACAGGCGTAGCTAATGCCCATCGAGATCGGCCCCTTGATCCAGTTCATCGTCACTCCCTTCCATAGCTTGCGGAACCCCTCTTCCCGCGCGATCAGGCGGATCGTCTAGCCATCACTCCCGCAACGCACAACACACCCCGCAGATCGTCGTGTACCTTCGCGGCGCGCTCGTGTGGATCTCCGACTGCATTCGTCGTCGGACAATGTCAAACGGATAGGTGCAGGTTTGCGCGATCAGTGCCGCCAGAGCACCGCACACCATGCGCTGCAGCGGAGAGGCCCGCTTTCCGTCGTTCACGTAGTCCTGGAAGAATTGCCGCGTTGTGTCGAACACCATCCAGGAAATGCCCGAATACGGAAGGACGCCGAACAGGGCCGCGTTGATTCCCGTGTAGAAGGCAAGAAAGCCCTAACGATGAGATGCGCCAATCACCAGCACCTCCTCCTTGGCGATGCTGCGAATGGCCACAGCGATGTTTTTATAGGTGGCGTCACCCTCCCGGACCGCCATTCGCGTGCGAAGAAAGTCGAAGGGATAGGAAATGACCGTTGCCGTGGCTCCGGCGCACGCTCCGGCGAAGAAGCGCTGGAGCGGAGTCAGCGGCGTGTACTCATCGACCATAATGAGGTGGGAGTACCCTCGGAAGGCTGCAAATTGCGTTGCAGAATAAGGGATGACCTTCAGTATGGTGGCCGTGTTGCCCTTCCACAGCTTGGTGAACCCCTCTTCGCGATACACTTGGGCGATCTTCTTCCCTGCAAGAGATAGGGAAAACGGCTTGTTCGACACCTACGATGTGAGCGGACGCAGAGGCGTCGGACTTGAAACAGTATCTTTGTCCTCTCCAAGGGAGCGATGCATGTTTTTGCAATACACCCGGCCGCACCTCCCGCAAGGAGAGACTCGACGAAGGTGCGCGGCGTGTACCGTTTGTGTACAGGCACCCTGTTTTGAATATTGTACTCACGCCTCTCCTTCACGGCTCGGTTCCTTTCCTTCCATGAATCTTCTACGGGAGTCAAACACGCGATTCACGGCTCACTCCTAGATTCACTCATTCTCAGCAAAACAGCCCTCTTTCCTTATGTGCCAAACGCAAACACAAACAACACGGGGAAATGAACACTCTGTCATTCCTTACCGCCACTTGCTGAAACGCCCTCGGTTCTCCGTTTCCCTAAAGAGCGAATGAAAAGAATGAAACAAACAGCGGCTAATTCACATCAATCATAGACACGGAGTGATGCAGGAGCTTGCCAGCGATCTCCTTGGGATCCGACAGGAAGCCGCTTCCGTAGGCACCTACGCCAGGAATGTGCGCCGCACGCGTGGCCTCGTGCACGATGAATACCGGCTTCTTCGTTCCTTCCCTATTCCTCATTCCACTCCCCAAAGTGCACGCCGCATTGATGGCCGTGTCCAGGACGCAGAAGTCGAATGCCAATCCGCAGACGAACAGACGCGAATCGGGCTGATCGACGGTCTCCTTCAGCAGCGCCTTCAAATCACACGCAAAATGTAGGACTCACCTTGATGGACTTCTTGCTGGTGGCGGCCAGAATATCCGGCTCGCCGTCGAGACAGGTGGCCTCCGTGGCCGACTCCATGTAGTAGCAGTCGCACCACTCGCTCTCCTCGAACTCCGGACCGAAGCGCTCCTTCCCAGTAGCGTCGAGATAGGGGAAAGCGCTGAAGCACTCGTGATTGTTCTCGAAGCCCTTGTTTCCCACGATGACGTTGACGCCGCTCTTCTTGGCCTCCATCAGCTTCGCGGCAATCACGGGATGGAACTACATCGTGAGGGAGGAGAGACGAATCCACCTTGAATCCTTGCGTTCCCTGGACACAGTGCGGAGGGAAGGTGCCTCCGTTGGTGGTGAACGAGCAGTGGTGAAGGGTGTGGCAATCGCGGCTCGCGACGATGGTACAGTGCTTCGCGGCAAACGCATCGATCAGAGAGACCACCACGGGGACGATCTTCTCTCCGTCCTACGGCGTGAGGAAACACCACAGACACGCACCGCAACGCCAAAGCGACCGCCGTCTTCGACCGTGCCCGCCGGGAAGAAGTCGTTCTGGCAGTCGATGATGAGAAGGATGTCATTCTTCGTGATGGAGCTCAGAGGAAAGGGCTTGAACTCCGTGCCGGTTGCCTGCAGCAAGTGGGTGTGCTCGGTGAAAAGATCCATGATAGGGAAGGGAAAGTGTGCTGGCATAACAAACAGCCGAGTCCAATCTGTCGATAATGGCGCCGTTCTCCAGCTCCATGTAGGGTTTGAAATCATCTACGCGTCACCGCTCCACCTGACCCGCACCATCGAACACGCGGAAGGGCGCGATCTTCAGCTCCGCCTTCATCTCGAAGGCTTGCCGCTTCGCCTCGTACACGTCCGACTTCTCTTCGGGGTGCTCCTCGCACCAGTTCAGAATCTCCTCAATCTCGTCGAACAGCTCGTCCGCCATCTCCTTCGGCATGTTCTTCTTCACGTCGCTCTTCTTCAGCGTCTTCGACACCTTGTACAGGTACGTCTCGAGATTCGTCTTTTCCCTCAGCGTCTCCTGCTTCTCCTGGTCCTGCTCCTGGTACTTCTCCGCCTCCTCGATCATCGCCGCGATCTCCTCCGGCTTCAGGTGATCTACTCCTCACGCCCCCTCACATCCCCCACTTTTGTCGTTCACGACCGTGATGGCGGCCTCCTTGCCCGTCGAGTTCTCCACCGCCGACACGTTCAGAATGCCGTTGGAGTCGATGTCGAAGGTCACCTCGATCTGCGGGATGCCCTTCAGCACGTGCGGCAGCCCGGTCAGGATGAACGACGCCAGCTTGTTGTTGTCCTTGGTGAAGGGGCGCTCGCCCTCGAACACCTGCACCTCCACCTCCTCCTGGAAGTCGTCGTTCGTGGAGAAGGTCTGCGTGCGCCGCGTGGGGATCTGTGTGTGATGTCATCGCCACACACCCACCGTGCTGTTCCTTGGAATGATCTTGGTCATCACACCGCCGGCTGTCTCCACGCCCAGCGACAATGGCACCACGTCCAGCAGGATCAGGTCCGTCGAGATCTCCTTCGAGGCGCCGATCAGGATGGAGCCCTCCACCGCCGCGCCGTACGCCACGGCCTCGTCCTGGTCCACGGAGTTGCACAGCTCCTTCCCGTTGAAGAACTCCTTCAGCAGCTCCTGCACCTTCGGGATGCGCGTCGAGCCGCCCACCAGCACCACGTCGTGGATGTCGCGCACCGTCAGGTTGGCGTCCTCCAGCACCTTGCGCACGGGGATCAGGCAGTTCTTGAACAGCGCGATGTTCAGCTCCTCGAAGCGTGCGCGCGTGATCTCCGTGTCGAAGTCCAGCCCGTCGTACATGCTGTCCACCGAGATGTGCGTGCTACGCCTTATCCATCAATCACAATACTCACACCATCTCGCTGCTCAGGATGCGCTTGGCGCGCTCGCACGCCGACCGCAGGCGGCGGATGGACGCCTGCGCCTTGGACGGGTCGCGGTGGTGCTTGCGGCGGAACTCCTACGCGTGACGCCGTTTGACAAGGCGGACGTTGATACAGTACTCCACCAGGCGGTTGTCAAAATCTTCGCCGCCCAGATGGGTGTCGCCGTTGGTGGCGATGACCTCGAAGAAGCCCTTCTCGATCGCCAGCAGCGACACATCGAAGGTGCCGCCGCCCAGGTCGAAGATGAGCACATGCCGGCGGCCCGCCTCGCTCAGCTTGTCTAGGCCGTAGGCGATCGCGGCGGCCGTGGGCTCGTTGATGATGCGCAGCACGTTCAGTCCGGCGATCAGTCCGGCATCCTTGGTGGATTGCCGCTGACTGTCGTTGAAGTACGCGGGAACGGTGATGATGGCGTTCGTCACCTTCTCGCCCAGGTACGCCTCCGCGATCTGCTTCATCTTGCCCAGCACCATGGACGAGATTTGCTCTAGCGCTCAAACCGCTCCCTCTGCACCCACCACATGTGTACTGCTGTGTCTTTCCCATAAATGTGACCTCGATAATCGGCTTGTCGTTCTTGTCGGCAATGAGCTTGAAGGGCCAGTGCTTCAGGTCGTTCTGCACGATCTGGTCCGAGAAGTGCCGGCCGATCAGTCGCTTGGCGTCGAAGATCGTGTTCTGCGGGTTTGAAGTGATCTGCGCCTTGGCCGCCTCGCCGATCAGGCGGTGGTCGTCCACGAACGCCACCACCGACGGAGTCGTCCGGTTTCCCATGTCGTTGGGAATGATCTCCACCTTCCCGTCCTTCCATACTCCCACGCAAGAGTATCTACCGCTAAGCACCACCGTGAAAAGAAAACGTGGTTCCGAGATCGATGCCGATGCAGTAACCCGCTACGCCGTCAGCTCGTCCATCCGCCCCTACCGTTCTTCAAAATCGATGACATGATGCGGAAACGAAGGAATACTACGAATCGCTGAGAATGAGCACAGTCGGATTGTTCCAAAAAACAGGCCCATTTTGAAAGGGGAGAAACAAATCACACTATTCCCTGTACTGTTTGGGTATTCACTTGGTTTGCGATGTTTGCATGCTCGTCTAAGTTGTTTGCGCTCGGTATCAACGGGGTCCGCTTCTACTATGGCAAGCGGTTCCCCGATCACACGCTGAAGTCCGCGTTACTCCAAATCCCTCACTGCCGTAGACTGGTGCAAGTGTTCCATCGTCACGGAGACCGCACCCCGCTTCACAACTACTATGAAGGTACCCCGAAGGAAAAGGAGGAGAGTGACATGTGGAGCGAGCTGGTAGCGCTGTATCGCTGCGATGAGCAGTAGATCCCCGACCGGAAGATGATGGAGGGCACTTACGGGATGTACAAGCACGAGCACACGGCTCCCGACGAGCCGTGCCATCCCGTGTTTGGCCAGCTGACGATGGAGGGCGTGATCCAGATGAAAAACATCGGTACTCGTCTGGTCGTGTCCCTGCCGTGGTTTTACGCGTAGCGCCACTTCTACATGGAGGAGGAGAAGCTGGTTACGGACGCCAGCTTCAATACGACAGATGTGTCCCTGCGATCGACCTGCCGCGACCGCACGCTCCACAGCATGCAGTGCCTGCTGTCCCCCCTCTTCCCCGTGAAGTCGGCGAGCCGTGGCGATATCACTTCTAGAGAGAGTCTGGATTCCCACCCCATCATCAAGATCAACTCGGACAGCACCTGTGTTCTGAACAGTACTTGCACACACATCGCGTGATGCGTAGAGTTCGACAACAAGTGCCAGCAGGAGCGCGAGCGGCGGCTCAAGTCGTACGACTGGATGTGCTACGAGGAGAAGGTGGAGAACGACCTGCGGCCCGTGATCGCCAAGGAGTTCCCCGCCGTCGACGGCGGTGCGCCTGCGCGCGGCGAGTGAGGCGTAGCGTGGAAGATGAAGCTGACGGACGTGCTGGACTACGTAGTGACGCGCTACAGTCACCTGCTAGAGATCCCGGAGGCGATCTACGGCATCTTCCCGACCATTTACAACTACTGCGCGACCAAGTTCGACGTCGTGTACAACACGCCCAAGTGCGTGCACTGCATCGCCGACGACCTGTTCGCCATGCTGAAGCGCGAGGCGGACGCGGTGATCGCCGGCTCCAAGCAGACCAAGCTGTCCATCTACAGCTGCCACGACACTTCCATTCTGCGTAGTACTCTAAAGTGGGGGTGAGGTGCAGCCATGCTCAACGTGCTCACGCCCATGCTGTCCATCGGCATTCCTAAGTTCGGCGCGTACCTCTGCTTGGAGTACTGGCAGAACGACTTCGACAAGTCGATGCAGGTGGCGCTTCGCTACAACGGCGAGTACGAGCCCATCCTGGTGGAGCACTACCAGGGCGAGGAGGTGCGGACGGTGTGGGGGAATAAAACACTAGATGGTGATGTACGACGATTTTTGCAAGACGCTGACTCTTCCCAAGTACCTCTTGGACATTATGCGCGAGAAGAACAGAGTGCCGACTGTGGACTAATTGTATCGGTGTTTGTTGCACAGGGCGAATCCACGACGGAAGATGCCGAATTGAAAGAGACGGAAAGTGGGCGTGGGAAGGCAAGGGGAGATTCCGCCGTGATCCCTTCTGCGATGGGTACTTCTCCAGATAAAGACCATGCAGCCCGCTCTTCTTGCTCGTCGCTTCCAGCCTCTCCTGAAGTCCACCCAGACGATGGCTCTGAAGGCTTCCCCCGTGGTGTTCCAGAGAAACCTCTCGTAGCCTCCTTTGGCGCCGCCACTAACCGAATAGCTACATCGAGGAACAGTACGCTAGAGGAAGAATGGTGTCTCCCCATCTTTCCATCTACAAGATTCGCTGGGCGACCATGTCCTCTGGTTGCCACCGTCTCACGGGTCTCGGTCTGTGGATGGGTAGGCAGTTGCGTGGAATGCGCGCTTACGTCGTAGGCTTCAGCGCTGTCGGTATTGCTGCTCTGTGCGGCTGCAACGTTCCCGCCCTCATGGAGGCCATCAAGTTCCACCCCATCGTGCTCTACGGCGGCAAGTTCTTCCTGTCCTACGCTCTGGGCTACCATTACGTGTGCGGTCTGAGACACATCGTGGGCGCCTCCTCCCGTTGTCTCACGGCCTAGTTCTTCGACTACTACCCCGACAAGCTGACCTGGAAGAACATCAGCTCCAGCTCCCTGTGGATCATCTTCGGCATGTTCTTCGTGTCCTGCTTCCTCACCGTGGCGAAGCTGCCCGCTCTGAAGAACAAGGAGGAGAAGGTGAAGAAGGAGTAATGATGTACGAGTGCTTTTACTGATTCTGTTTGTTCCACAGCCGGTGGAGTGCAGGGGCAGTTTTTGATTCATCTGCATCGCGATGAGTGATTCACTGCAGGTAACGACGGGAATGGATGGTTATGAGTAGTACGTTACGCAGCAGCAGGCGAAGGACATGGATGTGGCGGTTGCGAAGGAGGGAGGGTTTACCATCTTGCAGTTGATGGAGCAGGCAGGTCGTGGCTTCTCCGGGGGATCACGAGCTAGGTTTGAGCTGTGCCTGCGCCATTTCCAAGGAGTACGCGCTGGAGGCGTACAAGCGTGTTCTCGTGATTTGTGGTCCTGGGCACAATGGGTACGGTGCATTTCAGACGGTTCACTCATAGAGGCGATGGATTTGTCGCCGCGCGCCATCTCGCCATTTTTGGCTACCGTCCCACGCTGTACTATCCGAAGAAGAGCCGAAACGAGGAGGATGTGAAGATGATGGATATGCTGCTGAAGCAGGCCATTGCCTTTGGTGTGCAAACCATCGACGCGCTCCCCTCTGCGTATTTCCATTTGCCGGATGTGAGGAGTAGAGAGGAGCTCGCTGCTTCGTATAACTTGGTTGTGGATGCGATCCTTGGCTTTAGCGCCCACGGGGCCTTGCGCGCTCCCTACGACACCATCATTGGCGCAGTCAACGCATCTTCTCTCCCCGTCGTGTGCATCGACATTCCCTCCGGCTGGGACGTGGACGAGGGCGACGTGCGCAAGGAGGGCATCCGCAACGCGGATATGCTCATCTCCCTTACCGCTCCGAAGGCTTGCGCCCGCTTCTTCAAGGGTCGGTTCCACTATCTGGGAGGTCGCTTTGTGGCTCCTGTCGTCTTCACCCAATTCCCTGTCCACCTGCCGCCCTACTCGGGTTGTGAGTTGTGTGTGCGCCTTCCCTTTCCTTCTTGTTTGACAAAGTGTGAAGCAAAGTGTTTAGCAGAGTGTTCAACAAGCTGTCTAACATACTATTCAGCAAACTATTCAACAAACACACACAGCCACACACAGCAGCTTAGTTCATGGTCACCTCCACCTGCACGGAAGAGTCGATCTGGATGGTGGTGATGCTTCTGACGACGTCCATAGGACTATACTTCATACTCTCACAAG
>OIWT01005053.1_pt1 | contig 10023 bp, 20 predicted proteins | sample 1587701 | NCBI WGS metagenome assembly OIWT01 (sample SAMEA3888904, study PRJEB22519) | human gut metagenome | biome: human gut; feature: human-associated habitat; material: faeces | place: Denmark | collected 2009 | reverse complement strand
CTATGCGTGAGGAAACGGAGGAAACGGCACTCTTCACAGTGACACTGTGCTTCTTCTGGAATGCCCCTGGAAGGGATACATTCACCACCGAGGGAGTATCTACCCATAAGCCCGATTTCCCACCTACTACTCAGAATGTAAATAGACTGTGGATTCATAAACGAGGTGCTGTTCTGTGGAGCCATGATCGTCGTCAACTGCGGTAACTCTAGCCATCACGCCATTTGATCTGTTGTACCCTTCATGATCAATTTGGTGTCGCTACTCTCTGCAAACGTCATAGCATTCATTCCAAACTGAACGGACTGCAGCTCCTGCAATTCTGCACATGATCATCCCAACAAGCACGTACTCTCAAGGACCACCTCCTTCGCATATAAAAAAGCATGATTACCCAGAAGGAGGGACTTCAAGCGAGGCAAGTCTACACATGATGGATGAAGCACGCACCGACTCTTCAGCGAGAGGGAGGCCCAGTAAAAGCTGGAGGACTCGGCAGATGAGTTGAAGTCGCCCATCTCGACGATCTCCAGCGAGGGGAGCTGTGCCAGGTCGCAGGTTGTGTACTCGAGGAAGGAATGATCGCCGATGCTCAGACGAGTCAGTGAGGGGCAGTTCTTCAGCACGAGCCGGAAATCGGGATTCTGTCCGTACCACTCTCTGTTCAGGGTGAAACTCTCCTTTCCGATGGTGACTGTCTTCAGCTGCTTCAGATTCCGAATATTCACCTTCTGCACGTATCGGAAGCAACGATCTCCCACCACAAGCGTGGCGAGATTCTTCAGCTTAGACAAGTCCAGAAGCTTAAAATTTTCGCCATTGCACTGATCATCGGGCACAATCAGACTCGTTGTGGTCTTTGACAAGCTGGTGTCATTCATGCACTGCTGCAGCATCTTCAGAGACTTGCTCGCCTCCACAGAGGACACGATGACCGAAATCACCCACCACAGCAAAACGACGACAAGGATGCACCCAATAATGCACAGCGGAGCCACCCAACCAGTACACCGCTTGCTATTCTTGGCCTTCGATACACTGCTCTTTTCAAAAGGCAGTGCATTCTGTGTTCCTGCTTCAATATCCTTACTCATGCTTCTCTCAAATCTACGCAATTACGAGCATGGCGAATTGGAGCGACAATCAAGAATCCAGTTCCGGCAATCGCCTTGGTGATAGAACAGAAGAATGAACGAAGGGGCGGGAGAGATACGGACACTGAAGAGTGAACGCAGAACCAAATCTGTGGGATCTGTGGGATGGCCATTCTCGCGAGATGTTTCGTTTGATCGGCTCTTCTAGCATCGGTGGAAATCAGGTCAGTCTCTACCGTCTGAATCGCACAGGCCTGACGGTGTACACGATTCACTCCGACTCGACCATCGTGAACAGTTATTTTGTGTGAATTCGCTCCGGTGAGTGATGCATAGGTGGTTCCGACAGAAGCCATTGACACCGACTATTCCCGCAAGGATGACGGCCTTCCGCACACGCATATCCGATACTTTTTCATTCATCTTGCGTCCTTCATGTTGCAGTGGAGCATTTAGTGTTTACTGGGAGCGAAGACTATCCCTACAAGGGAATCCTCGATAACATCGCCAATCGCTGCTTCGCGCAGGGGACGAACGCATGGACGGACGTGGACCACACGTGGTATGTTTTGTTCTGATTATTCAGAATCAGCTTCACTCTGGAAGTCGCGGGCATCGAGGGATTCATGCGCATTCTCCCCATTTACCTGGACGTGCGTCTGCTTCCGTGATTTCATGAGTAGCACGTGCTCTACCCGCGATTGACGGAGAGCGCGTTTATCACGGAGGTCCACTCGATCAACGAAGAGGGAGAGGACGAGGGCGTGGTGTACAGCGAGATGGAGTCGGTGCAGAACACCTACTCCGAAATCATGTCCCGCAAGATGCTTCACCTCCTTTACGGCGAGAGCGGCTATATATCCCCACACTCACTCTGTTGCGTCCTTCATTCCACTCCTCTTACACCGGAGGCGACATTGCGAATCTTCGTTTTCTCCGCGTGGACCAAATCCGCCGCTTTCACCGCGACTTCTACCGCCCCGAGAACCTCTGCCTGATCGTGGGCGGCAAGTGGGAGGACGACACGCCCCTTCTCCAAGCGGTCCTGGCTTTCGAGGACAAGATTCTAGGCAAGCGCGCGCGCGACGACATACCCCCGTACCAGCGGCCCTGGACGGACGAGTCGCTCATCCCGCAGCACGCGCCGGGCAGCGCAGAGCCCGTGGCGGTGACGTAGTGATGTGATGTGCAGGTGGTGGTGGAGTTTCCGAGCACGGAAGAAGAGGGGAGCAATTGTCACGTGACGGTGGGCGCGCTGACGGTGCCGCTGAGCGACGTCAAAACCCGATCGATGTTGGAGGTGCTGCTGAGGTGGCGACGGCGACGACGACTGAGGCGTAGCTACCTGACGGACTCGGTGAACTCGGTGTTCTTCCGCGCGTTCGTGAGCGAGCAGAAGGTGTGCGGCGCGGTGAGCTACAACCTGTACGAGAACTCCACCGCCGCGTACGAGGTCGTTTTCTCCAACGTGCAGCGCGGCGACGTGACGCGCATCAAACCCGCCTTCGACGCGCTGATTCAGGAGTATGCTTGTTCTCTTTCTTTTTCCCAGCACGCTGCGCGGCGGTATTGACGCCCGTCGGATGGAGGACACGATCCGCAGTCTGCAGCGGCGCGCGTGCAAGGAGCTGGAGGACAGTCCCGTGGCCACGCTCTCCGACCCCATGATTCTTCACTTCATGTCCCCACACGCCGCTAACATCACATATAGCTACGGCGACCGCTCGGGCAGCGCCGAGGAGTTTCAGCAGCTGCGCGCGCAGCTGGACACGCAGTCGATTCTACAGGAGATGCTGGCGGTGCCCGCCGCTGCCTGGCTCGACCTCCTCGCTCGCTTCTTCACGCCGCGCGCGGCGCTGTTCACTGTGATCGCCGTGCCCTCCGCCGCCACGGCCGACGCGCTGGCCGCCGAGGAGCAGGAGGTGGTGCAGAAGCGCGTGGCCACGATGGGCGAGGCGGGGCTGGAGGCACTGGGTGAACGGGCCGAGGCGGCGCAGCGCGAGAACGAAACGCCCATCCCGCCAGCGCTGGTGGAGAGTGTGGCGATGCCGTCGATCGGCGCGCTGTTCTACCGCGAGCAGTGCAGCTGCGAGGTGGTGGAGAAGGCGGTGGTGAACGTGTGCGCGTGCAGTGATCAGGGCATGATGGCCGCGCTGAAGCAACAAGCCACGGAGGTGGCGAACAGGTGCGGGCGAGGCGGCGTTGTCAAGCGTAGTGGACTGCTGTACCCGACCAAGTGCATTCAGTACAACACGGAATTCGCCTCGATTTCCGTCATCCTGTCCACGCAGCATCTCACCGTGGCGGAGAAGCGTCTGCTGCCAATCCTACTGTCCTGTCTGGAGGAGTGTCCCCAGCGCCGCGCCGACGGCTCGCTGCGTCCGCGCGAGGAGGTGATCGACGCGCTGTACCGCGACACTGTGAGTCACTCGCTCCAGCTGGGCGTGCAGGAGGCCGAGGGCTACTCGCCCAACCGCGATTGCGAGGGCGCGTCACTGTTGCTGGAGGTGCCGGGCGAGGCGCTGGAGCGCGGGCTGGAGCTGGCGGAGGACGTGCTGGTGCACGGCGAGGTGGAGGCGGAGAGCGTGCACCGCGTGCTGGCGCGCGCGGCGAAACAGCTGGAGGAGCAAGTGCACGGAGGCGAGGCAGTGAGCATGGCGCTGCTGCGTCGGCTGATGCTGCGCGAGGAGTCGAACTACAACTGCTTCGATCCGGTGCGTGTGGGGCGTGGCGCTGACGAGTAGCTGCGCACGCGCAATCAGATGATGGCGTGGCTGCGGCGCTGGGACCAGCCGGCGGAGCGGGAGAGGCTGGTGCGCGCGCTGCAGGCCGTGCGCGAGAAGCTGATCGATCCGCACAACATCCAGTGCGCGTGCGGATGATCGCTGATGTCTAGGCTGTGCATCGCCGCTGACTTCCGAAAGCACTCGCTCTCCGCGGCCGCACTGTTCGCGCACCAGTTCCACAAGCGTACGGTGATCCAGCCGGCGCCGACGCTGCGCGTGCTTCCCTCCAACCGGTTTGCGCAGCGCACGCCCGCGGGCCGCGGCGTGATCTGTGGAATGAAGGATGTCACGACCGCCTCCTTCAATCTTGTGATCCCCCATTCTTCGACGGACGCGCTGCACGAGCGCATGGTGGCGACGGTGGCGAAGAACGTGCTGACGGGGTTCGAGGGCCCGTTGTGGCGCGCGATTCGCGGCAAGGGGTTGTCGTATGACTTCAGCGTGTATTGGGATATGGGGGGTGGTTAGGGGTAGGACGGATCGACGCGACCAGGGCTTCTTGTACTTCTGCTTGGACGACTGCTCGGCGCCGGCGGACAGCTACCAGGCGGCGATGGAGGTGGTGGAGGAGGTGGAGGAGAATGGAATCTCCTCCATGGACTTCGAGTCGGGGTGCGGCAGCACGTGCTACGCGCTGTGCACGAAGATGGACAGTCCGGCGCTGGACGGAGTGGTGCGTTTCACGCGGCAGATGAAGGAATTGTCGGCCCTGGCGGAGCTGGAGGAGCTGTCGAAGATTACAAAGGAGGAGGTGGAAGAGTGCATTCGGACGATGTGGAAGGACCTGTTTGACGTGGAGAAGGGATGCTTCGTGATGACGTGTCCGCAGGACAAGGTGGAGGAGTACATGGAGGACTTCAAGGAGCTGGGGTTCGAGATTGAAGTGCGGGAGTACGAGACAGTACTCAATTCTTCTTTCGACTCGTGTGTTTGTTTCTGATTCCCGTTTCTCTTCCGTTTGCGTTGGAGAAGGCAGGAAATGGATCCGGAAGCGAACTACAGCGACTGCGTGAATCGTCTCCTGAATCGCATCCATGACAATGAATCGAAAGAAAATGGCGTTGCATCCTCGTTTATGACAGAGCAGGGGCTGGTTCTGTGGGAGATGCGGAAAACGGCGATTACGAAGGGTCTGGCCTTCATATACGAAGTATCGAAAAATACGGAAGTGTTTAACACCTTTGGGAACGATATTATCCAGTGCTTCTACGACATTAGCAAAGTGGGGAATCGATGAGGACGTGAGGGAATAGGTTTCACCGGAGCCCATTCGGCGGCTTGCTCTCCAGTATCTTGATGTTGTGAAGCGGCGGTGGCTGAACACGCTCCAATCGGGGTACTGGAAAGCCCGTGAGGTTCCGAACCCACAGGAAGTTCTCGATGCGGCCATTGTGTTGTACAGTCTCCAGTGCCTCAGCTCGGATGTCCACTTCGGCGTGGAGCTGCAGAAGTACGTGGTCGCCGACAGTTCCCAACTGAAGAAGTTTGAACACTGCAGTCGATTCACTGTAGATCCTTAGTGTCGGTGATTGATCTCTTTGGGTGGAACGCGAAGGAGGAGTGCATCCCCACCACGGTGGTGGATCTATGTACGAAATGCCACCGGCGCAGTCCGCGTCGAAGCACACAATGCAAGTGATGATTTGCTTTGTGTGACTGATGGGTAGATTTTGCGGCACCGAAGTGGTTGTGATCACGCCCTATCGCGCGCTGTCGAACAGCCTGATTTACGGATTCTACTGCAAGATGGCGGGAATCGAGCTGGAGTGCGACTACGACGATTACTTGCGATGGCTGCCGTCGCTGCGACCCTACAAATCATCGAACGAGCTTCCATGGAAGGAATTCGTCGATGAGTGCTATCTTGTTTTTCCATCGTCATCTTTTGATTCTAGATCACGCACGTCGTATTCACGCTTTCGCAGTGGGGCCAGTTGCGCCTGCAGATTCAGCAATTGCCTCACGAGTACCTGTTCCTCCGCGAGCACCTTCCGTTGCTCCTCCAGAAGCAGGACGTTCACCTCGTGGGCGAGTTTGTGGAGTGTCTTCGCATCTTCGGAGTGGCGGAGAATGCATCGCTCATTCTGGAAGGCATGCACTTCCTTCTGGAGGAGCAGAATGCGGACGGGTCGTGGGACAACAAGAAGAAGGAGATGAACGTGGACGAGGCCTATGTGGCGTACCACGCGACGATGGTGGCGATTCAGGCACTGATCCCCTCCGAGTTCTCTGGGTTCGGATGCATGAACGAGAGCACGGAGACGATCGTGTCGCGGTGGTATGGAGAGGAGGTGAGCGAATCGAGCGCGATTGAGGGGTAGTTTTTGAAGTGCCGTCAGATTCCGAGTCCGATCTCGACGAAGGACGCCATTCCCCCGGAGCAGGACTTCATGTACGATAAACGGCTGCAGCGCATGGATGACGACATCGACGTGATTCTGGACTCCATCGACCCCATTCTCCTCGCGATGGCGTCGAAGCAACGGCAACAACGCAAATGATCTGTTTGCATCAAACACCATATGGAAATAGCTAATACACAGCAATGTCAGGAAGAAGGTCTACAGAATAGTGCAGCAGCCGCCGGAAGGAGCTTCCGCAGTACGCTGTTCCATGACAAACTAAGCGTCACTTGTGTGGTGGAGAATCACATTCACAGCACGATCAAACACGGCCTTCAAGCCCTCCTGCGTCTTGGCGCTGCACTGCATGCAGCCGCCCGCGTTCAGCTTCTTCGCCATCTCCTCAGCCTGCAATTCACAATGCGGTAACACTCAAACCTCCTGCATCGAGACGACCGTTTCGTTGTTCTCCTTCAGCTTCTGCATCGTCTCCTCGCTGGTGATGAGGTCCTTCTTCGTGCCGACCAAGAACAGGGGAACGGGACGGGACTTGTCCTCCCAGTAGCTCTCCAGCTCCTTGTACCACTACCATCAATTTCGAATCGCAGCGCTCACCTTCTCGCAGTTGAGGAACGAATTGCGGCTATGGATCAAAAAACACGAGCGTTCGTACTCGACGCAGGAGTAGGCAATCAGGAAAATGTCCGTGTTAGGGTAGGACAGGGGGCGCAGCTGATCGTACGCTTCTTGGCCTACACAGTCAATCCGGTGAAGACATGCCCACCAGCAGTATCCCAGAGTTCCAGGCTCACGGTCTTGTCACCTACTTTTACATCGACCTTGTAGTTGTCGAAAACTATCCATAACACGAATTTGAGCAAATCAATACCTGTAGGAACGTACTCTTCTGGGAAGTGATCCGTAGAATAGGAAATCAGGAGACAGGTTTTTCCAACGGCACCATCGCTAATGCCTCATGACTCGGCGATCAGGCATTACCCAACGACGACGCACTTCATCGAATTCTGTTCCGCCATAGTAAAATCGCGCTTGATCACAAAGAAACTGTTGAAATGGTCCGATCCAAAAAACAAAAAACCGCGGGAAACCCGGATTGGAGAGGGTGACAAGAACAAACAGCATATAGAGAAGAGGATGACAAGAGAAGGGAAAACAGGACGGTAGGCTGCTCAGCGACAGCCATCGTCCTCATTGGCGCAGAACAGCTCCCAACTCATCCAACGGAAGTACAGAATCGCAAGAAGCAGGGGAAATAGAAGCAGCAGGAGAACACTATTCCATCATGCGAAGAGGCGTAACTCCACAAACGGCGGTGGAAATAGGAATCTATGCGGAGTATCCTGTCGATCCCTGTCTGAATCCACGAAGACTTCAGACTATGTGTCAATCGCGTCATTCAAAGCGCGCAGAACGAGTGAAATCGCCGCCGTGAGGACGAGGGCTAGGTGATGCAGCTTCATGCGGACAAAAGAAAAAGAATGCACGAAGAGGGACTCGAACCCTCGAGTGCGAACACATTACGGCCTTAACGTAACCCCTTGGACCACTCGGGCATCCGTGCTTTGTCCAAACGCTTCATCTCGCCCACAAAAGAGTGACTCGAACAAACAGCGCAACTCACTTCAATCGTCTTCTTGCTCACCTCCGTGTCCACCTTCGGTATGGTGAGCTTCAACACGCCCTTGTCGTACACGGCGCTGATGGCCTCCGCGTTGGCGTTGGCGGGAACCGACACCTCTCTGCGGAAGCTGCCGTAGTGGCGCTCCATGAAGTGGCAGTGGTCCTTCTCCGTCTTCTTCTCCTCCTTTCGCTCCCCCTCAATCACCAGCACGTTGTTCTGGGTGGAGATCTTGATATCCTTCTTCTCCATTCCAGGGATGTCCACGCACAGCTGGTAGGCCTTGTCCGACTCGGTCATGTCCATGCGTCCGAAACCCGAAAAGGGCGTGATCACGTCGCGTCTGACGCGCTTCGCCATGCTCTTGTCGTCCTCCAGAGCAAATGGGCTGTGATCTCGGCCTCTCAAGGGCCAGGTCATCACATCCTCGAAGCCGTCGAAGAAGGGATCTCGCAGAATGAAGCTCATGGTCAAATAGTGAGCCCTTGTCAATGCGGGTCTCCGCGCGAAACGAAGATGGTTGCTTTGATTGACACCCACTTCCTTCCATCATGGTGCATTTAGTAGAGGGGTGATGTGCACAAATGCAAAAGCAGTCCCAAAAGGATTCTCAAGTACGCAATCACTTCACAAGCAGAAGGAACTCCACTCCATAGCAAGGAATCCTGAGGAAAGCACAACAATGCCCGATTCCATATGCCCCCATATCTGCAAGAATAGGGTCTTGTCTCAGATCAACGGTAAAGAGAAGTGCGCTCTTCTGTAAGCATCTCATCTTGTTTGTCCCCTTGTCCGCTCCGCAGTACAGATTTCGTTCGTGATCGACGCCTCCCTGCTTCCAGAAGCCCTTTCAATCATCTCCATGGAGAGTATATGTGGTGAGAGCATCGTCGACGCCTATGTGTGTATTATCAAATCGATGATTGAGTGTTGCAAGGACGTTCGTTTCGTTTGGGATCTTGTTAATGGGTAGAAGGCGAGTCACAACGCCACGTCGCGATTCCATGCCATAAAGATCCCTTCCATTTCCATCGAGGACTACGTGAAGAGGTGGGCTCAAGTGCACGGGGTCACGCGTAGAATCACCAAATACTTTCAGTGCAGCTATGAGTGCTTTGTTTGCTCCTTGTCCTACATCGACATGCTGCTCGCGGACCATTTCGTGCTGAATGCATTCAGCGTTCATCGCACAATCTTGGTGTCGTGGGCATTTCTGAAGTGGGTGAGGAGTAGTGTTATGGAAGCCGCCAAGTTCTACGATGACTGCTTTTTTAACAATGAATTCTACGCGCGAGTGGGGGGCGTGCCCGTGGAGGAGTTGAATGCGCTGGAAATGGACTTTCTGTTTGCGATTCACTTCTCCCTGATCGTGCCTCTGGACGCCTACCAGGAGCTTCACAACGAGCTCTTTTTGCACTGCAGCTGCATTTGCGAGAACTGCCGTTGTCTCTCCGCGTCGTCGTCACGCGTAGATGGGCTCCACATTCCGCATCTGGATATCGTGCAGAAGACGCCGACCTACTCGTATCTCTGCTACTCCTCCACGACGTTTTCGGACAGTCGGTGATAACATCCCGTCCCTGTCCAACTGTACATTTAGCGAGCCGCTTGTTGCAACAAACAACGATTAGACTGGGGGCCAGCCGCACTTCTTGCCGCCGATCACGTGGATGTGGAGGTGCATCACCGTCTGCTCTATCCCGTAAGCGGATGGGGTCGACAATACGAGCATCAGGACCGTCGTTGATAACGATGCGGTATCCGGCCTCCAGACCCTCCTGTTTGGCGACGATGGTGGCCACTCTCATCAGGTGGCCCACCAGCTGCTCCTGATCCTCCTTCATCTAGGAAATGACGAGCGACGTCGGTATCCAACGTAGCGCAGCTGCGTGAGGTTGCCGCACACCTTGGGGACCACGATGATGTGCACGGGAGCGCAGGGGTTGATGTCCCTGAAGGCGCAGCTCACATCGTCCTCGTACACAATCGTCGACGGGATGGTGTGGTTGGCAATCTTCTCGAACAGAGTGAGTTCCTTTTCCTCGGCCATTTGAAACAAAGAATGCGTCTATCCGCCTATTCCGCGCAAAAGTGTGAAGTGTTCGATTACAGCCAATTGCACCAAAATTAATAACCGCGGAAACGATCTTGCGTCCAAATTA
>OIWT01005051.1_pt1 | contig 10028 bp, 5 predicted proteins | sample 1587701 | NCBI WGS metagenome assembly OIWT01 (sample SAMEA3888904, study PRJEB22519) | human gut metagenome | biome: human gut; feature: human-associated habitat; material: faeces | place: Denmark | collected 2009 | reverse complement strand
TTATATTTGATATACTTATATCGATTTTACGAGGGTTTTCTTCTTTACGATTATATTACAAAAAACTTCGAGAAAATTTAAAAATCGACCGCTATACGGTTGACTTTACGGCGTTTGTTTTGCTATAATAGCTCCGAAATTATACATTAGAGGTTTTTATGACAGCAGAACAAATTGTTATGTTTCTTGCAAAACTGCTTGCCGGTACCGGAGTTTTCCTGGTTGGCGTACATCTTATGACGGGCAATATCGAACAGCTTGCCACGGGAAAAATCAAAAAATTGTTCGGAAAAACGGCGGACAAGAAGATTATTAACGCCGGAATAGGAGCGGCTACCACCGCGCTTGTGCAGAGTTCGGGCGTTACAACCGTGTTGATTGTCGGATTTGTCAACGTCGGCATCATGAGTTTGTCGCAGGCAACCGCTATGATTATGGGCGCAAACATAGGCACGACGATAACCGGGCTTATGGCGTCGCTCAGTTCGTTTGACTTTACCACTTATATTCAGGCTCTTGCTTTCGTCGGTGTGTTCGTGTCCATGCTGACAAAGAACGATAACGTAAAGAAAATCAGCCTGCTTACCGCCGGTCTTGCGCTTGTTTTTATAGGACTGAAACTTATGTCCGCGTCCATGGAAGGGTATCGCGAACAATTGCAACAGGTGTTTTCGGGCATAGACAACTCGTTTTTGCTTTTCGCATTGGGAGTTTTCCTGACGGCGCTTGTTCAGTCCAGCTCGGCAACCACGTCAATAGTAATAGCAATGTCGATTGCGGGACTTCGTATCGGAACGGGCGGCAACGAAGTGCTGTTCTTTATCCTCGGAACAAACGTCGGCTCGTGCGTTACCGCGCTTATGTCTTCCATAGGCGCAAGCGCGAACGCAAAACGCACAAGCCTTATTCATCTTATGTTCAACTTGTTCGGGTCGGTGCTGTTCTTTATAATGCTCAGCGTGTTCCCGTCTTTTATGGACCTGACGTTCAAACAATGGTTTGCCGGCAATCCCGCCGTGCAGATTGCCATGTTCCACGTATTTTTCAACGTCGTATGCACGGTTATTTTTCTGCCGTTTTCGTCGATGTTCGTAAAAGCGTCGCAGCTTATCATCCGCGATAAAAAGAAAGCTGTTCCGGTCACCTATCTCGATGCGCGTATGATTTCCTCACCGTCAATCGCTACGTCGCTTGCCGAAAAAGAACTGTTCCTTATCGCAGATACGGCAATGGCGGCATTCTGCGATTCCTTCAAGGCGTTTGAATCACGCGATATGAGCAAGACGTCTGCCGTTCTCGCCGAAGTCGAAAAAACAACCGATCTCAGCCAGAACCTGACCGACTATATGATTAAAGTGTCCGCATACTGTTCTCAGAAAGAAGAGGAAAAAATTGCCGCGCTGCACAATTGCGTGGGAGACGTTGTACGTATCGCCGACATAGCCGACAATTTCACCAAGTACACTCGTCGCGAAGTGGAAAAAAATATGGAATTTTCCGACGGCGTTATAGAGGAAGTAAGCGATATGGTGAAAAGCGTCGAGCGGCTTTATGAACTTACCAAAAAGACCGTGCTGGAAGCCGACAAGAGCCTGCTTCCAGAAGTGGACGGCGTGGAAGAGAAAATCGACGCATATCGCAAAAAACTTATCGACGGGCATATCGAACGCCTTAATAAAGGACAGTGCAAGCCCGAAAGCAGCAGTATTTTCATCAATCTCGTGTCCAATATCGAGCGTCTCGGCGACCATCTGACTTATATAGCTCATTCCGTGGAAATCGGATGAGTGTATTTACTTTTTCAAGTGCTGAAAAAGTAACAAAAAGGCACCGGGACACTTGCGGCTGTGTCCCGGACTCCGCAACGCTTTTTGACGTGGGAGAAAACAAACATTCGTTTCCTCACTGTAGGGACGTCTGTCCCTACATTATAATGCGGGCGAACACAGTTCGCCCCTACGAATCGGAAAATACTTTTTGTCTTTGCACAAATAAACCGAATTTAAAGGCGCCCTTGAGCAAAGGGAGCTGGCGCCGTCAGGCGACTGAGGGATTGTAATCAATCGTTTGCGCTTTGACGCTTTGCGACAACGACTGCGTTGTGTTTTAATGCTTTACTACGCACATCATGCCGCCGAATTGAACGGGGCAGATAAACAAAACGTCGCTCGTAGTCAGTTCAACTGTTCGTTTACCCGTGCAGTCGAATGCCGCGACGGACAATTTTTCGCCTTTGTCGTTTCGGATAAAAAGTGTTTCGCTGTCGGTAAGATTTACCGCGTCGGTCGAGTTTCGATTGTCGAGGGCGATTACCGGCGAATGCGAAAGCAGGCAAATGCGCTTGTTTTTATCACCCGTTTCTACTTTATCGTAACCGTTTTCGCAAAGAGTAAAGTCAAGCCCGCCGCGAGTAAGAAGATCTGCGTTTTCGGTTACGTACCCGAGAAAGCGGTTCAGAACGAGCGATTGTCCGGCGGTCAGCGTGTTCATTCTCGCGGAAATCTGCGGAACGGCGAACATGGTCCCCCACAATTGGCACGCCACGCTTTCGGGAGCGTCGCAGGGGTGCCAGTACATCATGTCTGAGTGAACGGCGCATTTTCCTGAAACAAGCCGCAGGTTTATCGTCTGCGTTTTATTATTGTTGCCGTCAAGCGGGCAATCCCACACGCGCATCATGTTGCCGTACGTACTTATAACAGGCCCGAAGTACGGCTGACGGAATTCTATCATAATATCCGGTTTTATTTCGTGCAGCGCAACGGAAATCTGTTTCAGAAGCGCGGAAACGGCTTCTTCTACCGAAGAGTAATCCATATCCGCGGTAACAACGCCGTTTGTTTTGAATCTGTCGATAAAATCGAGTTTAAGCCCGTCGAGATTGTATTTTTCGACGGCGTTTACGTACGTGTCGATAAGATATCGCCGCACTTGCGGATACCTCGGGTCGAGGACGGAACAGTTGTGCGAGTCCAGGTCGTACAGATATTTACCGATAAATTCGGGGTAAATTTCAGCGTTTTTGCCGATAAAAGGCACGGCGTACCACAACATAACTTTCATTCCGAGCGCATGAACGCTTTTTGTAAAATCCTTCATGTCCGGGAACTTACTTTCAACCGGCTGCCAATCTCCGCACGAGCCGTACGCTCCGTCGCTGCGTTCAATTTGCCATCCGTCATCCACTATAATAGTTTTCATGCCGTATTTTACGGCTTCGCGGCATTCTTCCAATGCTTTTTCGGCAGTTATGGTCTGCATGTACGAATACCATGTCGAATACATCGGAAGGCGGGCGCTTTCGGGAGTGGGATACTCGCATTCATACGGGGCTTTAAGCCGATTTACGGCGTCTTTTACCGTTTCGGCCAAAGGAAGAGCGCGTTCGTCTATCCAAAGCGTTGTTTCGTACCGCTCGAACGGGCCGGCTTGCATTGTAAAAAAGTCTACGCCGAGATGAAACAGTCCGCTTGTACAATCGCCGCGCATATTCAGCGAAAGCGGCGTTTTTACGTCGGACAGCGCAATCGTGCAAACGTTCCGGCTTTTTTTGGAAGCCAGGCTTTTAAGCGGCATACCGTACGCCACGCGTGACTGCGTTGAGCGGGCGAAGTAGGGCAGAGAATGTCATCTGTCTGAAGCCGCACCTTTTCCAGCGCGTCCCACATGTAATATACGTTTATTGCGGGAATATCCCATTCAAGCGAAATTTTTTTCGGAAAGCACGGTTTTTTCCACTTAAAGATTATGGTAAAGCAGGAAACGCCGTTTTCGTCCGGCATAGCCAGCATTTCTATATCCGAGTCTTCCTCGTAAGTAAAGCCGAACGTTCTGCCTTTTAACGTAATATTTTTTTTCATCGTAATTCCTCGTCCCGAAATATATTGACTACCGATAAATTTAACACGTTTTTTTGTCGTTGTCAATATAGTAAAAGGACGTTTTGTCTTTTAATCGTGAAGTTTTTGCACGTTTAAGCTGGGCGCAGCCCGATTAGTCTCCCGAAAAAATCTCTCCGTTGCGGCAAGAAATGTCCCTCTTTCGGAGAGAGAAGCATTAAAGAGACGGTATTTAAGTATATGACGGGGGTTTACGGATATATAAAAACATTATTTGAAAAACAAAAAACACCGATCGGAGCAAAAACGGACAAGAAAATTATAGCACGGCGAAAAAAAGAATGCTATAATGTAAAAAAACTTCGACGGAGAAGGAACGATGAACAAGATAGGAAAAATGATAATCACCGATGAGGATAAACTGAAAGAATACTTGCCGAGCGGGCGAGTATGGCAGGGAATTCCGTCGTTTGAGCGGACTAAAAAAGGACGCTGTTTTTCGGTGTTCTACACGGGCGAAACGGGCGAAATGAACGGCAACTACTGCACGCTGGCGGTCAGCGACGACGGCGAAAACTGGCGCGACCCCGTGGCGGTTACTTATGCGGGCAAGTCCAGGCGTTGTTACGATCCCAACGTCTGGATAGATCCGCTGGGTAGGTTGTGGCTTATCTGGTCGGTTATGCCCGATCTCATCGTATATGCGGCGATTTGCGACAATCCCGACGCCGACAAGCTTGTGTTCGGCGAGGAGCGCAGAATAGGCACCGGAGTTCTTCTCAACAAGCCCACGGTTTTGTCGTCGGGCGAATGGCTGTTCCCGATTGCGGTGTGGAAAGAAAGCGTAATATCGCCTTACGACGCACAGAAAATTAAAGTTCCGCGCCTTGCTTTTGTCGTCCGCACGGTGGACGAGGGCAAAACGTTTACCCGCCTGGGCGGAGTGGATATGCCCGAACGCTGCTTCGACGAGCATATGATTGTCGAGCTTAAAGACGGCAGGCTTGCCATGTTTGTGCGCACTTATTACGGAATAGGAGTAAGTTTTTCGTTTGACGGTGGTTTTACCTGGTCGGAAGGCAAGGACACCGGTATACTTTCGCCCAACTCTCGCTTTTTCATACGCAAGCTTGAAAGCGGGAATTACCTGCTGGTTACCAACGACTCGAAGCGTCGCGAAAAAATGACGGCTTTTATTTCGACCGACGAATGCAAAACCTGGAAAGGCGGACTGCTTCTCGACAAGCGCGATCAGGTGTCCTATCCCGACGGCGTGGAATCGGACGGCTGCATTTACATAACTTACGACTGCGAACGCGGCAATCCGCGCACGCTGGAAGCAACCGAAAAGTGCGCCCGCGAAATATTGTACGCACGCTTTACCGAGGCGGACGCTCTTGCCGGCAAAAACGTAAGCGGTAAGTGCGAATTTAAGAAAATCATATCGAAGCTCGGAAAATATGAAGGTAAAAAGAACCCGTATGCCGAAAAGAAGTACTTTTCCGACGACGAATACGTTGACTATCTGATGACGTTGCCTTCTGCCGACGCCGTTATGAAAAGACTGTATTCGGACGGGGTTACGTGCTATGTTATTAAAGATTCGGCAGCGCGGGAGCGAACCGATCAGCTTCTCGACGCGTTTGAAAAAGCCGAAAAAGATGACGAAAAACGCGAAATTTTGTACGAATTAAACGTCATTTTCAAAAAGAACAAACGCGAGTATGCCGTCACGGACGAGTCCGATCTCGTGGAAAAAATAATCGCCTATATAGACGGGCATTACGGCGAAGAACTCACTCTCGACGTGATAGCAAGGCATTTTGCGATAAGTCGTTATTATTTGTGCCATGCGTTTAAAAGGCAAACCGGAACGTCGGCAATAAAGTTTATAACTTCGCGCCGCATTTACATGGCTAAAAAAATGCTTAAAGACAGTTATGCGACGATAACCGATATAGGCTTTGAATGCGGTTTTTCCGACAGCGCATATTTTATAAAGACGTTCAGGCGAGCAGAGGGGATAAGCCCGGGATCTTACCGCAAGCAAATGAGGAAGAATTCCGACAAATAAGCCGTAATAAAAAAATAAAGATAAATAAGGAGAGAAAAATGAAAAGATTACTTAAAATCGCGGCAAGTATTGTCGTGTGCTTCGCGCTCATATTCTCGGTAGCGTGCAAAGGCGCGGACGGAGCGGCGGGAAACGGAATTAAATCGGCAGTAATGGAAGACGGCAGACTTATTCTGATTCTCGACGACGGCAGCCGTCTGGATCTCGGATCGATTTCCGGCGACACCGGAGCGCAAGGCGAGAAAGGCGACAAAGGAGACCCCGGAGCGCAGGGCGAAAAGGGAGACAAAGGCGATCCCGGAGAGCAAGGCGAAAAGGGAGACAAAGGAGATCCCGGCGCACAAGGCGAGAAAGGTGATAAAGGCGACACCGGAGCGCAAGGCGAAAAGGGTGACAAAGGCGATCCCGGAGACACCGGCAAGTCGGCTTACGAGGCGTTTAAGGAAATGTATCCCGAATACGTCGGCGACCAACAAACTTTTATCGAAGATCTTATAAACGGAAGGTTGGGCGAGTTATATATAAAGAGCGGGGCGGCTCTTCTGACGCTTACCGTAACCGACAAAAACGGTTTGCCCGTTTCAAACGCAATCGTCTGTGCGGGCGAATATCGCTACATGACCAACGCCGACGGCGAAGCTAAGATAATACTGTTTAAGGACGGCGCAAGCATAACGGTCGAAAAATTCGGATACGGCAACGCAGTGCTTGAAATTTCGGCGGAAGATATAAACAATTCGGAAGTAAACATGGCAAAAAACATCCAGCTCGAAACAATTAAAACAAAAAGCGGCTATATTCCCAGAAGCGAAAACCATATGGATTTCGTTGCGCCCAACGGCTACAACACGGCGGAATATTACTATTACGTAACGTATGAGGAAACCGGCGTTCGCGTTGCCGTGGACGTCGTAGACAACGACCCTGCGTCGTTCGGTAATTGCGGCGAATCGGATAACGTTGAATTCGTAATACACAAAAAGACCATCGACGCAAACTATTCTACCGGCAATTCGCTCCGCATTCTTGCGGGGTTGTGGAAAAATCAGACTTTCATAAAGCGCGCAACCGGCGGCAATGCGGTCGGCTCGGACGAATACGCAACGCTCGTTAAAAACGGCAAAGTTTGGGAGCGGAGAAGCGAAAAGACCGTGGCTGCCGACGGGTACTCCGGCATGACGTATGAAATTCTTCTCGATTATTCGCTTTGGGGTGAAAATAAGGCGACTCTCATCGGCAATATGACCATTGACGCGGCGGCAAGAAATTCTCATGCCGTAAACGGCGCATATTCGGCTGAGGCAAGCGCATTCCGTTACTACTCGAAAAGAGGAGCGTATTGGGTACGAGCAAGCCGCGCGACGCTTATTCTCGCCGACGGCAAGCCCGTAAAAAACTCGTTTAGCGTTCCCACGCTTACCGAAATGTTTGAAAAATCCTCTCTTGGCGACGGAAAATCGCTCATGGACAATCTTGCGACGGTGAAGGGCAACGGTTCGGTACAGAGATTCGGTTCGGGCGCGTTCACGTTCAGTAACAGAGTGTACTACGTCGACGCAGGCACCATGCCTGTCGACCTCGAAGGACTTGCTTTCCTCTATAAAGAAATGACCGAAAAGCCCACCGAATTCGAAGTGACCGAAAAGGGCTACGTCATCGTCGCCGTTCCTGCAATCGGCTACGACACGACTCGTTCGGCGCTCGAAACGGACGGCTTTACGCGCGTCGGCGAAAAACTGCCCAACTTAGTTAAAAACGCAAGCGTCACCGCCGAGCCCATGTACTACTACGTCAAGTGGTGCGAAGCCGGCGAAAAATACTCGGTGACAAAGTGGAACATCGTTTTGTTCCGCTCGAACGGTAAATTCGACGGCAAAAACTGGATGGACGTCGCGGCGGAAGTCAACATTCTGTCTTCGGGCGAACTTAAAACCAAGTACGATCCCGCAACCCGTCAGTGGCAGGGTATTCCCGGCATAGAAACTGTTACGGTAAACGGCAAAACCCGTCTGTGGGCAACATGGTTTACCGGCAAGGATAAGGAGCCGCGTGCGGGTAACTTCGCCGTGTATGCGTTCTCGGATGACGGAGTAACCTGGACCGAGGCGGTTACAGTGGACTTCGCTGCCGATATAACCGATTCGCGCGTGTTCGACCCGAGTTTGTTCAACGACGGCGAGGGCAATATATGGCTTATGTGGAATCAGACCAACTATGTAAACGACGAGATAAGCATATGGTATGCAAAAGTGACCAACCCGACCGCCGCGCTTTCCGAACTTCGTATAGAGCAGCCCGTGCGCATAGGTCACGGACTTAAAATGAACAAGCCAACCAAGCTTAAATCGGGAGAGTGGTTATATACCGCTCACGACTTCAACGACATAGGCTTCACAAAGGTATATTCGTCGCTCGACAATGGCAAAACCTGGAATTACAAGGGCAAAGCCGCCGTGTACAGCGCGACTTTCGCCAACGAAACCGCGCTTGCCGAAGGAAAGGACGAACAGGGCAAAGACGCTCTTATCATGTGGAACAGATGCGCCACTAACTACAACGTGGCGGTTAGCTATTCGTACGACGCGGGCGCAACCTGGACAGAGGCAAGCGAGTGGAAACTTTCAGGTCCGTCGTCGAGAATAAACGCGCGCACGCTTGATAGCGGCAACGTTCTGTACATTCATCACTACAACACGTTAAACCGCGAAAAATTGTGCGTGTCGCTTTCCTCCGACGGCGGCGTGACATTCACGCATCGGCTCATTGTTGATAACCGCATCGGCGTTTCCTATCCCGATATCGCGGTTGCCGATAACGGCGACATTTACGTCGTTTGGGACAGAAACCGCAACGGCGCAGGGGAAATTCTGTACACCAAATTCACCGAACAGCAGTTGCTCGCTGCCGGCGACGGAGATATCATGCCCGCCGCGAATATCATCGGTATTTCTTCAAAATAGCAGAAAAAATATCGTATAATTCAATAACGGTATAAAGAAAAAAGGTCCTTTAGGGTTTTCCCCGCGGGATCTTTTTTTTATGTGGGATTGGGAGAATAAAGAGTTGAGTGGAGAGAACGGGAGACCATAGGTCTCCCCTACAATCGGAATGATTCTTTTTCTCTGAATAAATAGCCTTGTTCCGTAGGGCGGGGGCTTGCTCCCGCCGAACAATACCGTTGCACTATGATGCGGGAGACCACAGGTCTCCCCTACGGGTTGGTGCGAAGAAGCGGGCGAGCGGTAGGAATAAAACGAGTTCGCTCGCAAAAATAACATGTGCGTTTTAAATCGGTTTAATTAAAAAGGTCGAATTCGTGTGAAAAACACAAAAATCCAACCTTAATTTATTTTTCCGCTAAAAACTATTTGTTTTCGGACGGAAAGGTTACGGTGACGGTGGTTTCCTGTCCGAAAGTGCTTTCTATTTCCAGCGTTGCGCCGTAGCGCATGCAAATATGCTTGACTATGGCAAGCCCCAGCCCGGTTCCGCCCGACCCGCGCGAGCGCGATTTATCCACTCGGTAGAAGCGTTCGCAAAGGTGGGGAATGTGTTGCTGCTCGATGCCTATGCCGGTATCGGAAACGGCAATGGCGGCTTTTCCGTCCTCTTCGGACAGCATTATTTTCGCCTCGCCGTTCTCTTTATTGTAATTTATCGCGTTGCTTGCGAGATTTTCGATAAGTTCGCGTGCGTCCGTTTTGTCGATTTTGGCAAACGCAGTGCCTTCGGCAAAGAGACTGACGTGTTTTTGTTCGGCTTTCACGCTTAAAACCGAAACGACGTCGTCGGCGATTTTACGTAAATCTACGGCGGCGCTTATTTGCGGTTTATCGCCGCGCTCTACGTCGCTTAAACGCAGCATATCGGCGATAAGCTCGCTCATGCGCACGCTTTCCGAATAAACGGTGGCGATTTTTTTTCGCACGGATTCGCCGAGATCGTCTTTTTGCAACAACAGCTCGCTAAGACCCATTATGGCGGTGACAGGCGTTTTCAGTTCGTGCGAGGCGTTTGCGAAAAACTCGCTTCTCATCTTTTCGCCCTGTTTCATCGCGGTGATGTCGCTCAGCACGATAACGGTGAAGCCCTTTTCAAGGGGATTCATACAGACG
>OIWT01005050.1_pt1 | contig 10031 bp, 5 predicted proteins | sample 1587701 | NCBI WGS metagenome assembly OIWT01 (sample SAMEA3888904, study PRJEB22519) | human gut metagenome | biome: human gut; feature: human-associated habitat; material: faeces | place: Denmark | collected 2009 | reverse complement strand
ACAATATGAGCAATGAGGTTTATTGAGACTAACGAAGCTAAATACTTGGATATAAGAAAAGCCCCTCCAAAGAGGGGCTGCTTGAACAAAAATACGGATTAAACCGGTTTAACGTGCCAAATGCGGTCGGCATATTCCAGAACCGCACGGTCGCTGGAGAAGTTGCCGATTCTGGCAACGTTGTTAATGGCTTTCTTTGCCCAGACGTCTTTGTCCAGATAATCTTTTTCCGCATCATGAATGGCCTTGGTGAAAGCTTCCAAATCTGCCAGAATGAAGTAATAGTCGCGATTCAGCAGTTCTTCGTAGATTACTTTGAACAGCAGAACATAGTCTTTCTCGCAGAACATATTGGAATTAATGGCATTCAAAATCCGTTTAATGTAATCTGAATCTTCATAATACTTGCGCGGATTATAAGAATTTGTCCGGCGCATTTCCTGAATTTGTTCTTCTCTCAGGCCGAACAGATAGAAGTTGTCGGCGCCGACGGCTTCGCGGATTTCAATATTGGCACCGTCATAAGTGCCGACGGTGAGGGCGCCGTTCAGGGCAAATTTCATATTGCCGGTACCTGAAGCCTCAAAACCCGCCGTCGATGACTGAATGCTGACATTGGCGGCCGGAATAAGAACTTCGGCCAGAGAGACTTTATAGTCCGGCATAAAGACGACTTTCAACAGGCTGTTTGCCCGCGGGTCGGCATTGATGACGCTGGCCACGTTGTTAATCAGCTTAATGATTAATTTGGCAAAATTGTAAGACGGAGCAGCTTTGCCCGCAAAAATATAAGTCCGCGGAGCCGCCGGCTTGACGCCGTCTTTGATAATTGCCAGATATTCGCCGATGACATGCAGAATAGTCATCAGCTGGCGTTTATATTCATGAATGCGTTTGGCATGAACGATGAACATGCTGTTCGGATCAACGATAATGCCGTTGGTTTCAAAAATTTTCTGAGCCAGACGAACTTTGTTGGTTTGTTTGACTTCATTGAATTTTTTGATGAAGTTTTTGTCATCGGCAAAATCGGCAATTCCTTCCAGCAAATCGAGATTGGTAATCCAGTCGTCGCCGATTTTAGACGAGATAAGGTCAGACAACGCCGTATTGGCATGCAGCAGCCAACGCCGCGGCGTAATGCCGTTGGTCACGTTGGTGAATTTTTCCGGCCACAGTTCATAGAATTCCGGAACCAGTGATTTTTTCAGCAGTTCGGAATGCAGCTTGGCCACGCCGTTAACCGAAAAAGACCCGACGATTGACAAATTGGCCATACGGATAATCTGATTGTCGCCGTCGCCCGAAACAATCGTTACTTTCGACAATTTGCCGGCATCATCGCCGAATTTGCTCTTGGCAAAATTAATAAAGCGGCGGTTGATTTCATAAATAATCTGCAAATGCCGCGGCAGCAGTTTGCCCAAAATGCGGGACGGCCATGTTTCCAGAGCTTCCGGCAGCAGGGTGTGGTTGGTGTAGGCAAAGATTTTTGTCGTGATGTCCCAGGCGGCATCCCAATCCTGGCCGTGAACGTCCATCAGCAGGCGCATCATTTCCGGAATGGCCAGCGAGGGGTGGGTATCGTTCAGCTGAATGCAAACCTGATTCGGCATTTCGCTGAAATCGTTGCTTTTCTCCATAAAGCGGCGGATAATATCCTGAATGGCGCAGGAAACGAAGAAATACTGTTGTTTCAGGCGCAGCTCCTTGCCGGATTCAACCGCATCGGACGGGTACAAAACTTTGGAAACTGTTTCGGTTTCGATTTTGTCACGCACCGCTTCGATATAGCCGCCTTCATTAAAAATATTAATATCCAGCTCGTCGTCGGTTTTGGCCGAGAACAGCCGCAGATAGTTGACCGATTTGCCGTCATAGCCGACGATCGGAAAATCAAACGGCACGCCGTACATGGTTTTGGTATTCATCCAGATATAGCTTTCCTGGCCGCTGGCGTTTTTAAAAGTTTCAACGTCGCCGTACATCGGAATGGCAACCTTCCGGTCCAAACGGGCAAACTGCCAGGGAGAGTCTTCGCCCTGCCAGGTGTCGGCCTGCTCAACCTGATAGCCGTTGTCAAATTTTTGTTTGAACAAACCGAACTGATAGTTGATGCCGTAGCCGAAACCGGGAATGCCGAGCGAAGCCATGGAGTCCAGATAGCAGGCGGCCAGGCGGCCCAGGCCGCCGTTGCCCAGCGCCGGATCGTATTCGGCGTCAAAAATTTCTTCTAATGAAATGTCTTCGGGAAAACCGTCAATCTTAATGTTTTTAAGAATATTAAACAGGCCGAGGTTGTGCAGGTTGTTTTCCAGCGACCGGCCGATAAGATATTCAATGGAAAGATAATAAACGCGCTTGGTGTTGACTTTGTTGTACCGGGCAATCGTTTCATACATCTTGTCCATGGCAAATTCGCGAACAGCCAGGGCAATGGCGTCCAGGGCTTCGTCTTTGTTGATTTCGCGGGTGCGTTTGCCGATAAAATACTTGATGTAATGCTCAATTGATAATTTTAAGCGGGCTTTGTCAATTTCATTGATGATTGCGGAATCTTTCTTGCTCAACTCTTTATCCCCTCTGTTATGATAACATACTAATTTATCCTCACACTTACGATAAATTGTTTGAAATATGGTTAATATATAGGTAATTTTTGAAATAAATGTAGCGGTTATGACTTTTTTAAGAAATAAAGTTGCAAAATACCGTAAAATAATAGTATGTTCAATTAACGACAATTAACTAAGGTGAATTCGATGAAAAAGACTTTTTGGTCTTCTCTGCTGCTGGCGACGGCTCTTTCGACGACGGCCAATGCCCAGTCTATTTTTGAGGCCCTGAGCAGCGCTTATGAAACCAATCCGACCCTGCAGGCGCAGCGGGCTTATTTGCGCTCGATTGATGAAAATGTTGCCATAGCCAAATCGGGATACCGTCCCAGTCTGGCTTTGACCGGAAGTTATACCGACGCAAGCGTTGACAGCAACGTGGAACCCAAAAATCAGGATAATGACAAGACGATTTTGGCCGCGACCATCAGCCAGCCCTTGTTCAACGGTTTTTCTACCGTCAACAGCGTTAAGTCGGCAGACAGCACAGTTCGTGCCCAGCAAAACAATCTTTACAATGTGGAACAGACGGTCTTTCTTGACGCTTCAACCGCTTATCTTGACGTGTTGCAGAACACGGCGATTGTTGACCTGCAGAAAAACAACGAAAAACTTTTGAAAAAACGTCTTGATGAAACGGTTGAGCGTTTTAATGTCGGCGAGGTAACCCGGACAGACGTTTCACAGGCCCGGGCGCGCTACTCGCAGGCCCGTTCCGACCGGATTGCCGCCGAAGGCGATTTGGAGGCCTCCAAGTCAACATATACCAAAATTATCGGCGCCGCGCCTGATAAACTGAAAAGTCCGGAAATCGGAGCTTTCCTGCCGAAAACTTTTGAAGAAGCGCTGGATTATGCCAAAATGAACAACTACGGCGTCAAATATGCCAAAGATATTCTTAACTCCAAAACCTACGACGTAGCTACCAATACCGGTGCATTGCTGCCGCAGGTTACTTTGGACGGAAGCATTTCCAACACCAAAACCAGCGGCGACATGTATGACCGCGACCCTGATGTTGACAGTGCTGAAATCGGCATCAATATGACCATTCCGCTCTATAATTCCGGCGAAAGCCGTGCCAAAATCCGCCAGAGCAAATATTTGAAATGGCAGGCGCAGGAACAGGTTCTTGAAGCCGAACGCAAAGCCGTGGCCGATGTAACCTCGGCGTGGGAATATATGGTTGCCAACCGGGCAAAAATCAAATCGATTAAAGATCAGGTCAAGGCTAATGAAATCGCCCTTGACGGCGTTCAAAAAGAAGAAGCGCTCGGCAACCGGACGATTCTTGATGTTTTGGATGCTTATCAGGAACTGCTTAACTCAAATGTTGAGGAAGTTAAAGCCCGCCGCAACTATTATGTTTCCGGCATGAACGTGCTGATGGCCATGGGCAAATTAACTGCCGAAGATTTGAAACTAAACGTTGACATCTATAATCCTAAAAAATATTATAAAGAAACACGTGATAAATGGTTATCTTTGTCAGTTGAAAAATAATTATATAATTTTTGGTGGTAAATTATGGCTGAAGAACCTAATGAAGACCTGTCTATGGATGATATCCTGTCCTCAATCCGCAATATTTTGATGGAGGATAATGCCGCTCAACAGTCTGTACCGCAGCCCGCCCCGCAAACCGAAAAAAAGGCGGAACCCGTTTCTGCCCCGTCGGCGGAACTGCCCCCGGCCATAAATACCGCTGATGAATTAAATACCGCTGACCAAGATGACGAGCTTTCCGCCGAGGCTTTGCTCGGTCTGGGTGATAATGCCCAGGCGTCGGACGCTCCGGAAGATGATGTGTTCAACCTTTCCCCGTCAATGATTGTTGATGTAGCGTTGGACGAACCTGTTCTCTGCAACCCCGCAGACAACGAACCGGAAATCTCGGAAGACGATATTCTTGATTTGAGCCGTCTGGCGGCTCCTTCGGCAGATGAACTGACCGGAGAAACCGCACCGGCAGCCATGCCTGTTGCCGAACCCGAACCTCAAACTCCGTCGATGCAGGCGCCGCTGGCTTCTCAGGTTCTGGCGGAGGAAGATGCGTTTCCCGCAGAACCGCCAGTCTCAGAAGAACCGGAAGTTACCGTTGACGATGTAATGAATTTAAGCAGCCTGGTTGAAGAGCCGGTTTTGCCGTCCGAACCGGAATATGGTTCGTCTGACAGCGTTTATCCGCATACGGAGGCCGAACCTGTTGCCGCCGTGCCGGAGTTTGGTTTGCTGGATGATTTGCCGCAGGAAACGGCCGACTTCTCGATTCGTGATGAAGAATTGAGTGCGGAGACGGCTCCCGCCTCGGAAGAATTCCGCGAGGAGGGCGAGGGAAGTGTTGCCGTGCCGCCGCTGGATTTTGAACTGCCGCAAATTGATGTTGACGCCGAACCGATTTATGAACCCGAACACTCGGCCGCACCCGAAATCGACCCCAGCCGCGTTATGGCGAGCATGCCGCAGAGCGAAGAGCTGCCGGCTGAACCTGAAGAGGAAAGCGTTATTGACGATGCGACGCTGAACGAGATTTTGGATTTCCATGCTCAGGTTGAAGAAACCAAACCGACGGAACCGGAATATAACGAAAGTCCTTCTTCCGAACCTGAAGCGGTTGAACCGGCGGACAATATTCAGGATGTTCCGTCCGAACCGGTTATTGAAACCGTTGAAGCCGAGAGAGAAACCGAAACGCCTGTCGAAGCACCTGCCGCCCCAAGCGAAGATGCGGCTGATGTTTCAGCAAATATTATCAGCAATTTTGCCAAGCTTTTTGCCGAGAAAAAAGCGGCTGAAATGCCGCAAACGGCTGATGTTTCGGAAACGGAATCCCGTCCGGAACCGGTTAAGGCGGCATCTCCGAGCATTTCCGAACTGGTGCGTGAAGCTGTTGTCCGCCAGGTGACCCAGCAGATGGATGTTAATTTTGAAAGCTATGCGCGCGAAGCCGTGGCCGCCCAAACCCAGGCCTGGCTGGATGCAAACCTGCCGGCAATCGTTGAAGCCGTTGTTTCCAAAGAAATTGAACGAGTGATGGCAAAGGTCGGTTCATAACGGCTGTTCCGGAACCGGTCTCATCACATTTGTGCTCTCAAATTGATTTTTGAGAGCATTTTGCGGTTTACAGAAACGAATTTTAATGTTAAGAAACAACCAATTATAAACTGAATATAAAGTTTAAGGATAAAAAATGTTAGAGAAAAACTATACCCCTAAAGATTTTGAGGAAAAAATTTACGCCGATTGGGAAAACAGCGGTGATTTTCAGCCCGATATGCGCTCTTCTTCCGAGGCTTTTTCGATTGTCATTCCGCCGCCGAACGTTACCGGTGTTCTGCACCTCGGCCATGCGCTTGACGATACGTTGCAGGATATTTTAGTGCGCTATAACCGTATGCAGGGCAAAAAAGTTCTCTGGCAGCCGGGAACTGACCACGCCGGTATCGCAACCCAGATGGTGGTTGAGCGCAATCTGGCCAAAGAAGGTGTTTCCCGCCATGATTTGGGACGTGAAAAATTTATTGAAACCGTTTGGAAATGGAAAGAACAGTCCGGCGGCACAATTTGCAAACAGCTGCGCCGTTTGGGTGCGTCTTGCGATTGGTCGCGCGAACGTTTTACCATGGATGAAGGCTTAAGCCGCGCGGTTCGCAAAATCTTTGTCAATATGTATAAAGACGGCCTGATTTACAAAGCCAAAAAACTGGTCAACTGGGATTCCAAATTTATGACTGCCGTTTCCGATTTGGAAGTTGTTCAGAAAGAAACCGTCGGCAAAATGTATTACTACAAATATCCGATTGAAAACGAACCGGGCGAATTCATACACATTGCCACCACCCGTCCCGAAACCATGTTCGGCGATACCGCGGTAGCCGTTTCCAAAGACAATGAAAAACTGAAACATCTGATTGGTAAAAATGCGATTTTGCCGATTGTCAATCGTCCGATACCGATTGTCGCCGATGACCATGCCGATCCTGAAAAGGGAACCGGTGCGGTTAAGATTACTCCGGCGCATGACTTTAACGACTTTGAAGTCGGCAAGCGCCACAACCTGCCGATGATTAATATTTTGAACGAGGATGCCACCCTCAATGAAAATACGCCTTTCCCGGGGATGGATACGCAGACGGCGCGCCGGAAAACCATTGAAAAGCTGGAAGAACTCGGCCTGATGGAAAAGATTGAAGACCACCCGATGGTTATTCCTTACGGTGATCGTTCCGGCGTGGTTATTGAGCCTCTGATGACCGACCAATGGTTTGTTGACGCACCGAAACTGGCGGTTAAAGCGATTGAAGCGGTTGAAAACGGCGATATGGAATTTGTGCCGAAGTCATACGAAAAAACCTATTTTGAATGGATGCGCAATATCCAGCCTTGGTGCATTTCCCGTCAGCTGTGGTGGGGACACCAGATGCCGATTTGGTACGGCCCGGACGGCGAAATCTTCTGTGAAGAAAATGTTGAAGAAGCTCAGGCTGCCGCAGACAAACATTATGGCAAACACGTTGAGCTGACCCGTGAAACTGATGTTCTTGATACCTGGTTTTCTTCCGGGCTGTGGGCCTTTTCAACTCTCGGCTGGCCGGATAAAAGCGACTATCTGGATACGTTCTATCCGACATCTGTGCTGGTAACCGGCTTTGACATCATTTTCTTCTGGGTTGCCCGTATGATGATGATGAGCATGTACATGATGAAGAAGGTACCGTTCCGCAAATGCTACATTCATGGTCTGGTCCGTGACGAAAAAGGCCAGAAAATGTCCAAATCCAAAGGCAACACCATTGATCCGATGATTCTGGTTGAGCAATACGGTGCCGATGCGCTGCGTTTCTTTATGGCCGCCATGGAAACTCAGGGGCGCGATATCAATATGTCGGAAGCCCGCATTGCCGGTTATCGCAATTTTGCTACCAAATTGTGGAATGCCGCCCGCTTCGGTGAAATGAACGAATGCAGACTGCGCTCGGATTTTGATGAAACTAAGGCAGAGCTGGCGGTCAACCGGTGGATTATTGCCAAAGCCAAACAGGCGACCAAAGAGGTAACCGATAATCTGAACGCTTTCCGCTTTTCGGAAGCGGCCAATGCAGTTTACCAGTTTACCTGGGGCTCTTTCTGCGACTGGTATATTGAGATGATTAAGCCGATTTTGTATGGCGAAGACGAAAAGGCCAAAGCCGAAACCCGTGCTGCTTTTGCCTGGGTTCTTGACCGGATTTTGGTTATTCTGCATCCGTTTATGCCGTTTATTACCACCGAACTGTGGAATAACACCTGCGATGAACGTAAATGCAAACTGATTAATTTTGCCTGGCCGAAAGATGCGGCTTTTGATACCGCGGCCATGGACGAGGTTGACTGGTCGATTGAGCTCATCAGCGCCATTCGTTCACTGCGGGCGGAAATGAATATTCCCGCCGGTGCCAAATTGACGGTTTATCTGAAAGACGGCAACGCGCAGTCCTGTGCTAATCTGCAAAGCTTTAATCAGATTATCTGCTCTCTGGCGCGTTTGGACAAGCTGGAATGTTTTGCCGCCGGACAGGAAATCAGCAAAGATATGGTTTCAGGCGTTTTCCGCGAAGGCATCATCTTGCTGCCGTTGAAAGGTGTGGTTGATTTTGCCGCCGAAAAAGAACGTTTGAAAAAGGAATTGGACAATCTCAACAAATATTTGGAAGGCTATGCCCGCAAACTGAGCAACCCGAGCTTTGTCGAGCGCGCTCCTGCCAAAGTAGTCGAAGAAGAAAAACGCCGACAGGCCGAAGCAATGGAAAACAAAGCCAAAATCGAAGAAGCCCTGCAGCGTATTGCCAACTTCTGATACAAAAATCCCCTGAAATTTTTTTCAGGGGATTTTGTTTCGGAAAAACGTTTCTGACAGCAAAACTTGCTAAGGGATGGTTTTTCTGTTAGAATTAAAACTGATTTATTATTGTTTCCGGGGAGAAGGCTGATGCAGGAGAATGACGAAAATACGGTTAATCAGGAAGATGAAATGCCGTCGCAGGATACAGCGCATGAATATCCTGATCAGGAAGGGGCATCTGTGCCGGCGGAAAATGACGGAAATGAAAGCCGCTCCCGCCCCAATCGGGGAAAACAGATTTTAAGGGCAGTGACCGAAGTGGCAGGCGTAGAGGATGTCTATGAAACCGTTGCCGTTATTGTAAAAAAAGATGAAAACGTTACGCCGAAAGAGAAAAGAAAAAAAGTTTTGGATGCGGTGCTGAAAGTTACCGGCGTTCGGGGCGCATATAATGATGTCAAAGAGGTGTTCAAGCGCAGAAACAAGGAGAAAAACGCCGAAGAAACTCCTGAAAAGCCGGATAAAAAGACAAAGCGCAAAAATGTTTTTAAGAGGATTGTTCAGGCCGTCAAACTGGCTTGCAAAGCCGGAATATTTGTTTGCAAATGTCTGATGAAAGTTGTTGGTCCCGGTGTTTATGTTATTGAAAAGATACTGGAAAAAACTTTAGTCGTGGCCAAAACGACATATAAGGCTATCAAAGCCGATGATAAAAAAGAAAGGAGAGAAATCCTGATTAACGGCGCCGTTGAACTGATTGGCTGGGATGGTAAAACCGGAAAACTGCAAAAAAAATTGCAAAATGCCGCTAAAACGGTTCATACCGTTTCCGGCGCTGTCGGCAGTATAGCCAAAGAGCCCAATGTGGACGGATTGATTGGTGCTGCGGTAATTATCGGCAAAGATGCCGTCAGTGATACCAAGGTCGGACGGATTGCCGATGATGTAAATAAATACGGTGAAAAGTTGAATAACGAATTGCGACAGAATGAAACGGAAAATAAGCCGTCTGTTTCACCGGTAACCAACGCTGCCGATAATCGGGAAACAGCAGCTCCGGCAGTGACGGAAGAAAATATCGTCGCAGCAGCGGAAACAAATATGGAAAATATCACCGAAACAACGGTACGGCCCGAAACACAGACGGAAAATACGAATACGCAAGCCGAGGCTGTATTGCCGGAAACGGTTGCGGAGGAGTTTAAAAATAATATGATATCCGGGCACCAACGCCTGCAGGAAGTCAGAGCAAAAATAGCAGCCCGAAAAAACAGTACGGAAGACAATCCCCGAACGGCGGCAGACGATATTGCCTTGATACGAAGTTTGCGAACCCGTCCTGCCCGGCAGACGGTTATCCGCCGGCCACAGAATTTCAGCGCCGAAAGAATGATGTTGCTGCAAGCGATGCAACGCTGTTAGTTTAATCAGCAGTATTCTATCTGAAACAGAACGATCATCAAACCGTTCTGTTTTTATTATATACTTTAGCCAAAAATAAAGCCCCTCTATATTATTTATTGACATTGTTTCTCTCTTATGGCATTCTGTAAGAGGTATGGTTTCAGTTATAGAGAGGTGTATGATGAAAGTTC
>OIWT01005044.1_pt1 | contig 10038 bp, 7 predicted proteins | sample 1587701 | NCBI WGS metagenome assembly OIWT01 (sample SAMEA3888904, study PRJEB22519) | human gut metagenome | biome: human gut; feature: human-associated habitat; material: faeces | place: Denmark | collected 2009 | reverse complement strand
TCGAAAGTACCTGGCTGGTGACGGCCCGGGAGGATAGTTCATCGCCGGATTCCATATTCCTCAGTAGCTCAATGGCAGAGCACTCGGCTGTTAACCGGGGTGTTGTAAGTTCGAGTCTTACCTGGGGAGCCATAAGATCGTTACAGCAGATGATGTTGTAACGATTTTTTTTGTCCATAAAGTGGTTTAGCAAAACTTATTGGCAGTAAATGATGGCAGTTCGATATATGGGGTAACGATCAATTCGCTTGGCGAAAGTAGCGCAGAGCTTCCCTTTCAAGCTCAGTTGCGCATATGAACTTGAAAAAAAGCAAAACGCAAGACGGTGTTGCCCTTGAGTTTTATAAATTGCCGTCTGTTTTGCAGCACGCAAAGGCTGCCGGCAGCACGAACGCCGCATGGTCAGCTCCCCAATGCCCTGCGGAAAGAGAGAAGGCAAACAGCACGGTTTTATTCGGCTGTGAAGCGGCAATTGCTCTTGCACGCACGTTATTGCCGACAAAAATGATGTTTTGGGTCGGGTTCGAACGCAGTATATCCGGAATCGAGTCGATTTGCATATAGCGCAGGGCGACAAAGGTTACATCCTATCGCCCTCTTCGAGTTTAGCTCGGCCACAACCGAAATTCGGGTGACCGGCGTTCGGGGCGAAAACTTATCCTTGATGCGCAGACCGTTCTTTTGAATTTCCTCCGTCCATTTTCCGTGTGTGAGCAAGGTGACGTCTTTCCCGGCGCGAAACAGATTTCGCGTCAGATTGCAGCCGAGCACACCTGCGCCCAATACTAAGATTTTCATGGTCAAGTCTACTTTTGCGAATTGCACAGAACAATTGATGTCTATGAATAGAGCATTCATTTCATGAAAAACAACAGAGCGTTCGTTGATTGAGCGAAAAACTCGTAAGGCAAGACGAACTGACAAGCTCAAAAGGGTTTGGCAAGAGAGAAGAAACGTTATTCTATGGAGAATACTTTCAGTATGCTCGCCGCAAGGGGAACATGAGAGAAAAGGGAGCGTTGTAGGACAATTCTCCCGATGCCCTGTCTACACAGCGTGTGCATTTCAACTTGAATTTTGTAAAATAAATGTTATGCAATGGATTGACTTCAAAGTGGAGAAAGAATATAATGAAGTCGTAAAAACAAGAAACAAGAAGATCGGAAGAAGGGTATGAGGCCGGATGGAGTATTATGCGCATTCATCGGAGGATGGGACTCGCCTTCAAACCGTTGCGGAGCATTTGAAGGGAACGGCGGAGAAATGCCGTGCGTTTGCAGCGGAATTCGGCGCCGAATCCATAGGCTCGCTGATGGGAAACGTTCACGATGTGGGCAAGTGCACGGAAGAGTTTCAAAATCGTTTGCTGAATGACGGGCCGAAGGTCGATCACTCAACAGCGGGGGCAGTTCTGTGCGCATACCTGGGACAGCTGTGGGCAGCCGAGTGCGTTGCGGGGCACCACGGCGGACTGGCGGATTTTGGAAATCTGCGGCTGGATCGTCCCGGAGAGGGCACATTGTGCGGCAGATTGAAAAAAGGAAAAGACCGTATTCGTGAAATACTGGGATGCTGTGTGCAGATTGGGCTGCATCTACCTGCAAATGTGCCGGATCTTGCGCCAAAGGACAAGTTGCAAGTTTCCTATTGGACGCGAGTATTGTATTCCTGCCTTGTAGATGCGGACTTTCTGGATACCGAGCTTTTTATGCAGGGCGATCGCGGGCGCGGCGGGTCTGACGATCTGCAAACGCTGCTGGCTCGATTGGAAAAATACATTGAGCCATGGCAGAATCCGCAGACGAAGCTTAATCGGCTGCGCTGTGAAATATTGAATACTTGCCTGGCGGCAGGAGAAAAGCCGCGGGGCGTTTACACCCTTACCGTGCCGACCGGCGGCGGAAAGACGGTTGCGTCGCTGGGCTTTGCGCTGCGGCATGCGGTGCATCACGGCATGAAGCGAATCGTCTATGTCATTCCCTATACGTCCATCATCGATCAGAATGCGGCGGTTTTCCGCTCCATATTGGGCGATGGAAACGTGTTGGAGCATCATTCCGGTGTGGACATAGAGCTTTCGGACGGTGCAAAGCCCGAAGAAATCCGCAAAGCGCTGGCCACCGAAAATTGGGACATGCCCGTTGTGGTGACAACGGCGGTGCAGCTGTTTGAATCCATGTACGCCAACCGATCCTCCAAGTGCCGGAAGCTGCACAATCTGGCGAACAGCGTCGTGATCTTCGATGAGGCGCAGATGTTGCCACTGCCGCACCTGAAACCCTGCGTCGCGGCCATGGCCTCGCTGGCGGAACAGTTTCGCTCAACCGTGGTGCTGTGTACCGCTACACAGCCCTCACTGGACGATTTAATGAAAGACTTTGCGCCGAAGCATCCGGTAACAGAGCTGTGCCCGCAGACGGTGCGGCTTCAGGAAAGCTTTCGGCGTGTGACCTTTCGCAAGGCGGGCGTGCTGGGAGATGACGTGCTGGCACAGGAATTGCAGGAGCATTCGCAGGTGCTTTGCATTGTCAACAGCCGCAAGGCGGCGCAGCGCATCTTCGAGCGGTTGCCCCAAGAGGGCAGTTTCCATCTGTCTACGCTGATGATTCCGGTGCAAAGACAGAAAATTCTAGAAGAAATACGAGAACGTCTGAAGGCGGGATTGCCCTGCCGGGTGGTTTCGACCTCGCTGATCGAAGCGGGCGTGGATGTAGATTTTCCCGCGGTCTATCGGGAAATGGCCGGACTGGATTCCATCTTACAGGCGGCGGGGCGCTGCAACCGCGAGGGTAAGCGTTCTGCGGACGAGAGCATTGTGACGATCTTTGAAAGAGAAGAACTGCCGCCGATGCTCTTCCGCACGGCGATCGGTGCAGCGCGGGAAGCGATGGACGGCGGCCGCGATCCCGGCGACATGGAAACCATGGCGCGCTATTTCCGCAGTCTGCGCAGCTTGACGGGCGATGCCATCGACAAGCAGCGCGTTATCCAGGCGTTTGAACAGGGGATTGAGGGGTGTGATTTTCCCTTCCGCACTGTTGCAGAGCGATTCAAATTGATCGATCAGGACAACTATACGATCTATGTCCCGGCAGATAAAAACGGCGAAGAGTTGGTGCGCAGGCTGGAAGATGGGGAGTGTTCCAGAGGGCTTTACCGCCAGCTCGGACGCTATGCTGTGTCGGTGTACGAGCCGCATTTCAAAGCGCTGTACGCAGCGGGCGCGATTCGGACGGCGAAGGATATACACGCTCTGGACGACAGAAGCGCGGTGCTGGACAATATGAAATTGTACAGCGAAACACTGGGGCTTACGCTGGAACCGGAAACGGGGCAGGCGCTGTTTCAGTAAGGAAAATGGGAATATGTAGAGCGAAAAGGAAGTGATTCTGTGCCGATTCAGGTAGAAGTTTGGGGCGATTATGCTTGCTTCACCCGCCCGGAGATGAAAACGGAGCGCGTCAGCTACGACGTGATGACCCCATCGGCGGCGCGGGGGCTGCTGGAAAGTATCTATTGGCATCCCGGGCTCAGGTGGGTGATCGAGTGCATCCATGTGTGCAGCCCGATCCGCTTTACCAACATCCGCCGCAACGAGGTCAAGGACGTGATCAGCGCGCGGGCGGTTAAGAGCGTGATGGAAAAGGGCAAGGGAATCGACGAGCTGTATCTGGTGACGACGGAGAGCATTCAGCAGCGCGCCGCCATGGTGCTCAAGGATGTTCATTATGTGATTGACGCGCACTTTGACATGACGGATAAGGCCGCGCCCGGTGACAATCCGGGCAAGTTTCAGGACATCATCAAGCGCAGGCTGGAACGCGGGCAGTGCTACAGCATGCCGTACTTCGGCACGAGGGAGTTCGCGGCGCATTTCGCGCACTGCACGGAGCTGCCGCCTTGCCCGGAAGAGCTGCTGGGTGAAAGGGATTTGGGCTGGATGCTGTGGGACATGGATTACACTGACCCTCAGGACATTAAGCCGAAGTTTTTCCGCGCAAAGCTGGCGGACGGCGCGATGGACGTGCCGCCGCCGGAAAGCGGGGAGGTGAAAATGTGATCCTTCAAGCGCTTGCAAGATATTATGACGATCTTTTGCAGCAGGGCAAGATCAGCGCGCCGGGCTGGACGAAGGTCAAAATTTCCTATGCGCTGGACATCGGATTGGACGGCCAGCTCAAGCAGGTGATCCCGACAAGACAGGACGAAACGGTTGGAAAGAAAACAGTGCAGCGTCCGCAGGAGATGGTCCTGCCCGCGCCGATTAAAAAGACTTCCGGAGCAAGTTCCAACTTTCTGTGGGAGAATTCGGGATATCTGTTGGGAATCAAGCAGAAAGAAGAGCCGCAGCGCAGTTTGAAGTGCTTTGAAACCGCGAGGGAATTGCATCATGCGCTGCTGGATGGGGTGGATTCACCCAATGCGAAAGCCATACTCCGTTTCTTTGATAGCTGGCAGCCTGAAGAAGCCGCGCAGCATCCAATGCTCTCCGGCGAGTTGGATGAAATAACTGCGGGGGGCAATCTGGTTTTTCGCATTGAAGGTACCTATCCGCAGGAAGATTCCCGGATTCGGGAAGCGTGGGATAAGGCGCGAAACAGCAGCAGTAAAGATACGGTGAAAATGCAGTGCCTAATTACCGGGCAGGAGGATGAAATTGTTGCGGTGCATCCGTCCATTAAGGGCGTGCGGGATGCGCAGTCCAGCGGCGCAGCATTGGTTTCCTTCAATGCGCCTGCCTTCTGCTCCTACGGTCACGAACAGAACTACAACGCTCCGGTGGGGAAGCACGCCGCCTTTGCCTATACGGCGGCGCTGAATCACCTGTTGTCGGATCGGAACAGCGTTCAGCACATCGGTGACACCACGGTGGTCTGCTGGGCAGAGGGCGCGGAGGAAGCCTATCAGAACTTAGCTCAGTTTGCGCTGTTCGGGCAGGAAATGCCGGGCTTGACCGATAACGACCTGCGCGCTGCGCTCAAGCGGCTGGCAAACGGTCTGCCCTGTGACGATCTCGGCGTGGACCCGAAGCGCCCCTTCTACGTGCTGGGGCTTGCGCCCAACGCGGCGCGGCTCTCGGTGCGGTTCTTCCTGCACGACAGCTTCGGAAAGCTGATGAAGAATGTCAACGATCACTACGACCGTATGGAAATCGTGCAGCCGGATTTGGATAAACAGGAAATTCTGCCGCTGTGGTTGATGCTGCGGGAGACGGTGAATCTCAATTCCCGCGATAAATCCCCTTCGCCCGCCATGGCCGGTGCGACGGTGCGCGCGGTGTTCTCCGGCGGGCCGTATCCGGCTTCGCTGCTGGAGGCGGTGATGCTCCGCATTCGTGCAGAGAGTAGCGTGACCCACGGGCGCGCTGCGATCATCAAGGCGTATTATTTGAAAAATCCCCATTCGGATTGCCCAAAGGAGGTTTTGACCGTGAGTCTCAATGAAGCAAGTAATAATCCGGCTTATGTTCTTGGAAGGTTGTTTTCGATCTATGAAAATGTGCAGCAAGCTGCGAATCGTGGCATTAAAGCGACAATTAAGGATAAGTACTTTAACTCCGCTGCGGCGATGCCCGCCAGCATTTTCCCAGTGCTGAACAATCTGTACCAGAAGCACCTGCGCAAACTGTCTCCCGGACTGCGCAAGTATTTCGACAATCAAGTCGTTGAAGTCAAGAGTAAATTGGGTGAAAGCTACCCTGTACGTATGACACTTGCGCAGCAGGGGGCATTTGATCTCGGATATTATCATCAGAGAAATTCAAACCCCAAGAAGGAGGAAGAAAAAGATGGCTGAACCGATCAAGAACCGATACGATTTTGTGGTGTTTTTTGACGTGGAAAACGGCAATCCCAACGGCGATCCGGATGCGGGCAATATGCCCCGTGTGGATCCTGAAACCGGCTACGGACTGGTAACGGACGTGTGTCTCAAGCGGAAAATCCGTAATTATGTCGAGACGACTAAAGAAGGAGAGGCTGGTTACCGGATTTATGTTAAGAGCGGCGTAACTCTTAACGCAAATGACTGTGAGGCATGTAATTTCATTGGTGTGAAGCCGGAGGAACTTGAAAAAACAAAGAAAGAAGACAGACAGGCTATTTATAAACAAATACGCAACTTCATGTGTTCGAATTTCTATGACATTCGAACCTTTGGCGCTGTGATGACCACGTTTGTAAAAAACAGTTTCAACTGTGGTCAGGTGAGAGGACCCGTACAGTTGAACTTTGCGCGTAGCGTCGATCCGATTCTGCCGCAGGAAATCACCATCACTCGCGTGGCTATCACCACAGAAGCAGATGCGGAAAAAAAGGGAGGAGCCGAGATGGGACGTAAATACATCATTCCCTACGGCCTGTACCGCGTGGAAGGCTACGTTTCCGCCAACCTCGCCCGCAAGACCACCGGTTTTTCCGAAGAGGATTTGCAGCTGCTCTGGGAAGCGATTCTCAATATGTTTGAAAACGACCATTCCGCCGCGCGCGGAAAGATGGCCGTGCGTGAGCTGATCGTTTTCAAGCACGACTGCGAACTGGGGCGCGCCCCGGCGCACAAGCTGTTTGATCTGGTCACGGCCGCGCACAAGGAGGGCGTCACCGTGCCGCGCAGCTACGACGATTACATCGTAAATGTCGATGAAGCGCATCTGCCCGAGGGCGTGACGTGCACGCGCATGGGGTGATCTACCAAGAGGAGGACTTCCTCCTGCTTTCCGGCCTTCAACATTTCAAGTTCTGCCGCCGCCAGTGGGCGCTGATCCACATCGAAAACCAGTGGAAGGAGAACTTCCGCACGACGGACGGCGCAATTCTTCATGAAAACGTCCATGACGATACTTTTTCCGAGAGCCGTGGCGATTTGCTGGTGACGCGCGATATGCGGGTGTTTTCCGCAACTCTCGGCGTATCGGGCGCGTGCGACGTGCTGGAATTTCACCGGGGCAAAACCGGCATCCCGCTCAAGGGGCGCGAGGGGCTGTGGCAGCCCTATCCCGTGGAGTACAAGCGCGGAAAGCCCAAGGAGGGCGATGAGGATATCTTGCAGCTCTGCGGGCAGGCCATGTGTCTGGAAGAGATGCTTTGCTGCGAAATCCCATCCGGCGCGCTGTATTACGGGGAGCCGCGCAAGCGGCAAAAGGTGGAGTTTACGCCGGAGCTGCGCGAAGAGGTGCGCACGATGCTTGCGCAGATGCACGAGCTTTACCGGCGAGGCAGCACGCCGAAGGTCAAGCCGACTAAAGCCTGCAATGCCTGTTCGCTGAAGGAAATCTGCCTTCCTGCGCTGATGCGGAAAAAGACCGTCGCAGACTATCTCCGTCGGGCGATGAGTTCGGAAGCGGAGGAGGGGAAGCCATGAGACAGCTGCTCAATACGCTCTTTGTCACATCGGAGGACATCTATCTTTCTCTGGATGGGGAGAACGTCGTTGCCAACCGAGGCGGTGAACAAGTGGCGCGCTATCCGCTGCATACGCTGCAAAGCATCCTTTCTTTCTCCTATTCCGGCGCATCGCCCGCTTTGATGGGCGCGTGCGCGGAGCGGGACGTGAGCCTGGCCTTCTGCACGCCCCGGGGCAGATTCCTGGCGCGGGTCACGGGGCAGACACAGGGAAACGTGTTGCTGCGGAGAAAACAGTACCGCGTAGCGGACGATCCGTTGCAAAGTTGCCGTCTGGCGCGTATGATGATCTTTGGGAAAGTGTTCAACGCACGCTGGAGTGTGGAACGCACCCGCCGTGATCATGCGCTGCGCATCGACGGGGAGCGCTTTGCGACGGTTTCCGCCGGGCTGCGGGACATACTGCCCGTCCTTGCGCAGGCCGAGACGACCGATAGGCTGCGCGGGCTGGAGGGAAGCGCTGCCGTTGCCTACTTCAGTATCTTGGACGAGATGATTCTCCAAAGCAAAGACACATTCTTCTTCACGGAGCGCAGCCGCCGTCCGCCGCTGGATGCGTTCAACGCGCTTCTGTCCTTCGCTTACAGCCTGCTGGCGCACGACTGCGCCTCTGCGCTGGAGGCTGTGGGACTGGATGCCTATGTGGGCTTCCTGCATCGGGATCGGCCGGGACGCGAGTCTCTGGCGCTCGACCTGATGGAGGAGCTGCGCCCCTGTCTGGCGGATCGCTTTGTGCTGACAATGGTGAACAATCGAATCATCAAGCCTGCGGATTTTGACTTCCGCGAGAGCGGCGCGGTGTTCCTGACGGAAGCCGGGCGCAGAACCTTCCTGCAAAAGTGGCAGGAGCACAAAAAGGAGGTCATCAAGCATCCGTTCCTTGAAGAGAAAATTCCGTGGGGAATGGTGCCGTATGTCCAAAGTCTCCTGCTGGCGCGCTGCCTGCGCGGCGATTTGGAGGACTATCCGCCGTTCTTGTGGAAATGAGGTGCGCTCAAGATGTTGGTTCTGATTACCTATGATGTCAACACGGCAGATCCCGCCGGGCGCACCCGTCTGCGCCGCATTGCCAAGCAGTGCGTCAACTACGGACAGCGTGTGCAGAACTCCGTCTTTGAATGCCTGTTGGATGCGTCGCAGTGCCGAAGCCTCCAGAACACGCTTTGCAAGCTCATCGACCCGGAGAAGGACAGCCTGCGCTTCTACTATCTGGGCAACCGGTACGAAAGCAAAATCGAGCACTTCGGCAGCAAGCCCGCCTACAATCCGGAGGATCCCATGATCCTCTGATCCCCACAGATGGCCGTCGATCTGCCGGTGAGGCTATCTCGGCGATGCTCTGCATCGGCATTTGACAACGCTACTTTTCCGGTGCGAAGCCCCATTGCGCAGATTTTCCCGGCAGGTTCGCACCGGATTTCCCCTCTCATCGACTCGATTCTCATGAGCGGTTCTGCTCTTGACAGGCGGCAGAGTTCGCTGAAAATCTCAAATCTAGCCTGTTTTCACAAAAATGCACAGTAATCTTTGTGCCTTTTTGCAGTCGTGCCCCGCAAGGGGCACGTGGATTGAAATCCAATGTCCGAAGGTCTGCCGATCGTTGATTTCCGTCGTGCCCCGCAAGGGGCACGTGGATTGAAATAACTCCCTGTATATCGTTGTATTGTGGACGTGCAGGTCGTGCCCCGCAAGGGGCACGTGGATTGAAATCCGTCGTCGTCCGTGAACCGTAGCCGCCCGCGCACGGTCGTGCCCCGCAAGGGGCACGTGGATTGAAATTTTATTGTACCACAAGTCGCGCCACGGAGGCAAGAGGTCGTGCCCCGCAAGGGGCACGTGGATTGAAATGATCAACACCTAATCCACATCCGCAATCAGCGCGGTCGTGCCCCGCAAGGGGCACGTGGATTGAAATTATGTCCTATCATGAGGCCATGGCGAAGGCATGGTCGTGCCCCGCAAGGGGCACGTGGATTGAAATACCTTGTCGATGGAACCGGACGCATTATCCTTCGTCGTGCCCCGCAAGGGGCACGTGGATTGAAATAGGCGGGCAATCTGGTCAATGCCTGTGATGATCGTCGTGCCCCGCAAGGGGCACGTGGATTGAAATAGCCTGACCAGACCGGAAGAACCAAATTGCGCGGTCGTGCCCCGCAAGGGGCACGTGGATTGAAATGCGGTTGGTGATGAGCTCGCCCAGCTCGTCAGCGTCGTGCCCCGCAAGGGGCACGTGGATTGAAATACCCACGCGGTCAGCTCCTTGCGCTGTGCCTTGGGTCGTGCCCCGCAAGGGGCACGTGGATTGAAATGTAGCGGGAGAGCTCTGCGTGCGTCATGTACTTGTCGTGCCCCGCAAGGGGCACGTGGATTGAAATGGTGATGGTTTGAGCTCCGGGAAATAGCTGAAGAAGTCGTGCCCCGCAAGGGGCACGTGGATTGAAATTTGTAGAGGCGCGCGAGCTGCGCGTCGCTCAGACGGCCGTCGTGCCCCGCAAGGGGCACGTGGATTGAAATAGCCTGTGGGAGGAGTTTGAAGATCTCCGCGATGTCGTGCCCCGCAAGGGGCACGTGGATTGAAATAATGGAGAATATCGTAAACAGCACCATCGCGCTCGTCGTGCCCCGCAAGGGGCAC
>OIWT01005039.1_pt1 | contig 10049 bp, 10 predicted proteins | sample 1587701 | NCBI WGS metagenome assembly OIWT01 (sample SAMEA3888904, study PRJEB22519) | human gut metagenome | biome: human gut; feature: human-associated habitat; material: faeces | place: Denmark | collected 2009 | reverse complement strand
ACAATGGGTAAAGAATATGTTTATTTTCTTGCCATTGTTTTTTCATGGGGATTTGACAAATGTGCAGATGTTGACAAATGCAGTTATAGCATTCTTCTGTTATAGCTTTGCTGCTAGTAGTATATATTGTTTTAATGATATATATGATGTAGCTGCTGATAGAAAGCATCCTAAAAAATGTAAGCGTCCTATTGCTTCTGGTGCTGTTAGTATTCTGCAAGCTTATGGATTAATGGCGTTGATGCTATTTCTTTCTTTAAACCTTGCGTTTTGGACTCTTGGAAATTGCAGTATGCAGGTGATTGGTGTTATTTGCTTCTATTATCTGATGAATATAGCCTATTGTGTAAAGCTTAAGCAAATAGCTTTAGTAGACGTTTTTATCATTGCAATTGGTTTTGTCCTTCGTGTTATTTTAGGTGGTGTTGTCAATGATATCATTCTTTCTCATTGGATAGTCTTGATGACTTTCTTGTTAGCATTGTTCCTTGCTTTTGCCAAGAGAAGAGATGATGTTGTATTGTATCAAGAAACGGGAGTGTTGCCAAGAAAGAATGTCAACCGCTATAACTTAGATTTTATGAATCAGGCTTTGACTATTGTTTCGGCTGTTACATTGGTTGCTTATGTAATGTATACAGTTTCGGATGATGTTATGAAGCAGTTTAATTCTCATTATATTTACCTTACTACAGTGTTTGTCTTGGCTGGTATATTGAGATACTTGCAGATTACAATCGTAGATGTTAAAAGTGGAAGTCCGACCAAGGTATTGATGAAAGATAGATTTGTCCAGTTATGTATTGCTGGTTGGATTATTTCTTTCTTGGTTTTGATATATCTGTAAAATTATCATATTTGATTATATATATATAAGACCTGTGCGGCTCATTCTGTCAATGAAAACAAGGTTGTAGTTCAAGGCTTGGATGGCTATATCGTAGCCGAGAAGCACGGACTATTGCTTGTTTGCTCTTTGAAGGAGGAACAGAGAATTAAAGAATTTGGAAAATAGCATTAGCGAATATTTCATTCAGATTATAGCTATGGATAAAAAAGAGTATAACATAGAATTACCCCTTATACCAAAAGATTATGCGTATGAGGATTACGTGTCTTCGGTTCTAAATGCAGGTGGATATTATTTAGAACGTGGAATACATAAACGTGAGAAAAGTGATATTCTCGAACTTGATATAGTTACGAATAAGTTTACAGATACTGGTGTAGAGAAGACTATTTCTGAGATAAAATCTGGAGGATGGGGATTCCCTGAAATATTTAAAGTCAGAGGCTGGCTTGACTATTTAGGTTTTAAGAAAGCCTCTTTTGTTGTCCAAAAGCCTGATCCAAATCAAGATTTATATAACAAGGTATCATCTCAGCTGGAGATTTCAATGATTGTAACAGAAGAAAATAATGGAAAGTTGAGCTACAATCAAATAAAAGATGTTTATGCTATAAATCGTACAGCGCACGAAGAAGCTTTCGTTGAAAATTTTCGCTTTAGTTATGCCTTGGAGCGTAAGTTAATAGAAAATATCTATGCTACAGCGAAATCTAACAAAAAACTTGACGGATTCCAAGTGCTGAAAAAATACCTATTTGAATTATGTGACAACATCTTTTTTGAACCACTTCCAAGCGGGCGTGTGTCCAAAACATTCAACCTGTTTTTGGAACATAGGCATATTACTGCACGTCTTGATCATGAGAGTGAAGATACTCCTTATTCTTCTATGTTAGATGAAAATATGACAATATCTATTGCATCTTTTCAAAAGCTTTTCTATGATCACAAAGATAAGCATAAGTTATATGGTGCTCTATATGTGGAGATGCTAAATAGGCTTCATGTTTTGAAACATTGCGTGGAAGATTTGTTACAACCTGAGCCTGAACGTAGTGTTGTACGTTTCTTGACAAATTTGAACCATTCTGTTCTTCCATCCAATATAAAGGATGCGATGGATAAATTTAGAGAACAAACCTATTTTTATCTTTACCCATATTTTTGGCAAGTCTTCATATTTTTGTTTGGTGGATTCTTATTGGAAGATAAAAAAGAGGACGAGTATAATTTGCTTGCTGAAATATCCGGGATTCCTATCGGCGAAATAGACAATGCCTTGTCTGCATTTGATGTGCTTTTTCCTATAGAAGGAGGATGGATGAGAAAAATAGATTGTACATCTATCAAACTGTTGAAATTCATGCCTTCTCCTTTTTGTGGTATTGGTGTAAATCTTAGAAAGGAAGTATATTGTAAGAACAAAACATTGGGAGAGTTAAAGTCAATATTTACAATAGGGTATACTTATAATGATATGATTAGGTATAATAACTTGACCTATGAGTATCTTAAAAGTTCTGATGGTGTTATATTAGTAGAAAAGTAAGTAAAGAGTGGATGTCTGTTGACGTTTGAAGAATAATTACGTATGAATAATAAATATTCTAAGTTAGAAATTTTAGCTTATATAATCACTGCTCTAGGGCTTTTAGTGATGTCTGTGTTTGTAATATGTCTTTCGTCAAGTTATAAGATTGGTGGAAATCTTTCAAACGATGAAATGGCAATAACAGGGCAAGTAGGCGATTTTATGGGTGGTGTCATAGGCTCTTTGTGGGCTCTTGCTGGTGTGTTCTTGTATTTTTCTGCAATTAAAATGCAAAATAAAGAACTTGAAAACCAATCTAAGTTCAGAAGGGAAGATCGTATACTGGATTCCATAAAGGAATTTGAAAACACGTTCTTTGCTTTATTAGCATCACAACAAAGGATAAAAGATGAGCTAAGTGCAGACTTTTTTGATGCTAAATTTGATGATAATCACAAATTGTGTGAAGATAAAATTCATGCCTCGGGTAATAACTTTTTCTATGAGGCATATTTAGTCTTAAAAAAAATATATTCCTTCTGTGAAAGGGATTCTTTCAAAATTAATCTTAAACCTAATAATGAGTTGCCGTATGCTACTCAAAAGGAAGATCGAAAACGAATTTTGAAAAACTACTCTGAAGATCTTGCAGTCGCTAATATAGGATTTAGTGAAATCCATTTTAAAAGAGTAAAATTAAAGGTTGATGAATTGAACAAATGTAAGGCAATTTATATCTTATACTTTATTCATTACTCCTCTACTATAGGGCATTATTGTAGACACTTGTATAATATCCTAAAATATATGGATCAAGTAAAAATAGATATTCTGGTAATGGTTCGTAATAATTTTGAAGGTAATGAACGAATTGTGAAAATGGCGGATGTGAATAAACGCTTTAAACGTTATGCTGCTTTTTTACAATCGGGGCTTTCTATGTCTGAGATGGGTATATTGTTTTATAACTCATTGATATATCCTAAAGCAAAAAAGTTATATTTGAGATATAATTTATTGGAAAATCTTCAAGATGTTTATCTTATAAAATCTGAACATAAAGATTTGATAAAAGATTTTAAGTGTAAATCCTCTGATGAAATGATTGAGTTTCTTTTGGCATAATAATATAATTTTTGTGAATAGTAATAGATCAATTATGGAAACAGTAAAAGTATTAAATATAGATATTCAGAACATTACTCGTCAGGAACTCTTGGAGAACCTGAAGGAGGGTGTTCTTGTGACTCCTAATCTTGATCATCTGATTAAGCTTCAGAAGGACAAGGAGTTTTATGACGTGTATCAGAAGTCGGAATGGGTGGTATGTGACAGTAAGATCCTCTACCTGTTCGGCAAGTTGTTGAAGACCCCAATCAAGGAAGCGATTCCGGGTTCCAGCTTCTTCACCTCTTATTATATGTATCATAAGAATGATGCTGACTGCAAAATCTTCTTGCTTGGTGCCAAGGAGGGTATTGCTGCCAAGGCAATGGAACGTATCAATGAGAAGGTAGGGCGCCAGATGGTGGTTGGTGCTCATTCTCCTTCCTTTGGTTTCGAGAAGCATGTGGAAGAATGCGAGGAGTTGGTTCGCATCGTGACCGAGAGTGGTGCAAATGTTCTGCTCGTTGGTGTGGGTGCGCCTAAGCAAGAGAAGTGGATTATGAAGTATCGTGATAAGATGCCTGGAGTAAAGATGTTCATGGCTCTGGGTGCTACCATCGACTTCGAGGCAGGAACTTTGAAACGTGCGCCTAAGATTTGGCAGAAAATTGGTATGGAGTGGCTGTATCGTTGCATGAAGGAGCCAAAGCGCCTCTTCAAGCGTTATTTCGTGGATGACATGCAGTTCTTCTATTACTTCGGTAAGCAGCTCTTGGGAATATACAAGGATCCGTTTAAATGACGATAGCGGTGTAGCGGTACCAGGCGTAGCGGTACAATCTTCCGAAGCTGTTATTCGGATGGCTGCGGTATGCGTATTAAATAATTTTTCGATTATGTCTTTATTGTAAGTTATCCTCTTTTTCAATGAGTGATGTTTCATATGGAGTGTTTTAATCTAATATATAGACTTTTAGTACTGTTTAGTATAACCTTGGCTCTCATTGGTATATGGCAAAGCTGGGATAAGTTCTATCTATTCTTGTTGTTATTTACTACCTGCTTGTTGCTATGTGGGCGATGGGTGAGAGACATGTATTAATATTACAATGACATACAATTACCGAAAAATAAGACTACTTGGCTTGACCATAAAAGAAGGGTGTAATCCTAAGCTGACAAAAACGTTGGCTACAGGTTACTATCCTTTTTACACAGATGAACTCAGTGATGCTTTCTTCCTGCGGAATGTCAGCGTCACTGCTATCGTGGGCATGAATGGTGCTGGCAAATCATCACTACTAGAGTTGATGTTTCGTATGATAAACAACTTTAGTGCCTGTTTGGTGGGGAATACAATCAGACGTAATGGAGCTGATGAAATCTATTTTATTCCTGGCATTAAGGCTACTCTTGATTACGAAATAAGAGGCATGAAGGGTACATTGATTTGTGATGATGGAATTGTGGCATTGGTTTATGGTGATAAGAAATTCTTTTTGTCTGATCCTGACTTGACGATGATAGATGAATATCGGGATTTCGAAGTTTGCTACAAGCCCAAAACTGCAAAGAGAAGCGAGATTGCAAGTTGCTTTTTCTACACCATCGTCATGAATTATGCCTTACAAGCTTATAATTCTCTGGACTATCAAGACGAAAAGGCAGAGCATTATCAAACAGACCATCTAGTTGGGGCAAGCTCGTACGGCAACTGGATGAACAGCATGTTTCATAAGAATGATGGATATGCTTCGCCTATTGTCTTGAATCCATACAGAGATCAAGGTGTTATTGATATGAAGACGGAGACAGCTTTGACCAAAGACAGGCTTGCAGGTATTCTTGTTGAGGCAAAGAGAAAAAATCGAGTATTCATAGATGGCTATCAACTTCTGCGCATTGTTTATGGGTTCAATCCGTATAGAGTGAAGGAAAAATTGCCAGAGCGGTTTCACGAAAAAGATGTGACACAGGTAGAGAATGTGTTTAGGATGCTTTATGGAGAGGACAATTCTTTTGTTAGAATAGTTTTGGATACTTATGGATATTCATTTGCCAATTCTAATTGTATGTCGGCTTATGGTTGTATTTATCTTATTTATAAGACTTTGACCATACCTTCCAAATATCCGAGTTATGCAGAATATGCCTCTGTGGTTGACATTGAAATGATTGATGGTCTTTTGGAAGATGAAAAAGAACAGGACGTTTTAATCGGTCTTATCACAGAAATAAAGAAAGACAAATCTCACATCACAACGAAAATCAGGCAAACCATTCATTTCTTGGATGCCTTTGACCAAGATGTTTGGGCAGAAGACAAATTTACTTATGAGTTTTATGAAGATTGGTTAAGGATGGACAAGAAGAACACTTCTCTTGAAGCGACAATGGAGCTGATGCCACCTCCAATCTTTAACTCGGAGATTATCATGAAAAGAGATAAGGACGAAGCGGAAATTCCTTTTTATAAACTCAGTTCCGGTGAAAGGCAATTCTTGTTCTTGATGAGTTCTGTCATCTATCATGTGATGAACATAAAATCAGTGCCAACTTCTCGTATCGCTTATCGATATGTGAATATAATTCTTGATGAAGTGGAGCTTTGTTTCCATCCTGAATATCAAAGAACATTTTTGTATAAACTCTTGCAGTCTATCCAAAGATTGCATTTGAATACATATTGTGGCTTTAATATCATTATTACGACCCATTCTCCTTTTTTGCTTTCTGATATACCTCAGAGCAATGTGCTTTACTTGGAAGATGGTCATGTTGTGGATAAGAGCTATATGCAAAATCCTTTTGCTGCAAATGTAAATGATATTTTGCGACAGAGTTTCTTCTTGAAAAATGGCTTTATGGGTGAATTTGCCAAGCAGAAAATCCTAAAAGTAATAGATAGTTATACGAAGAAAAAACTTGATACAAATGAGTTTAAGGAAGCTGTGGAGTTATTGACTCTAATTGGTGAACCATTGTTGAAAAACAAACTTTCGACATTTATGGAGGATAAGGGCAATGAGAAGAATACTAATAGATGATAGAGTTAGAGGTATAGCTAAGTCTTTTAAGAAATTTCTTGAAAATGGTTTAGGTAGTTCATATAAGTCTCCTAAAACACACTTGGGAGAGTTGGCTAATAATCATCTACTTAAGCCTCAGCAAAAGCAATATGTTCAACTTATCATCAGTGAATGGGACAACTTGATAGTGATGGAGCCACCCTTCGATAACACTATTAAAAAGTTTGAAAAAATAATAGCTAAGGATAAGATGCCTAATGAGCAGTTTGGAAATGACCCTAAATCCCCCAAATTCCTTTATAAGGAAATAGTAGAGGCAATGCGATATGATTACGTGCAAAAAAGTGTCTATCCTAAAATTATCAATCAGCTTGGTATCAAGACTTGTGTCTATTGCAATGCTCAATATGCTTTCTCGTATGATAATGGCAAGGATAGTTTTCAAAATTATGAGATAGACCATTGGATGCCTAAGAGCAAATATCCTTATTTATGCACTTCATTTTTCAATCTTCAGCCGAGTTGCCCCAAGTGTAATAAATCGAAATCAAGCAAGGATGATATCCTTCCTTTTTGTTTATATACACATAATGAAAATAAATTGAATCCATTCGATTTTTCAATACTTCATGTGTCGTATGCGCAATATTTAGCTACACATGACCGGGATATGCTAAGGATTATATTTTCATCGAATGAACCTGGATTGAAAGATAATATGGATGCCTTGTTTCATATATCTACTCAATATCAAGCGCATAAGGAAATGGTGGAAGAGTTGATATGGAAAGAACAAATCTATAATAGTACCATCCTTGATATTTACAAAGATAACTTTAAGCAATTGGGGTTTAAGCAGACAGACTTTAATCGCTTTATCTTGTCGAATTATGATAAGGACGAAGACATTCTAAAGCGTCCTTTTGCAAAGATGGTGCAGGATATAGCCAAACAATTAGGAATCATTTAAACATATAGAAATATGATATCAATATTAGTTTCTAAGATTATATCAACGGAATCCTTTTCCGTTAATCAGATATTCGAGAATAAGGGAAAGGCATATACCTATCTCAACCCAGTGTCTTATTTGACTGCTCTCGACAATAAGGAGCTATTCTCGCAGCTGGATGGTATCTTTGCGGATGGTGGGTTGTTGGTGTAAGCCATCAAGATAGTGTATGACAAACAAGTGACTCACCGAAGCTTTGACATGACTTCTATGGCTCCAGAGTTGTTCTCTTATGCAGAGGAAAATGGTAAGACTATCTATATTGTGGCTTCTAAACAGGAGCAGGTGGAGAAGGCGGTGGAGATATTCCGTGAGCGGTATCCAAAGGTGAAATTTGCGGGTTATCGGAATGGGTACTTTGCTTCGGAAAGCGAAATGGATGTTGAGGCTAAGTATATCGCCAAATTGAATCCCGACTTTCTGATTGTAGGAATGGGAGCCTTGATGCAGGAGAAGTTCCTGCTAAAGGTGAAAAATGCCGGCTATCAGGGTGTCGGATTTACCTGTGGCGGTTTTATCCATCAGACTTCCAGAAATGAGATAGATTACTATCCTGCATGGGTGGATAAAACAAATCTCCGCTTTGTTTATCGAATGTGGAAGGAACCTCATACCCGTAAGCGTTATGTGATGGCAGGCTTGCTGTTTCCTGTAAGATTTATCGCAGAAAAAATCTTCGGATAGTCTTGTACAGCCAGTGAATGAGAGTGAAGACTACCGATATAGGAAGTAATATAATAAGTAGGAGCGTCGGTATAATATGACCGATAGCTCTTTGTAATTTATCTTTCATGCGTGCAAAAGTACACCTTTATGTTGAAACAACAAAAGATTTTCTTTGATTTCTTGCGATTCTGCATTGGTTCTGCCAAGGAAATACCTGGTTCTTTGAAGGAGGTGGATTGGAAGGAGCTATATGCTATTGCCCAAAAGCAGGCCTTGCTTGGTGTGCTGTTTCATGGTATCAAGCGGTTGCCAAAGGAGTTGGCACCAGAGCAGAAGCTACTGATGCAATGGATGGTGATGGCGGAACAGATACGAAAACAGAATATCAGACTGTTTCTGGATTCCGTAAAAGTTTGCAAGAACTTCGAGAACGAGGGCTTTGCTAACTGCATCTTGAAAGGTCAAGGTAATGCGTTGCTTTATCCTGACCCTTATATGCGAACGCCTGGTGACATAGATATCTATCTTTCGGGTGGTCGCAGGAAAATCATGAAGTATGTGGATCAAGTGTGTCCGAATCAGGTGATGCGGTATCATCATGTGGATTTTCCCGTGATGAAGACGGCGATAGAGGTGCATTTTACTCCTTCGTATATGTTCTTCCCTGTTCATAACCACAGAATGCAGATATGGTTTAAGGAGGTGATGGATTTGCAATGTTCGAATGTCGTTACGTTACCAGATGGGTATGGGGAAATTACTGTGCCTCAGGTTTCATTCAACGTTATCTATATCCTTTCTCATCTCTATCGCCATGTGTTTACAGAAGGTATTGGCTTACGTCAATTAATAGACTACTACTTTGTTTTAATGAAGAGTGAAGAACGAAGAGTGAAGAATCTGACGGCATTGCAGCGTGAGCTGAAACATCTTGGTTTATGGAAGTTTGCTGGGGCTGTGATGTATGTGCTGCATGAAGCTTTGGGATTACCTGAGGCGAAAATGATTGCACCTATTGATGTGAATGAAGGTCGTTTTTTGTTGGCTGAAATCATGCAAGGAGGCAATTTCGGGCAATATGACACTCGACTTGGAAGCAAGGAGAATGAAGGCAAACTTCATCGTTATCTCAGAATGAGTTTGCGCAACTTACGCTTCGTGAAGCATTATCCTACAGAGGCATTGAGCGAACCATTGTTCAGAACTTGGTTTGCTTTATGGAAGAAGATACATGGAATAAGATAACAGATATACGGGCGAACGGATCCCTCTCCCATTTTTTAAGCTACTTTTCGGTGATGGAGCTTAGTAGCCCGTTTTTATACAAATCGATTAAAATTGATATAATGAACGTAATTAAGACTGATATTGAAGGCGTGCTCATTATTGAGCCTCGCTTTTTTAGAGATGCTCGTGGCTATTTCTTTGAAAGCTATAGCGAGTGAGAGTTTAAAGAGAAGTAGAGCCATTGGTAGGCTACAAGGTGGAGTTCTGCCAGGACAACGAGAGCATGAGTTCTTATGGTGTGATGCGTGAAGGGTAGAGTGATAACTTCTATCACCCAGAAGCAGATGGGGGTATCTCTATTTTAGATGAATCGCTTGGTATCGATTGGCGCATTCCTAAAGAACATGCTAATCTTTCGGAAAAGGATACGAAACATGAGGCGCTGAAGGACTTTGAAAGTCCTTTTGAATATTAAAAGAAAGAGGTTTTCCTAAAAATATTGAGGTGATTTTTTTATAAAATTCTGCTAAAATCTACTGAACAGCTTAAAATGAGCTATTTATGAATAGTTTACCTCAATAGAGGTAATGACTTGGCAATAGTACCAACTTCTTCATTATACATAAG
>OIWT01005038.1_pt1 | contig 10052 bp, 6 predicted proteins | sample 1587701 | NCBI WGS metagenome assembly OIWT01 (sample SAMEA3888904, study PRJEB22519) | human gut metagenome | biome: human gut; feature: human-associated habitat; material: faeces | place: Denmark | collected 2009 | reverse complement strand
CGCTCGTAGTCGGCATTACCGATTTTGCCCCGATGGACTATCAGAACGAATCCGGCGAATGGATTGGCTTTGACGCCGATCTGGCCAAGGCCTTTGCCGATTCCCTCGGCGTCAAGGTGGAATTCGTCGAGATCGTCTGGGACAACAAAGTCCTGGAGCTTGACAGCAAGACCATCGACTGCGTCTGGAACGGCATGACGCTCACGTCCGAGGTCACAAGCGCCATGGCGTGCTCCAACGCCTACTGCAACAACGCGCAGGTCGTGATCGTCCCGGCTGATAAGGCCGCCGACTATCAGACCGTCGAATCCGTCAAGGATCTGACCTTCGCCGCCGAAGCCGGCTCCGCCGGTGAGGCTGAGCTGAACGCCCTCGGCTACAGCGTCACGCCCGTCTCCGCCCAGTCCGACGCGCTGATGGAGGTCGCCGCCGGGACGTCCGACGCTGCCGTCATCGACTCCCTCATGGCTGCCGCCATGGTCGGCGAAGGCACGGGCTACGCGAACCTCACTTACACCTGCGGCCTCAACTCCGAAGAGTACGGCGTCGGCTTCCGCAAGGGCTCCGACCTTGTCCAGAAGCTGAACGATTTCTTCAAGGCCAGCTATGCCGACGGCTCCATGCTGAAGATCGCAGAGACTTACGGCGTACAGGCTGCCGTCATCGAACAGAAGTGATTGACACAGCGCTGCTTTTCCAGTAAGATAGACAACGGTTTCCCCGGCGGAGCTGCCGCTCCAGCACGGTCCAAAAGGCGGCGAACTGGCTGCGGGACGCCTGGAGCCGGGCCCGCTCCTGCCCGGTGAGGCCCTCTCCCGCCACGAGGCGGTGGAGCAGGTCCAGGTCCGCCGCCTCATGGCGGCTGGGGGTCAGAGAGGGGCGGATGTCGATGAGCTGCAGCTGCAGGGTGGTATTGCCCCGGAAGGTATTGGCCTGCAAATAGAAGGCGGCGTCCACCCGGCAGCCGGGCTCCAACTGAGCGGCGGCCTCCGGCATGGAGAAGAAAATGGCGTCAAACCGGCTGGGACCCTTGCTGAGCCGCAGTTTCAGGTGCTTGCCCTGGCCCACGGCCTGAACGCTGTCCACCGTGGCGCCCAGCAGGGCGAACACCGGGCGGGGATTCCCGGAGCCGTAAGGCTCCAACTGGGCCAGATGGTCCACCTGCTCCAGCGTCATATCCGCCGGGTTGGAAATGGCGGCGTCTACCTCCAGACAGCTCACCGCCCGCTCACCGCCGGAGGCGGCCTTTACGAAGCGGTTCATCCGCTGGCGGAAGGTATCGATGTTTTCCTCTGGGATGGTAAAACCGGCTGCCAGCTCGTGACCGCCGAAGCCGTCCAGCAGGTCAGAGCAGGATTCCAGCGCGGAAAACAGGTTGAACCCGCCGTAGGAGCGGCAGGAGCCCTTGCCGGAGCCGTCCTTCAGATGGATCATGAAGCTGGGGGCGGCGTATTTTTCACTGAGACGGGAGGCTACGATGCCCACCACGCCCTGATGCCATTCCTCACTGGAAAGCACCAGCGCGTTCCGTTCCTCCGGCCGCAGCCGCTCAATCTGGGCGATGGCATCGGCGCAGATGGACTGCTCCACCGCCTGCCGCTCCCGGTTCAGGTCGCATAGCTGCTTGGCCAACTCCTCCGCTTTGGCGGGATCGGTCTCCTGCAAAAGGTCCGCGGCCAGATCCGCAGCCCCCATGCGCCCGGCGGCGTTGATCCGGGGGGAGAGAACGAAGCCGATCTGGATGGAGGTGATGGGCTTGCCCAGCAGCCCTGCCTCTTTCAAAAGGGCATGGATGCCCACAAAATCCGTGTGGTTCAGGGCGGCAAGGCCACAGGAGACAATGGTGCGGTTTTCGCCCTCCATCCGCATGACGTCGGCAATGGTGCCGATGGCGGCCAGAGTGCAGTACCGGGCGAACAGGGCGTTTTCCCGGTCCGGTCCGCCCAGAGCCAGCACCAGCTTCAGCGCCACGCCCACGCCAGCCAGATATTTGAAGGGATAGGTGTCATCCGGACGGTGGGGGTCCACTACCGCTACGGCCCTGGGGAGGTTTTCCTTACATTCATGGTGATCCGTCACCACCACGTCCATGCCGATGGATGCGGCAAAGTCGATCTCCTCGTTGCCGGTGATCCCGCAGTCCACGGTGATCATCAGGGTGGCGCCCTTGTCCCGCAGGCCCTGGATGGCGTCTTTGGAAAGGCCGTAGCCGTCCTCGATCCGCCGGGGGATATAGCGCAGGCACTTGGCACCGCAGTTTTTCAGATAGTCCAGAAGCAGCACCGTGGAGGTGATGCCGTCCACATCGTAATCGCCGAAAACGGCGATGGTCTCATCGTTGGCCAGCGCCTTCTGGATCCGGGCCACCGCCTTGTCCATGTCCCGCATGAGCATGGGGGAGATCGTCAGAGAGGTCTCCCGCTCCAGCGCCTCGGCAGCGGCCTCGGAGGTGGTGATGCCCCGGGCGGCCAGCACCGTGGCCAGCAGACTGGGGTAGCCGGCTTCCTTCAAAAGGGCAGTGTCCTGTTCTGATGCCGTACCGATATGCCATTTCTGATACTTCATTCGGACACCCCCATTCTCAAATCAGGCGGAACAAACAATGTTCCACATTAACAAACATACAGTATAGCAGAAAAACACCGGAAGGTAAAGCACATATTTATACAGAAAGGGACTGTTTCGGCGGCTGAGACTGCTGATTTTTCGATTTCCCGGACAGAACGGGCCATCTTCAACCGAATATGCGGCCGGAAACGCAAAAAGCCAGCGCTCCCGTAAGGGAACGCTGGCAAGGTTTCTTATTCGGCAGGCTGGTCCTCTGCGGTTTCCGCAGGCAGGACGTACCGGCTCAGGTTCTGCTGAAGCTGGAAGGAGAACTCGTCATTCTTCTTCAGACTGTGGAGATAGGCGTGGGAGGCGGCCTGTTTTTCCTGCTCCTCAATGACGCTGACAGCGATGTTGGAGCAATGATCGCCCACACGCTCGGCATTGTTCAGCAGATCATTGAGAATAAAGCCGAGCTGGATGGTGCACTGGCCGCTTTGGAGCCGCCGGATGTGACGGCTGCGGATCTCCTCCGTAAGGAGGTCCATAGTCTCCTCCAGAGGTTCCACCTGCCGGGCCATCTGGGGATCGTCCGACTGGAAGCTGCGCAGGGCGCTGTTCAGCAGATCCTCCAGCAGGGAGGTCAGCACATCCACCTCTTCCCGGGCAATGGGGGAGAAGGCCAGCTGCTTTTCATGAAGCTCCTTGGCGGATTCCTGCAGGTTCAGAGCGTGGTCACCGATGCGCTCAAAGTCTCCGATGGCGTGAAGCAGGCGGGAGACGGTGCGCATATCGGCGGAGGAGGTGCCGTGCTGGGAGATCTGGACCAGATAGCCGCCCAGACGGTCCTCATAGGTGTCCAGCTTGTCCTCGTTGGCCAGGATCTGTTCCTCCCGGCTGCCGTCATACTGGATGAACTGGGCCAGAGCCAGCTGCATGCTTTCCAGCGCCAGAGCGCCCATGCGGTTGGTCATGACGGCGCATTCGCTGACAGCCACGCCGGGGGTCCGCATCAGCCGGGGGTCCAGGAAGGCGAAGTCAGAGGGCTTGTCCTCCGTGGAGATCACCTTGTTGGCAAGGCGCTCCAGCTGCCGGCTGAAGGGCAGCAGCACAAGGGTGGTGCAGACGTTGAAGATCGTGTGGCAGAATGCGATGCCAACAGCGCCGATGGGCTCTGTCAGGAAGGGCAGATTCAGGAACATCTCACCGCCAAACAGGGCCAGCAGACCCAGAGCGGTGCCGATGAGGTTGAAGGAGATGTGGATGACGGACACCCGCTTGGCATTGCGGCTGACGCCGATAGAGGAGATCAGAGCCGTAACGCAGGTGCCGATGTTCTGGCCCATGATGATGGGGATAGCGATGCCGTAGGTGACGGAGCCGGTCATGGCCAGTGCCTGCAAAATGCCAACGGAGGCGGCGGAGGACTGGATGATGCCGGTGAAGGCGGCGCCTACCAGCACACCCAGGAAGGGATTGGTGAAGGCAGTCATGAAGTGGGTGAAGCCCGGCATATCTGCCAGCGGAGACACCGCACCGCTCATCAGCTCCATGCCGTACATTAGAATAGAGAAGCCCATCATCACCCGGCCCACGTCCCGGCGGCGCTGCCGCTTGGAGCCCATAATGAGCAGAATACCGATGAGAGCCAGCAGGGGGGAGAAATTCTTGGGCTTGAGGAAGTTGACAAAGAAGTTCTCGCTTTCGATGCCGGTGAGGGACAGCAGCCACGCTGTCAGGGTGGTGCCGATATTGGAACCCATGATGATGCCGATGGTCTGTCCGATCTCCATGACACCGGAGTTCACCAGACCCACCAGCATGACCGTCATAGCGGAGGAGGACTGAATGGCGATGGTGATGCCGGCGCCCAGCAGCAGACTTTTGATGGGGTTGGAAGTCATGCGCTTGAGCAGCCGCTCCAGCTTGCCGCCGGCCATTTTTTCCAGACTTTTGGACATGACCGTCATGCCGTATAAGAAGAAGGCCAGCCCTCCGCACAGGGTAAAGAGAGAGAAAATGTTCATATCAGATCCCTTTCTGCCCGAAGTATCCATCGGACCAGGTATGCATCTCATTTATAGTATGACACTCTATTCCTGATTATAAGTGGTAAAGCGGGGATGTGCCTATTGACAAAGCGGACAAAAAAACGGAGAAAACCAACGGCAAGACATACTGTGTGCGCAAACTGACCAAAGAATGTCCGCGGCAGACATACGATGCGCTGCAGCCTGAAACCAGCCATAAATTGTGGCGGCACATTCATAAGCGGGGTTAATGGCTGCGGCGGCTGACTCCCCGAATGGACTGTGAAAAGTGCCAAACGAAAACGATTTTCCATGTGCACGATAACAGTTTTACACTTTGAGCAAAGTTTAAGATTGAAAGTCTGCTATGCTTGTGCTAAATTAATACTGTCAGGAATTCGGCTTTTTGCCGGAAACATCCTGAAAAAAATGAAAAGGAGCAAATGAAGAATGAAGAAGTTGTTTGCACTGTCTCTCGCACTGGTAATGACTTTGTCTCTGGCTGCCTGCGGCGGCAAGAAGACCGAGGCCCCTGCCGACACCGAGAACAAGACCGAGACCGAGACCGAGACCCCCACTACCGGCGATGTCAAGGTCGCTGTTGTCCTGAAGACCCTGGCCTCTGAGTACTGGGGCTATGTGGAGGCCGGCTGCAAGGCCGCCGGTGATGATCTGGGTGTTGACGTGGTTGTGGTCGGCCCCGGCGCTGAGAGCGATATCGAGGGTCAGGTTTCCATGATCGAGCAGCAGATCGGCGCTGGCTGCGACGCCATCGTCTGCGCTCCCAACGATGCTGGTGCCGCTCAGGGCGCTCTGCAGGCTGCCATCGACGCTGGCATCCCCGTGCTGGCTGTTGACACCAACGTTGGCATCGCTGGCCAGACCTCTTTCGTGGGCACCTCCAACGTGGACGCTGCTTATGAGGGCGGCAAGTGGGCCATCGAGCAGGCCGGTACCGACGCCAAGGCCGTTATCATCTACGGTCAGGAAGGCGACAACACCTCCAACATGCGTATGGAAGGCTATGAGAAGGCCTGCACCGAGGCTGGCGTGGAAGTTCTGGCCAAGCTGTCCGGCAACAACCTGACCGACGGCGCTACCAAGGCCATGGAAGACCTGCTGAGCGCTTATCCCGATCAGATCGACATCGTGCTCTGCCACAATGACGATACCGCTATCGGCGCTATGAACGCCTGCAAGTCCGCCGGCGTGTCTGACATCACCATCGTTGGTTTCGACGGCAACGCTTCCGCCGTGAAGCTGATCCTGGACGGCGAGCTGGTGAAGGCTACCGTCGCTCAGCAGCCCTATGAGATGGGCTATCAGGTGGTCGAGGCTGCCGTGAAGGCTGTCAAGGGCGAGTCCGTTGACGAAGTCATCAACGCTCCCGTTCAGGTCGTTACCGCTGAGAACGGCCAGGCTTACCTGGACAACCTGGAGGCCATGAAGGGCTAATTCAGCCTGACTGCTATCCATAGCTGAAAAGCGAAAAAGCCGGAATACAGCGGCAGGTTTTCTGCCGCTGTATTCCGAAAAGCCGATCATGCGCGTGCCTGCAAGCGGAAACCTGATGGGTTCCCACGGCGGAACGGAGAATTTTCGGCACGCCGGGATCTGGCTGGAACCATTCTCTGTCTGATCCCGGTTACAATACGCACAGAAGAAAACGATTAAACAGCAAGCACATTTCAACGAAAATGACCCCGGGAATCGGGATCGAGAGAGCGCTTCCGCTGCGGCGGGAGCGGTTCGGAAATCAGGAAAAACAGAAACGAGGTAATTCCATGAGCGAGTATGTCGTCGAACTGAAACATATTACCAAACGTTTTCCTGGTGTTGTCGCGTTAAAAGACATGTCTATCGGCATCAGACCCGGTGAGATCCACGGTCTGATCGGAGAAAACGGCGCAGGTAAATCCACCTTGATCAAGGTGCTCACCGGCGTTCACACTCCGGAAGAAGGGGAAATCTTTGTGGACGGCCAGAAGGTCGTTTTCAAAAACCCTGTTCAGTCCCGCGAGGCAGGCATCGCCTGTGTGTATCAGGAGCTGAACATCGTCAAGCAGCTGCCTGTCACGGATAACGTTTTTATGGGGCGTGCCGTTAAGAAGGGATTGCTGCTGGATTATCCCCGGATGCACGCCGAGGCGGAAGAAGCGCTGAAAACACTGGGACATCCGGAGATCAACGTCCACCTGGAGTGCGGTAAGCTGGGCGTGGGTCAGCAGCAGATGGTGGAGATCGCCAAGGCTGTGTCCCTGGATGCCAAGCTCATTATTATGGATGAGCCCACTTCTTCTTTGGGTAAGGAAGAGATCGAGCAGTTGATGGAGACCGTCCGGGGCCTGAAGGCCAAGGGCGTGGCCATCCTGTTCGTGTCACATAAACTGGAAGAGCTCTTTGAGCTCTGCGACCGTGTGACCGTCATGCGTGACGGCGAGCACATCATCACCGAGGATACCGTGAACCTCACGGAGGACTCCCTCATCAACGCCATGGTGGGCCGTACTCTGGATAACCTGTATCCCAAGGAATTCGGCACCAAGGGCGAGGTGTGGCTGGAGGCCAAGGGCCTCAACGAGGCCGGCGTCCTGCACGATGTCAGCTTTAAGGCCCATGCGGGCCAGATCACCGGCTTTGCGGGCCTCGTCGGCGCAGGCCGCACGGAGACCATGCGGGCGGTGTTCGGCGCTGACAAGCTGGACAGCGGCGAGATCTACGTCAAGGGCGAGAAGGTACATATCAGAACGCCGAAGGACGCTATCAAGAGAAAAATCGCCTTCCTGACAGAGGACCGTAAGGGTCAGGGCCTGGTGCTCAACCTGGATGTGCGGACCAATCTGGTCCTGGCCAATATGAAGGGCTTCTCCAATGGTCCCTTCTTGGACAAGGACCGCATTGAGCAGGCGGGCAATGACAATGTCAGCGCCCTGAAGATCAAGACCCCCTCCCTGAATGAGGTCGTCGGTCAGCTGTCCGGCGGCAACCAGCAGAAGGTGGTTATCGGCAAGTGGGTCAATACCGACGCCGACATCTTTATTTTCGATGAGCCCACCCGTGGTATCGACGTGGGCGCCAAGATCGAGGTTTACCGGGTCATGAACGATCTGGTGAAGGCCGGCAAGTGCGTCATCATGGTCTCCTCCGAGCTGCCGGAGATCCTGGCTATGAGCGACCATGTGGTAGTTATGCGCGGCGGCCGTGTGATGGCTGATATTGACCGGGACACGCCGCACTTCAATTCCGAAGACATCATGAAAGCGGCCTGGGGAGGAGAGTTAGACTGATATGAAAAACACGAAAATGAAAGAGCTTCTGCAAAAGCTCGGTACACTGATGGCCCTTGCCATCCTGGTTTTGATTTTCTGCATCACCATGCCGGACAAGTTCATGAAGGTCGGTAACTTCATGAATATCCTGAAGCAGGCATCCATCAACTGCCTGATCGCTTCCGGTATGCTGTGCGCCCTGATTACCGCCGGTATCGACCTGTCCGTTGGTTCCAACTGCGTGCTGTGCACCTGCACCATCGGCGTTATGGTCCAGTCCGGCATCACGAACCCCTTCCTGCTGGCGCTCTGCGGCCTGGCCGTCAGCACCCTGGCCGGCTTCATCAACGGTACGCTGCTGACCCGTCTGGATCTGCCCCATCCCTTCGTGTCCACCATGGGCATGAAGAACGTACTGTGGGGCCTGGCGCTGGTCATTACCGGCTCCAAGTCCATCGCCTTCACCAACACCGGCATTGACGGCCTCATGTGGATCGGCGGCGGCTCTCTGTTCACCACCTATTATGAGGGCACCACCAAGGTGAAGTTCCCCGGCATCCCCTTCAGCTTCGTTCTGGTCATCATTGTGTTCATCATCTTTGATATCTTCCTGCGCAAGACCGCTCTGGGCCGCCAGATCTACTGCGTGGGCGGCAACCCCGAGGCAGCCCGTCTGTCCGGTATCCCCTCCAAGAACGTGCTGACCTTCGTTTACACCCTGTCCGGTTTCATGGCCGGTATGGCTGGTATCGTGTCTGTTGGCCGTCTGGCTTCCGCTAACGGCAACGCCGGTTCCACCTATGATAACGACGCCATCGCAGCCTGCATCGTGGGCGGCGCTTCCTTCACCGGCGGCAAGGGCACCATCTGGGGCACCCTGATCGGCGCTCTGCTGATGGCTGTTATCCGCAACGGCCTGAACCTGGCCGGTGCCAAGAACGATGTCCAGTACATCGTCATCGGCTCTGTTATCATCCTGGCTGTTACCATCGACGTCTTCCGTAATAAGATGGAGGCCAAGGCCCGTAAGATGGCTGCACAGTAAACCGTCCCCCGGACGCACTGTTGAGTTGAATTACGCCGCCGCGAAAGCGGCGGCGTAATTTTATTTTGAACCGATCAAGTTGAATGGAAGGAGACTGCTTATGAAGGAACTGCGTGTTGGCATTGCCGGTCTGGGGCGGCTGGGCCGGGTCCATGCTGCCAACCTTGCCCACAAGATCCCCGGCGCGATCCTGACGGCGGCCTGCGTGCCCGGCGCGGACAGTCAGGCGTATGCCCGTCAGGAATTGGGACTTGAAAAGGTGTACGGCGATTTCAGGGAGATGGTCGCTGATCCGGAACTGGACGCGGTGGCCATCGTGTCCCCCTCCGGGGAGCACTGCTGGCAGATCGAGGCGGCGCTGGACGCGGGGAAGCACGTGTTTTCCGAAAAGCCTCTGGGCGTTACGATGGAACAATGCCTTCAGGCGGAGGCGGCCGTGGCCCGGCACCCGGAATTGGTGTGTATGCTGGGCTTTATGCGGCGCTATGACAAGTCCTACGCCTATGCCAAGGAAAAAATCACTGCGGGGGCCATCGGTACGCCGTATCTGGTGAAATCCACCGGGATCGATCCGGAAGCCGTGGTGGAGGGGGCCATCCGGTACAGCGGGACCTCCGGCGGGATCTTTCTGGATTCTGCCATTCACGACATCGACCTGATGCGCTGGTTCCTGGGGAGCGAGGCTGCGGAGGTCTACGCTATGGGCTGCACCTTTAAGCACCCAGCCTTTCAGGACGCCGGGGACGATGAGACCGGCGTCGCCGTCTACAAATTCAAAAACGGCGCTATGGGCATGGTCCATGTGGGCCGCACCGCCCCCTACGGCTACCATATCGAAACGGAGATCGTAGGCACGGAGGGCACGATCCGCATTTCTGCCGTGCCGGAGAAGAACCGGGCTATGGTCTACGATGTGAACGGCGCCCGGACCGAATGTGTGGAATCATTCCCGGAGCGGTTTGCGGAGGCGTACCTCACGGAAATGGAGGAATTTGTCCGCTGCGTCCGAGAAGGGCGGAAGCCGGATACCGGCGTGGCGGACGGCATCTATGCCACACGGGTGGGCTACGCCACCACGGAGGCGTGGAAAACCGGGAAGATCGTCAAAATCTGATCCTTTTGCGGAGCAGGAATCCAACCTGTAAACAAGTCAGCGATGAT
>OIWT01005037.1_pt1 | contig 10053 bp, 8 predicted proteins | sample 1587701 | NCBI WGS metagenome assembly OIWT01 (sample SAMEA3888904, study PRJEB22519) | human gut metagenome | biome: human gut; feature: human-associated habitat; material: faeces | place: Denmark | collected 2009 | reverse complement strand
CTTCATACAGCTTCGCTGTGCTTCATGCGCCGAAGGCGCGCTTCATTTGTGGCGCAGCCGCAAAAAAAGCGCCCCGCAGGGCGCTTTTTGCGTATTACATACTCTCCGGCACGGTGATGTTGAGCACGGTGAGCACGTTCTTGATTGTGTTTTTCGCCGCAAGGCAGAGGGCGATTCGCGCCTCCATAAGCGCGCAGTCGTCGCAGCGGCAGCGGCAGGCGTTGTAGAATTTGTGGAACGCGGAAGCAATATCCACGGCGTATTTGGTGATATGCGCCGGGTCGTAAAGCCGCGCCGCTTCCTTCATTTCGCCGGGGAACGCCGCTATGCAGGAAACCAAAGCAAGCTCTTCCGGCTCCTTGAGCACGCCGGCGGGAATTTCGCTTGCCGGGGTGATGTTCTCCGCCGCAAGGCTTTTGAGAATGGAGCAAATTCTGGCGTGGGCGTACTGAACATAGTAAACCGGGTTCTGACTGGACTGCTCCACCGCAAGGTCAAGGTCGAAAATAAGGTGAGTGTTCGGCTCTCTCATATTGAAGAAGAAGCGCGCGGCGTCAATCGGCACCTCCTCAAGCAGGTCGGTGAGGGTGATTGCCTTGCCGGTACGCTTGCTCATACGAACGGGCTTGCCGTCGCGCATAAGCTCCACAAGCTGCATAAGAACCACATCGAGCTTGCTGCCGTCAAGGCCGAGGGCGTTCATAGCACCTTTAAGACGCGCCACATGGCCGTGATGATCCGCGCCCCACACGTTTATAACTCTGTCGAAGCCGCGTTTTGCGAATTTGTTGTAGTGGTAGGCAATATCTCCGGCGAAGTAGGTGGGGTTGCCGTTCTGACGGATGAGCACGTCGTCTTTAAGCTCCAGTGCTTCAATCTGCTTGTCGGTTTTGCCCTCCGCCTTGAGCATTTCGGTGAGCACCTCGGCGTTTTTGTACCAAAGCGCGCCCTCTTTTTCGTAGGTAAGCCCCTTGTCGGTGAGGATTTTTACGATTTCGTCAATGCTGCCGTCGTTATAAAGGCTGCTTTCCCGGAACCATACGTCGTAATCTATGCGGTAGGTGTGCAAATCGCGCTCCAAGCCCTCGACGTTCGCAGGAAGAGCGTAGTCGATAAGAGCTTGGCGGCGTTCTTCGGAGTCGGCGTTCACATATTTGTCGCCGTTTATGTCGGCGAACTCCTTTGCGCGAACCTTGATGTCCTCGCCGTGGTAGCCGTCCTCCGGGAATTCCACCGCGTCCTCGCCGAGATAGAGCTGAAGATAGCGGGCTTCGAGGGATTTTCCGAATTTTGCTATTTGGTTACCTGCGTCGTTCACATAAAATTCCCGGGTGACATCATATCCGCACCAGGAAAGCACCTCCGCAAGACCGTCGCCGATGGCGCCGCCTCTGGCGTTGCCCATGTGCATGGGACCGGTGGGGTTGGCGGAAACAAATTCCACCATGACCTTTTCGCCGTGACCGCCGTCGCTCTTGCCGTAGTCGTCCCCTTCGGAAACGGCGGCATTTACCGCCTCGGCGTACCAGTGGGGGGCGTAAAACACGTTCAGGAAGCCGGGGCCCGCAACCTCGGCACGCTCAAAATAGCTTCCCTCAAGCTCCAAATGCGCCGCAATCGCCTCTGCGATTTGCCGGGGAGCTTTGCGGAAGGCACGGGCGGAAACCATTGCCGCATTGGAGGCAAGGTCGCCGTTTTTGCTGTCCGCCGGAACCTCAATGATGAATTCGGGCAGTTCTCCCTCGGGAAGCTCTCCCGCGGAAACGGCAGCCTCCGCCGCCCTTTTAATAAGTTCTTTGTATTGCGCTTTGGCTTCCGCCGCTAAGTCACGCATTACTTTCACACTCCTTGACTACTATATTTACTTCCTGCTCGCTTGCAAGCATGGCGTTTATGTCCATTGAATATTTGAAATTGAGCACTCCGCCGTTATCCTCAAGCCCGTTTTCGATGGAAAGCCCCTGAATTCCCATAATCCAATCGGAAAAACCGTTGTCGTAATGGCACTGGTGGCGTTCGCCCTTTTCTATAATGAGCTGGCTCGCCCTTTTGCCGCTGCGCGTCATGGTCACGCAGCTTGTACCCTCTATTTTGAGCAGCGTTTTCATGGTGGGAACGCTGTCCTCCTCGTCCATTTCCTCATAGGCGAGGTAGCGGGCGTTGCGCTTCTTGTAATAGCGCCCCTTGGTCATCATCTCGACGGTGTCGCTTTCTCCGTCAATGCTTCGGGTGCCCTTGATAAAAATTACTACGTCTTTTCCCATAATATTATCCTTATATTTTAATATGCTTTTCTTGAACTGTGTGGCAAATCCTCGGCAGCCGCGGCTCCTTTTTTCGCCGAACGGCGGCAAACGGAGGTCGAACTTTTGTCGAGTAAATCGCGGCTCAGCCGCCGTGCGAAGCAAGTGAGACGGAGTGCACTTCTCGGCTCCCCTGTGTAAGGGGAGCTGGCAAAACCGCAGGTTTTGACTGAGGGGTTGTATCTCCGACAAGGCATAGCGTTTACGCCAAACCCTTTATATAATTATCAATATATCCACAAGCTCCTTCAAAGTTTTTATTTATCTCGGAGTTTGGTATTCTGATAACAGTTATGCCATATTGATTCAGGAATTTTGTTCTTTCGGTATCTTTTTCGATGCCTATTTCAGTAAAATGCTGAGAGCCGTCAAGCTCTATTACAAGATTTGCTTTTGCACAATAAAAATCTGCAATATAATTGCCTAATACTTTTTGCCTACAAAATTTTATGGGGTAATTTCTTAAATAGCAGTACCACAGGCGGCGTTCTTCTTCAGTCATATCCTTGCGTAGACCTCTTGCGTTTTGCAATATCGAAGCATTATGCTTTCTGCGCATATTGTTGCCTCCCTTTTGTGTAAACGCTATACCTTGTCGCCGATACAACCCCTCAGTCACGGCGTTTTAATCCTTTATCGCCGTGCCAGCTCCCCTTACACAGGGGAGCCGAGAAGTGCGCTCCGTATCGCTCGGCAAGCATAGAGGGAGCCAAGGGCGCTCCCGCGCCGTGCACGGAGTCAGCACTCACAGGGGAGCCGAGGTTTGCACTCAGTTTACTTTGGCAAGAACCAAGAGCCAAGGTTCGCGCTCGGTTCGCCTGCATTGCCGCTCTATTCCGCCTTATTCGCCAAGCACTTCCGCGTCAAGTCTTGTCACATTTTGAAGCTGTTCGCCGAGGAATTCCTCGGCGAGCTTCGCAAAGCCCTCGATTTTGTCCGTGACAAAAAACTTCATTTCGCCATGCTCCCTGCCGGAGAGCATATCTCTCTCCTCAAGGAATTTTTTCGCCGCCAAAGCCGCTTCGCCGCCGGAATCTATCAGCCAAAGCTTGTACCCGGTGAGCTTATCTATGAGATTATACAAAAGCGGGTAGTGGGTGCAGCCCAAAATAAGGGTGTCTATATCCTTGCCGTCAAAGGCGGCAAGATAGTCCTTCGCCACAAGGCGGGTAACCTCGCAGTCTGCGCCGAAATAGCCGTTTTCAACCAGCGGCACGAAAAGAGGGCACGCCTTCGCGGTAAATTCCGCATCCGGCAAAAGCTCCGCGGCAAGCTTTTCGTATGAGCGGCTTGCCACGGTTGCCGCCGTGGCTATAAGTCCGATTTTTCCGTTCTTCGTGGCGGAAACGGCGGCTTTCACCGCAGGCTCCACCACCCCCATGCAGGGAACGGAAAAGGTATTTTGCAAATCATCGCCGAAAACGGAGCTTACGGTTCCGCAGGCGACGATTATCATTTTTACATTCTGCTTTTCAAGAAAATGCAGACATTCCGCGGCGTATTTTCTTATAACCTCCGGGCTTCTGCTGCCGTAGGGAACCCTGCCCGTGTCTCCGAAAAAGACTATATCCTCTCCGGGAAGAATTTTTCGCAGCTCCCGAACGGCGGTCAGTCCGCCCAGCCCCGAATCAAAAACGCCTATTGCTCTTTCGTCCATTATTCCTCCGAAAATTCCTCCGCCGCAAGCTCGATAAGCCCGGAAATAAGCCCTTTATAGCTCATCCCCGCCGCAGTCATCAGCTTGGGGTACATAGAAATGTTCGTAAAGCCCGGCAGAGTGTTCGGCTCGTTGAGAACGACCTCGCCGGTTTCTCTATCCACAAGGAAGTCCACTCTGGTAAGCCCGCGGCAGCCCAAAACGCGATACGCGCGCTTCGCCGTTTCGCGGATTTCCTCCGCCTTTTCCTCGGAAAGTCGCGCCGGTATATAGAGCTTACTTTCCGCGTTGAAATATTTAGCGTCGTAGCTGTAAAATTCATCTGCGGGAACTATTTCGCCGGGACCGCCCACGGTAAGCTCGCCGTTGCCGAAAACGGCGCATTCAACCTCGATGGGGTTCTTCACCGCCGCCTCAACGATAATCTTGCGGTCGTTCGCAAAGGCAAGGTCGAAAGCGGCGTCAAGCTCCGCTTCGCTTTTCGCCTTAGTAATGCCGACGGAGGAGCCTGCGTTCGCCGGCTTTACGAACACCGGGTAGCCCAGCTCCGCAGTTACGGTGCGGAACGCTTCGCCAAGGTCGCAGCCCTTCATAAAGGTGAGCCATTTGACCTGGGGAACGCCCGCGTTTTTGAGCACGGCGTGGCAGACGTCCTTATCCATGCACAGGGCGGAGGAAAGCACCCGGCAGCCCACATAGGGAATACCCGCAATCTCCAAAAGCCCCTGCATACTGCCGTCCTCGCCGTTTCTGCCGTGGAGAACCGGAAAAACCGCGTCTATTCTGTGGGGGAACATGGTGGGGCCTTCCTCCACCATTATGCCGTGAACGCTTCTGTCCGGGCAGATAAACGCGCGCTTCAGATTTTTTGCGTCCTCTGTCCATTTGTTTTGGCGAACGTTTTCTATGTCGCCGCAATAGAGGAACCATTCGCCGCCTTTGGTAATTCCCAAAAGCTGCGGATCGTACTTCTCTCTGTCGATGTTTTCGTAAACGGAAGCCACCGACATGCACGAAACCTCGTGCTCGCTTGAAACGCCGCCGAACAGCAGCGCCACTTTCTTTTTACTCATATAAAAACCTCTTTTGGAATTAGGAGTTAGGAATAGTGTGGAGTGTGCAGAATGGAGAGTGGAGTTACGCACGGCGGTGAATCCGTGGCTTTGCGGCGGTAGCCGCCTCGGCTCCCTCTGAGGAGGGAGCTGTCAAGCCTTTCAGGATTAAGAGGGCTTGACTGAGGGAGAGAGAACGTGCGGCTGCTGCTTACACCAATGTGTAGGCGTACACAAGTTTATACAGGTGTCATTCCTGCTTTGAGCCCGCCTATACCAAGTGCTTTCGCAGATACTCGGTGTATTTCTCCTTCCGTCACGGCGTTTTAATCCTTTATACGCCGTGCCGCCGTTGCCCCCTCGCCGTTCTCCGCTCGTGCTTCGGCTATTCGCTCTCGCACTTGCGGACGGCAGCGGCTTGCCGCCTCGCTGTATCCGCCACTGGCGGCGCTCGAAAGCCAAAACCCTCAGAGGGAGGTGAGGGCGCTACCGAGCCAACGCTCTTAATCGCCTAGGTGCGAACTTGCACAGGGGAGCCGAGAAACGCGCATCGCAGCCGCGCTGCGCCCCGCGTGCCCAAAAAAATTCACCAAATTCACCTCAATATTTCAAAATGTTAAAACACAGTTCACTTTTGCGGCGGAAAATGATGTATAATATTTAGTAAATATCAGCATAAAACTCTCTTTAGAGGAGGTCGTATAAATGGCAACCGCAAAAATACTCATAGCAGATGATGACAAGAATATCTGCGAGCTTTTAAGAATGTATCTTGAAAAAGAGGATTATGCCGTAGTCACCGCCGCAAACGGTGAGGAGGCTCTCGCCAAGTTCGATGAGGAAAACCCCGACCTCATTCTCCTTGACGTTATGATGCCGAAGCTTGACGGCTGGCAGGTTTGCCGCGAGCTTCGCAAAAAATCCGAGTGCCCCATCATTATGATCACCGCAAAGGGCGAAACCTTCGACAAGGTTCTCGGTCTGGAGCTTGGCGCGGACGACTATGTGGTGAAGCCCTTTGAGCCGAAGGAAATCATCGCAAGAATCAAGGCGGTTATGCGCCGCACCGGCAAGGCTTCCGCAGAAGCGGACAAAAAAGAGGTCAGCTATGATAAGCTTACCGTGAATATGACTAAATACGAGCTTAAAGTGGACGGCAAGGTTATCGACACCCCGCCGAAGGAGCTTGAGCTGCTGTTCCATCTTGCCTCTAACCCCAACAGAGTTTATACCCGCGACCAGCTTCTTGACGAGGTGTGGGGCTTTGAATATTACGGCGACAGCCGCACCGTCGACGTTCACATCAAGCGCCTGCGCGAAAAGCTCGAGGGCGTTTCCGACAAATGGTCGCTGAAAACCGTCTGGGGCGTCGGCTATAAGTTTGAAGTAAAGGACGACTGATTTTTATGTCAAAGCTGCGTTCCTCCTTCAAAAAATCGCTGTTCAACCGCTACTTTGCTATATGCTCCGGCGTAATTCTTGCTACAATTGTCCTTATGGGCGGGCTTATCATCGGCTTTTCCGCTTCCTATTTCAAAAACAGCAACCAAAGGACCCTTAAAAAGACAGCGGAGCAGGCGGTGCAGGTGACCCTTGCCAGTATGGCGAAGTACAATTACAAAAGCATCCCCACGGGGACGCTTTTGTTCGGCTATGACATTATGTCCACTGCCAGCGATTCCACGGTGTTCCTTACGGATGTGGATGGCAGAACCCTTGTCTGTACCGACGACGGCATCTGCAATCACAAAACATATACCGTTCCCGAAAGCGTGATGAAAACCGCCCTTTCCGGCGAGTTCACCGAAACGGGAACCCTCGGCGGGATCTATGAAGGCAACTACTACACCGTCGGCGTGCCCGTTTGCAACGGAAGAACCACCCTTGCAGTGCTGTTTGTTTCCGCTCAGGCAAACGACGTGTGGTACTACATCATGGATTTGATGGATATCATATTCTTCTGCGCACTGATTGCAACGGTGCTGTCCTCCGTGGCGGTTTACTTTGTCACGAACAGACTTACAAGCCCGCTGCGGGCAATGGCTGCCGCGACGAAGAGCTTTTCCGCCGGAGATTTTTCCGTGCGCGTGCCGGTGGAGGGCGAGGACGAGGACGAGGTCGCGCAGCTTGCAATGGCATTCAACCACATGGCGGATTCCCTTGCGGATTTAGAATCCGTTCGCCGAAGCTTTATTGCCAACGTTTCCCACGAGCTGAAAACCCCGATGATGACTATCGGCGGCTTTATAGACGGCATTTTGGACGGGACCGTTCCCAAAGAGAAGCGGCGGCAGTATCTTGAAACGGTTTCCGACGAGGTCAAGCGCCTGTCGCGCATGGTGCGCTCCATGCTCAGCATTGCGCGCATAGAGGCGGGCGATATGAAGATTAACCCCACGAATTTTGACATAAACGACCTTGTTTGCCGAACGGTTTTTGCCTTTGAGCAGAAAATCGAGGGCAAGAGCCTTGAAATTGTGGGTCTTGAATCCGATGAAATTTATGTTTATGCGGACAACGATCTTATCCATCAGGTTATTTACAACCTTATCGATAATGCGGTGAAGTTTGTAAACGAGGGCGGCTGCATTTCGTTCTCCTTCACTCAAAAGGACGGTAAGGTGTTTGTTTCTATCAAAAATACCGGAGTGGGTATCGCGCAGCAGGAGCTGCCGCGGCTGTTTGACCGGTTCTATAAGACGGACAAATCCCGCAGCCTTGACAAAACCGGCGTGGGTCTTGGACTTTATATGGTCCAGACCATCATAAATCAGCACAAGGGCGACCTTATTGTGCAGAGCGTGGAGGGCGAATACACCGAGTTTACTTTCTCCGTGCCCGCCAGCGACCCCAAGGCGATTCGTGAAATGACCCGCCGCAGAGAACAGGCGGAGGAAGAATAATTCGCTCCGAAGCGAAAAATATTAAATCTGAGTTTATTTTTATTTAATATTTTGCGGGTAAAATAAAGGCAGCAATAGGGGAAAAGCCACAGAAAGGCGATGGAAAGCACTTCTCGGCTCCCCTGTGTAAGGGGAGCTGGATTTTCGGCTTGTTTTACAAGCCGAAAAGACTGAGGGGTTGTATCGGCGACCAGTGATAGCGTTTACACCAAACAAGCTATGCACCTATTTAACTAAGAGCGAAACTTAAAACAACGGTATAGTGCAGACGCTATACCTTGTCAGGGGATACAACCCCTCAGTCAAGCCCTCAAAAGCTGAAAGGCTTGACAGCTCCCCTTACACAGGGGAGCCAAGAACGCTCCACAAAGCCCTCGGTGCGAACCTGCACAGGGGAGCCGAGAACGCTCCACAAAGCCCTCGGTGCGAACCTGCACAGGGGAGCCAAGAACGCTCTCAGTCGCCACTTTGCGCAGCTCCGCTCTCAACTCTCCACACTTCAAATTCGTACAAAGTCTTCGTAAAAGAGGTATATATATGGATGAAAGAAATGAAATGAACGGTACTTCGCCGGAAGAAAACACCCCCGGCGGCGAGCGCAATACCGAAGCGCCCTCCGGTTGGAGCTATTCCGCGAATACAAACCAGTACAAGACCTATGAGGGCAGCTCCGCTCAAAACGGCTCTGCACAGCAGGGCTATTCTGCGCCGAATTACTCTTCCGGTCAAACTAATTATTACAGTAACAGCGGCGCAAACCCCTATGGCAACAACAACGGATATCAGTGGGATTTTAACCGCTACGAAAGCGCCTCTGTGCCGAAGCCGCCGAAGAAAAAATCCTCCGGCAAGGGCTTCAAGGTGTTTCTTGGAATCATCGCCGCGGTGCTTGGCTGCTGCGTAATCGCTTTGGCGGCGTTCGGCATAATGAGCTTTGTCGACGGTTTTCACAAAACCCCCGCGGACAGCAATCACGGCAGCAGCTATTCACAGAGCCAGCAGGAAAGCCAGTCCAAGAATGAAACTCCGCCTCTCAGTCTTCAGGGCAAGCCCGACAGCGGTGAAGCCGTAGTTTCCACCGACGGCAAGCTTTCCGCCACCGAGATTTATAAGCAGGTAAGCCCCTCTGTCGTGGGCGTTGTGGTTTACCAGTATTCCCAGTCCTTTGAACCCATTGGCGAGGGTTCAGGCATCATCATCAGCGCCGACGGCTACATTCTTACCAACGCCCATGTTGTCAAGGGCGCGGAGGCAATCCGTGTTGTTCTTTATAACGAGCAGGAATATGACGCCCGGCTTATCGGCTCCGACGAGCAGACCGATATTGCCGTGCTTAAAATTGACGAAACGAACCTTACCGCTGCGGAGCTTGGCGATTCCGCCGAAATCGAGGTAGGCGAAACCGTTTACGCCATCGGCAACCCCGGCGGAATCGCCCTTCAGTCCAGCTTTACCAACGGCATTGTAAGCGGCCTTAACCGCGTTATCACCACTCAGGACAGTTCTTACGCCATGAACGTTATCCAGACCAACGCAGCCATCAATCCGGGCAACTCCGGAGGTGCTTTGGTGAACGAATACGGTCAGGTAATCGGCATCACAAGCTCCAAGCTTGCAGATGTGGATTATGAGGGAATCGGCTTTGCCATTCCCACTGCCACTGCTATCCCGATTGTGCAGGAGGTTATTGAACACGGATATGTTTCCGGCCGCGCTATGCTGGGTATCACCGGCAAGAGCATTGACTCCGTGGAAGCGCGCTACTACAATGTGCCCCTTGGCGTGCAGATTGTCAGCATCAACGAAAACGGCGCTTTTGCCGGCACCGAAGCCGCCACCGGCGACATTATCACTCGCTTTGGCTCCACCGAAATCACCTCTATGGAGGATTTACAGGCGTGCCTTGCGGAAAGCACCCCCGGCGACACGGTGGAGGTAACTCTTTATCGTTACTCCGCCACCAAGAACAATGACCGCACCTTCACCGTCACCGTGACGCTGATTGAGAATAAGGGCTGAGCGCCACGCAACAAAGCTATTATCCACATATCCTTTCTTTCTTTTACGAAAGCCCCCTTTGCCGTCCCGGCAAAGGGGGCTTCAGTCTGTCGAAAAAATCCTGCGCAGCAGGATTTTTT
>OIWT01005035.1_pt1 | contig 10054 bp, 17 predicted proteins | sample 1587701 | NCBI WGS metagenome assembly OIWT01 (sample SAMEA3888904, study PRJEB22519) | human gut metagenome | biome: human gut; feature: human-associated habitat; material: faeces | place: Denmark | collected 2009 | reverse complement strand
AGACGCAGAACAGCTACCTCACGGTGTTCAGTCTGGACGGGCGCGTGCTGATGGATGAGACGGAGATTCCCGGCGGCATGAAGTACGAGGGCCTGGAGTTTTTGTTGTGTGTTTGTTGCAGAGTGCTTTCTGTTGGCGTTTCATAGTTCTTAATGAAGAAGGGGTGCGAAGCATGAAAGGAGTTGCAAGACACGAAAGCGGGCTTGCAAAACCCCTAATGAAGAGACACTAACAAACACCCCAAAACTACACTTTGCTACCACGAATCACAATCTCCTCTTCATCATCTCCAATCTCGATGGAGTCCGCCACCTTCTCCTCCACCACGGCGAGGTTGGGCAGTTCGGTGGGAATCGCCTCCAGCTCCAGCTCCATGGCCTTGCCGCCCTCCTCCTTGCGCGGCGGGGGCACGGGCGCCGTCTTGTAGAGGAAGATGGCGATGGAGAGATTGACGACGGCGAGATAGAAGGAGAGACTGAGCTGCGTGTCGAAGACGACGGAGGAGATGATGGAGGTGACGACGAGCGCGGAGGAGGACGTCATCGCCTTCACCACCGTGGACAGGTACTTGAGGATGGCGCTGGTGACGATGCCCATGTACACGAGGCTACGGTGGAGGCGGGAAGCAAGGCGTACCAGACGTTGGTGAGAATGGCGAAGAAGTTGAAGTTGCGCAGCGTGATTTGCTGGATGGAGTTGTAGCCGTTCTCGAAGAGGAGGAACACGAAGTTGACCACCACGCCCCAGCTACGCGTCAGCGGAGGAGGAGGAGACGACAAATAGAGCCAGATGTTCTGCTGGAAAATGGACATGTCCTTGTGGCTCTTCATCAGCTTCTCGATGCACACGCCTGCGCAGGCCACGATCGCCGTGCTGATGATGGTCAAAAAGGCCGCGTAAAACGGAAAATCGCTAAAGGAGGCCGTGCTCGACCGGGACAGCTGGATCGAGGCGACGGAGTCGCAGATCAGCAGCATCGCAGCCCAGTGGATGCCGGAGAGTCTAGGGATGACGAAGAGGGGCGAGATGCACCGCTTCCCCATGAGAATCACCGAAAACACGCCCACAATCACCGTTTCTAGCGACGCAAAGACCTAGGGTGAAGAGTCTGAGGAAGAGGCACCTGAATTGTCACTGGCGTGTCGACCATCGACATAATGGAATAGTACATATTATGGCCAATTGCGTAGAGAATGGCGGGGACGGACCACAGCATGATTTCCTTGAACGAGAAGTACTTCCGGACGGTTGGGTCCTTCCGTACCTGATAGCGGAATATGACAAACGATATGAGCAGTTTTAAAACCTACTCCGTAAGAAACCACGGGAACGGCAACTTCGCTCAGCATGGTCGCCATGACGGTGGAGTAATCATATTCGCCATCATCATTCTTGGACAACTACAACGCTAATGAAGGGGGCAAAAGAAACAACGGAGGTGAGGATTCCTCGAATGGAGTGAGTGATGAGGGAGGAGGCAATCAGGAACACCTTGAACGGAACTCCACTCATGAAATCGAAAAGCGTATTCACAAGGAGACCCCCTTTTGGCTTGATTGATTCGAGTGCAAAAAGAGGGGCTCTTTTGGCGGACGAAAAGGCTCGATTTCTGTCATCGGTCGTTTGAAGGAATAATCGCCGAGTTCTTACTCTGTAGGTGCTGGCTCCATCGGGGCGGTAATTCGTAGTGAGGAGAAATGCCCAGCCAGAACAACAAGGTGCTGTCTCAGCCGATCGATGTGATCTTCCGTTTCTTGCAGAGCATATCCTTTGTTTCTGTTCGTGTTGTGGTGCTGCGGCACTTGCATTTGTTGGTTTCTTTCATTGCCTTACAAGACGCGCGTTCAAATCTGGCTGTACGACCAATCGAACACGCGCATCGAGGGACAAATTGCGGTACTGTGGCTTCATTTCGTGTTTACAGTTAGGGCTTTGATGAGTACATGAACATTGTCCTGGACAACGCCTCCGAGGTGAACATCAAGATGAAGACGAGAACCAACCTCGGTATTGCTGCTGATGGAGCGATGAAGCGTAGGAAGAATCCTTCTGAAGGGCGATAATGTCACTCTCATCCAAGAAATCAATTAGTCCGTGTTATGTTAATTCTGTTTATCGCGCTTTGTTGAACCATGCTTTTCCCTCCAAGTCTCCTCGAGTCATCACTCTTTTCCGTTTCTTACTGAAGGAGTTCATGGAATCTCCGAACCCATCGCAGTCCCCACACCCCTATGTGGTCTTCACTCATTCTTCCTCAGTGATTAGTACTACACGTGCGACGCCTGCAAATCGAGCATTGGGTGGAATGAAAAACGTGTAAAGTGTCTGCAGTGTGATAATGTGGACTTGTGCTATGCCTGCTATTTGAAGCGTTCTGTCATTATTCTATTCTAAGTAGTAGATGTGGAATTCAACGGACATAAAGCAGACCACCGAGTCCTTGTCATTCCGGAATACATCGACGAGGACGATTCTGGTACTGAAAAGGATGCGTTGAAGGATGCGCAATACAATGAAAGCGATGACACAGATGTTGATGGCATTCCTTTGGATGACCTTCCTTCCCGACTTGACTTGTTCGTGCCTCTTTCTACCTTTCCCCAGATGATTTCGGAAAAGCGGAAGGATCTGCGGGAAGAGGTGAGTGCGCTGACCGATTCACTGCGTCTCGAAGTGTTGGGTAGTGCGTGCTGGAAGGCATCATCACCAGACGCCATGTGCTACTTCCAGTTTGACTTTGACGGCATTCAGCGCGTACTGTCGAAACGGGTTCCAGTCGATGTTATCAGCGACTATGTGTTCAAGTGCCTGCTGTTCTTCCCATCCACACTAGCGTTGCTCTTCACGACGATGATGCAATGGATGCCCCATCGCCTCCCTCCGCTCCGGAGGTTGTGGAGGAGGTTACAGTGGAGCCGCGCTACAGCTGGGAGGTGGCCCTGCCCCGCCGGCAGGAGGAGGTGACGCGGGAGTCCTTTGCCCCGACAGTGCTGGAGTTCATGATGCGCGCAATGACCCCGGCGAGCTGCGACACGGACGTGATGCTCTGCCTGAAGGAGGTGGAGCCCGCGCTGCACGCCGCCTACCAGCCCCTCCTCCCGCTGGCGCAGGTGCCCGCGCTGCTGGGTGTGACGATGAACATGCGGCGCATGCTGCCGCTGAAGGCGCGGCTGGGCCAGCTGCAGCGTACCTGCGAGGAGGGACCGTGATGGGTAGAGCGCCTCTTCCCCGCGGTGAAGGGCTTGGACGAGCACTGCGAGAAGCAGAAGCGGGAGTTGGTCTCCAGGTACGTGCGCCGCACCTTCTATCACTTGCCGCCGCAGGAGCTGCTGAAGGCGCTGCGGCAGAAGCGCCGACCGGTGAAGAGAAGGCGACAGGCGCGGGGGAGGGTGAATCCGGGGAGAAGCGTTGAGTGTGTAGAAGAGACAGAGGTAGACTAATAAGGACGACGTATTGCTTTGTTTTCTTCAGTAAGCTCCTCGTGGCAGATGGATTGCAATTGATGAAGAATCTCCGGCCGATAAATGCCCTACTGGAAACGGGAAGAACGAGAGGGAACATAGTTCCTCCGTGACCGAAACAGGGAGACAGCTTCATTCAGGGACATGTTCTCGTACTCGTGGAGATAGGTGCACACGATCAATCCCGTTCGATTGTACCCGTGGGTGCAGTGAACGACGCACAGTTTCTCCAAATTGTTTGCGATGAAGGAGTGCATGGTCAAGGCAATCTTGAGGACAATCGACGGATCTACATTGTTCCCGTTTCCCAAAACGCGGTACTTATGATAGACAATCTACAGCTTACTCCCTTTCGCCATTTCCACCCCCTTCTCTTCAAACTCGGTCTGACCATCATAGTAGGCATCTGCCATCGTTAGGTCGATCACCATGCCAATTTCTCTGTGTAAGGACGCAGCGGCGTCGAGCAGCATTTCAGGAGTCCAGTAGAAGCACTTTCTTGGAGGGCTGTACTTCGAGTCAAGCGGCGTCTAGTTGAAATCCGGAGGGAGAAGGCGAACCTTGCATACCAGCACATTGTCCGTGATGAGACTGTAGTTCTGCGGCACCTTTATCCACTTTTGTGGCAAATGGTAGGAGCTCCTCCTGGGCTGCATTTGAGAAAGAAACAGTGAATACCACAAAAGAGTCGTTCCACTCGCTGATCACCGAATCCGGGAACTTGTCGAAGCCGCCCTTGAACTGCACGCTATACGAACTGGCGTAACAACACTTCGTCACAATGCCCTCCACATCGCCCATCGTAAGCTCCGAGCAGGAGTGCGTCTCCAGCAGCTCGGCCAGGAGGAAGGCAAACGTTCCGACGAAGCAGTCGCCGGCTCCCACCGTGTCCTGCACATGCACCTTGGGGCACTTCACGTGCCGGCGCTACACTTCACTCTCCCTCCATTGCAGTACCTCTCCCTTCATACCGATGTACGCTCCATTTCCGCCCAGAGTCATGATCACGATCATGCCCTTTCTCTCCGACAGCAGTCCGTCCATCAGCTCGTCCTCGTTCTCTGAGGACTTTTGGGTCAGCAGTTGGCTCTCCGTTTCGTTGGGGAGCAGGAAATCCACGCAAGAGAAGACAGGATCGGAGAGAAGGAGCTCCTTCGACGCGGGAGCGGGATTTAGCACCGTCGTAATTCCTAATGGTTAAAACTGTGAATGGTAAGCACCCTTCTGCTTGCAGCAGCGCAGAATGTGCTTGATGGTGGGAATGGGGATTTCGAGCTGAAGAACGACGACCTTGCACAGATCCGAGATGGATATCGAGTCCATCTACCCGTCATTCGGATTTGGCAATGCCCACCACATCTTCGGTGAAGCAGTTGTTCGCTCCAGGAACGACGATGATCGAGTTCTCTCCCTTATCGTCGATGCAGATCGATGCGATTCCCGTGGATACGCCCTCTTTCACAATCACATCGTCCAGAATCATTCCATATGCTTCCAGGTTCTTTCGGAGCTCCTCTCCATTCGCGTCATTTCCCATTACGGAAACAAATCGCATACGCTGTTTGTCTTTGCACAGCTTCGCCACTGCGACGGCCTGGTTGGCGCCCTTTCCTCCGCATCGGGTGTAGAAGCGATTCCCGATGATGGTTTCTCCTACGGGTGAAACAGAGGACCATGGTCAACCGGGTGTGGGGATTCGCGGCGTGAGCGTTATCAGATCCATATTTGAGGATCCGATGACATAGATGGATGCGGGCATAATTGATTCTGCTTGCCGCGAGTGGACGATCATGCCGCCGCGACCGCTCATCTCGTACTACGACCAGGCGCTGAAGCTATTGAGCAATCGTCCCCACGCGTTTGTCTGTATGACGGTGATGATGTCAGAGAATACGAACTGCGGCAGAAGCTGACGATGTTGGCGAAGAAGCGAGAGTGGAGGCGGAGTCGGAAGCCCAGAGAGGGCTCTCCATCCGTGTTTGAGAATAGCGCCACTGCAAGTGGGCTCTTTGGTTTCTCCTACCCTGTAGAGGACGAGGCGAGTGAGATTGACGAAGCGCTGGATCGTGTGAAGAGGGAGGGGCTGCTGAACGACCGTTCCTTCGCAGAGTGGTACTGTCTGCAACGGGAAACGTACAGTCCGCGCAGTGCACAACTGCTGTTCATGGAGCTGTCGATGAAGGCGGAAACAGGGATAACAAATCACGCATAGGGAGTAGACAAGAGCGTGATCAAGGAGGTGCTGCGGGACTACCACTTTGAGGACAATTCCTGCAAGGAGTGTGCGATGAAGAAGATGAGCACGACGTCCCGCGAGAAGCTTGTACAATACCTGCTGAGGAAGGTGAGGCGTGGCTCTTCGATTCACCAGAAGGGGTTCCGAATGGAGACGATCCACCGTGTTCTCAAGGACCTTCCGGATTTTCGTTAATGCTGTGATGAATGGGCTGTTTTGATGGAAAACGAGGTCAAACCAAAATCGCTCCGATTTCTGACTGGGACGCGAGCCACTTGTTTCACAAGTACTTATCCCTTGGTTCTATTTTGAAGCAAAATGCTCGTTGACAGAAAGGACACCCTTATGGTTTACCGCCAGCTCTTTGAGGGTAGGTTTCTGCGCTTTTTGGGAATTGTTGCTCATCCCCTCCCTAGACGGTGTTTTCACCACCATCGATGACGTGCACGCCACCTACGTGCTGGGCAAGGACGAGAACGGCGAGGACATCACCGTGAGCAACCTCAAGGTGATCAAGCTGCTGCAGTCCCTCTGGTCTCGCGGCTACGTGAAGAAGACCTACAGCTGGTTGCTGGCGGGGCGAGGCGGTGATCCGTAGGTGCCACTTCTACTACACCCTGACGGACTCCGGTCTCCAGTACCTGAGAGAGTTCCTGCACCTGCCCAACGACATCGTGCCCAACACCTACAAGAGAGTGAACCCCACTCTGCCTCGTGAGGACAGACCTCGCTTCCGTCGTGATGGTGAGCGCCGTCCTTACGGCCGCGATGGTGAGCGCCGTCCTTACGGCCGCGATGGCGAGCGCCGCGGTTTCCGCAACAACCGCAGCGGCTTCAGAGATCAGCCTAAGGAGCAGCCCGCTGAGCAGCCCAAGGAGCTGTAAAGGTCCTCAACGAACAGCCAGATAACGAAAAGTTATTGGTCATAGGGAATTGGGTGTTTGTTGCATAATTCGTGTTGAGAAGCGGGTGATTGTTGCGTTGGTGTTTCCTTGGGCGTATGAGAGAACGGGATATAACCTCTTGATGGATGGAGGTGCTTGTATTAAGTTGGTTTGAGTGTGTTGGGCTTTTGCGGATGTTCCATGTCATAATGAGTTGTGTATGGAGCTGAGTTGATGAGTGTGGTCATGGAAAGGAGTACGTTTTGCACTACGGAGATGTTGCCTTGTAGTGGGTATCTTCTTGTTCTATTACCTGGACTGAACATAGAGTTATGAGAATAGACGCGTTTGTGTGGTAGTAGAGGGTATTCATGCCTTTGCTTTTGTGTTGAAATGGAGAATTGAATTGAGTTGCTATATGCATGCGGACCCTGAAGTGAAGCGATGGCTCGTATTTTACGTGTTTTGCTTTATACGGAGTGATAATCCATAGGAGTGGCGTAGTTTATGTATCAGAGCCTACTGTTTGGGAATGCAGTATTGTTGGATTCTGAAGGACGTTTTATTATCTCCAAGCTGCAGCGCATGCGTGAGAATGCTGAATGCCGAACGTGTGTGTTGTCTGCTGTTGTCATCCGGTTATGGAAGTCTTGTATAATCGCTTCGGAGCTATAGGATTGCGGAATGATCTTGATGGTTGATTCTTCCCTGCTGTGTTGCTACCGCATATTGCTCTGGCTAAGGGTTTTTTCTGTGGGTTAAACGACGCAGTCTTAGTTGACTCAATAATCAATTGCTGCAGGGCTTCGTTTGCTGACTTTCGGGATCTACTGTTTGCTCCCTCGTATTCGCGGGTTCGTGCCTGCTACTGTATACCTGTGTTAGAAGGCTTTATCCGTTCATTGCGATGATCGTCGCCTCCTTCCAGTTCCTCTGTGTTATAGCAGTGCGGAAGGCTTGGCTGTGGTATAGGCTCTGCAGCCGAGCTTGGAGGACCGTTTGCTGCGTGTGCTTGTGATCCTGTGTTTCGCGTTGCGGGAATTGGTTTCTTTGGGGTGGTGCGCGTGTTGTGGAAGTGGTGCGCGTGTTGTGGAGGCGATGCGCGTGTTGTGGAGGTGGTGCGCGTGTTGTGGAAGTGGTGCGCGTGTTGTGGAGGTGGTGCGCGTGTTGTGGAGGCGGTGCTTGTACGGAAGCTGCAAAACTGTCTCGCCATGCCTCCTCAACCTGCCACTTGTCTGTGTATCCTAAAGGTGCCTGCTGCAGCCGTCACCGCGACATGCGATCGACAATAACATGCACTCTCACCACTCCATCCGAGCAGCGATGACTTGAACCTTCACCGCGACAATGGCGATCGACAATCCCTCCGCATGACCACGAGGGGTGTGGAAGCATACTAGATGGAGCAAGCAGGTCCTATCCTGCCTTGTCGAAGGAGTGAAGCAAGGAGTGAATCGAACACCGACATAATTCAAACGAAGCAGAAGGAAACGAGAGTCGGACTGTATTGCACTACCTTCACGTGGTTTTCGCAACACGATGAGGTCCATTCCGCAACATGATCACTGCATGGGCAGTTTGAATCTAAACGCGGATGGTGACCTTCAAGGCGTGCTTTCGTTGAAGGAATTGTGGTCTAAGATGCTTTGTTCCAAACACATGTACAGCACGCAATGCGGTTTGAATTGTGAATCCGTTGATGAAAACAATCTGTTCCACCCCAAATGACACGCGAAATGGCGGAATCATTGCTGAAAGAGAGAATGGCCCCAATAAATAGAGGCTATATACGGTTCAATGCCCGCTAAACGCACAAGTTGCCGTTCATTTGAACGTCAAAACAACTCTCCTCGCAGCATGAAAGGGGTTGTTATCGTCTTTGCGTTTCTATTCATTCGTATTTATGCACATTTTGAGTGCTCCATGGAGGGATATGAAGAGTACTTGGCTCAATACGACATGAAATGTGGTGATGACTGTGATGCATACAAGAAGTGGTTCTAAGTCGAATGCGTAATGTAATAGGCTTCATTTCGAAGCGTACCGTGAAAGCTGTGAAGAACGCATAAGGAAGCAATTCTACCTTCCCTATGATACCGAACTGACAATGCTAGCTGATTTTAGTTTGGACGATTTGAAAGGGCTGATGGATGTGGAACAAAAGCATCAGCACAAAGGTTCCTTTTGGGAGCAGATTATTCCCCTGAATGACACGTTTGAACCCCAGTACACCACGCTAAACCGCGACTTTTGTTCCAATCATTCCCTTCTTCGCCAATATGCGTCTTCTACAGACTGCGCCCTCTCCTGGGCGACCATGATCGTGAATGCTGCTGAGAGAGCCCTCGCAATGGAGGGGATCGAAGAAAGACTCTCGATTGACTTCGTGATGAAGTGCTTCCCCCGAAATGGATTCTGCCGGGGCATGCGCATGAACTACATCGAGTCGAGCTTCTTCCCCACGGGTCTCATCACGGAAGAGGAGGCGGAGCGTGTGCAAGAGAGCGGAGGGAACCTTTGTCAGGTCCCCTACTCGCATCGCTACTTCTTCCAGACGGTGAAACTCGAGGGCCCCAACCGCGGTGGTCTGATGAACTTGATTGCGGAGGGCAACCCCGTGTTGGTGGCCATATCCGTCGACCTCACCCGTCTTCGCTACGTGAAGGACATGCGCGAGGACGAGGAGCCGATGAGCAGCACCGTGTTCCACCCCTCCTTCTACGCGCTGGTGACGGGCTACAAGCGATCCACCAAGAGCGCTCCTGGCTACTGGATCGTCGAGGGCACGCCGTCACCGTGCGAGGCCGTTCATTTGAAGCTGCCCATGCGTTTGAATGAAACGGATTCTGACTTTGCCGGCATTGCTGGATACGCCTTTGCTATTTCTTACTACCAACCTCCGACTGTGCCGCCGACTCCGACGCCTACTCCGAGTGTGACTCCTACTCCGAGTGTTACGCCGACTCCTACTCCTACTCCTACTCCGACGCCTACGCCGACTCCTACTCCTACACCTACTCCCACTCCTACTCCTACTCCTACTATGACTCCTACTCCCACTCCTACTATGACGCCTACTCCTACTCCTACATCCACTAACACGCCTACTCCCACTCCTACGCCCACTCCTACTCCTACTCCTACTCCTACACCTACTCCCACTCCTACTCCTACTATGACGCCTACTCCTACTCCTACTCCTACTCCTACGCCTACTATGACGCCTACTCCTACTCCTACTCCGACGCCTACTCCTACTCCTACAATGACGCCGACTCCTACTCCTACTCCTACTCCTACTCCCACGCCGACGCCTACTCCTACTCCTACTCCTACTATGACTCCTACTCCAACTCCTACTCCGACTCCTACTCCCACTCCTACTCCTACTCCTACACCTACACCTACTCTTACTCCGACTCCTACTCCTACTCCTACTCCTACTCCTACTCCTACTCCCACTCCTACTCCTA
>OIWT01005033.1_pt1 | contig 10058 bp, 25 predicted proteins | sample 1587701 | NCBI WGS metagenome assembly OIWT01 (sample SAMEA3888904, study PRJEB22519) | human gut metagenome | biome: human gut; feature: human-associated habitat; material: faeces | place: Denmark | collected 2009 | reverse complement strand
AGATGCGCTGAAGGTGAGGGCGGATGCCTACAATGCCAAGTTGCAGGAAATGTGAGATCTGTCAGATTATTCTCCCCTCTTTGTTATGAAGACGCAAGCGCACAGAAGGTATGCAGACGAGGTGGTACAATGAGAGACGTAGATGGTTCTACCACCAGGGCCACTTCTTCATCATCTACGGGGATCATAGCCGGAAAGGGCTGACCGTTTCGCTCGGGCCGGACCGGTGCTGGCCAGCAGAGTGGCGTGACAAATAGGCTGACGTTCCTGCTATTCGTGTGTATCTTCTTGGCTGGAGGCTATTTCATATGGACCACAACGTCGGAGCAGTGGGGGACCACGCTGGCCCTTGTGGTTCGCTGCATGTACGTGGTCGGCTTTTCCTCCTTTCTCTACACGGGAATGTGCAACCCGGGCATTGTGCTGAAGACGGAGGACAACTCCCTTGAAAACCAGGAGAAACTCGAGTCGCTGAGCTATTCCTACTGCAGCCTTTGCGATCTGTACCGGCCACCGAGGGCAGCGCACTGCTCCGCATGCGGCGTGTGCTTCGAGGGGTGGGAGTGATTCTTTTCACTGATTCCTAGCTTCGACCATCACTGCACGGTCATGGGGTAGGTTTTCGTGCTGTGTAAGACGTAGGCAATGCGTCGCCAAGCGCAACATCCTGTCCTTCTATCTCATGTGCGCGACCGTGCCGTTTCTCATCTTCTACTGCGAGTTTTACTCCTGGAATCTGGGCTCCTTCTACCGCTTCCTCTGGCACTGGATCAAGGGCTGGTTCCATTCCTCTGTTTCCAACAAACACGTCAATGCACAGGGTTCTCCAGCAGAGGCGCGTCGAGTCCCTCCTGCGCCTTCTCCTGCCGCCTCTTCTCCATCCGGTTCTCCACCTCCGTGTACAGTGAGCCCTTGCCCTCGTTGACGCTCTTGGGAAGCACCCAGGCCATCACGATGCACACGAGCGTCAGCAGTGCCAGGCAGTACATGCTCAGGCCGTAGTTCAGCGGGAAGGGTCTGGGCTTCTCGATGCTCCACGCGAACAGGATCGGGATCAGCGTGGGACCCTACAGCTCAGCGGCGCGCCGCGCACGTACGACGAAGCGCATGAGGCCGGCGAGGACCTGGCTGAGGCAGTAGGCCTTGGCGCGGAACTCCTGGAAGCAGCCGTTGGCGATCAGCACGAAGATGGCAGTGCTGTGAAGGAATGCTTTTGGGGGTTGAAGGGGCTTTGAGGGTGTTGAGTGTGTGTGAGTGCTTTGAGAACACTCACATCACTCAAAACACTCACAATACTCATCACATCACTCAAAACACTCACATCACTCAAAACACTCACAATACTCATCACATCACTCAAAACACTCAAAACACTCAAAACACTCATCACAACACTCAAAACACTCAAAACACTCATCACATCACTCACAACACTCTCAAAGCACCTCCGACCCAAATCACTCAGGATATTTGAACAGAATAGACCGGATGATGTGGAAGGAGGAGATGATGGAGTACAGTGCGGCCCCCACACCCTGCAGGCTGATGTGGTTGAGCGTCGACACCACGGGGTGACACGCCAGGATCGCCACCTGGATGAAGCTCATCCCGATGTACGACCGCTGCGTGCTGCACAGCCGCGACACCACCGGGAATAGCAGCACTACGCCTCACGCGCGCCGGCCGCCCCCACGCGTCGCCATCTGCATGGGCGAGACGAAACTCACCACCCACGCCAAGTCCTTCTTGTCCATCGAGAAGCCGCCCACGCTCTTGTCCGCCGCCAGCCACACCGGCAGCAGCGTGTCGTACGTGGTCTGGATCAGGCCCTCGAACGCTAGGGATAACCGCGGGGAAGAGGACGCACCGTAGAGCAGGACGGTGATCACGATGACGGGGTCCTTGAACATGGACCAGTAATTGTTGCTCTTCATCTCGATCATCACGTGCTCCTCCGTAGTGAGGCTCTCGCAGCGGTCACGCTTGCGCAGAATACCGGAGAGCTGCTTCTACGAGTGAGGAGCCGAGATTGGGGAGACCTTCATATCCGCCTTCATCTGCTGCTGCTTGTTGCGCTCCTCCTCAGGCAGAGTCTCGTCGACCCACAGGATTGTCATGATACAGCCTTAGCATGAGGAAGCGGAAATGTGACAACAGATCAGAGAAAGGAAGCCGCACACGCTCAGCGGAATGGCGAAGGGCGCCTTCTTGAGATAGGGGATCCGCTCGATCAGTCCGGCAAGGAGCTTCTCCGGATCGGACATATAGCCGCCGATGATCGGGCCCAGCGTGCTACGCATAACGACACTTCACTGCCGCAACCCCGCAATCGCAAAACCCACAAAGGTCATTCCGGTCGTGAAGGGCAGCATGTCGGGGGAGCAGATTTCGGACAGAATCGTCTTGCAGATGCCCAAGTAGCCGTCGCTCATTCCCCAGAGGAAACGGAAGGTAATGGCAGCGTAGAAGTTGGTGCAGAATCCGAAGGCGATCATCAGTAATCCGTCCACTATATGGTGAGAGGAAATCGAAAGAAACACAAATGGTGACGAGGATCAAGCCATGCTTTCTCCCAAAGTGGTCCGCATGCCATCCCCAGTATAAGCACCCCGGAATCTGGCCGATATTGTACATAGAAACGATGTAGCCAGCATAGTGGCCAATCTGCTTTGAATCGATCTACGCGATCAGAAATTGTAGAGGAAACCACTCCGGGGAAGTACTCCTCAATCAAAAAGGGGGAGTCGGCATACAGCATGGAGCACACGAGCTGCTCTGCGAAGATGATGAACAACACGACGGTTGCAATTCGCCAATTCAGAACCCCTTTCTCTTCCTGTAACGTCATTCTTTCTGTGTTTGTGTGCTTTCCTCGTTCGCCAATGAATCTTCGGGCGCGAGTTCGGGTTTTGCTGCTTTTGCCACTCCCCTGCGAGGTGTTCTTTGGAGTGATGCACGCGTCTCCAAAGTTGGGCACTGCGAGAGAGTCATTGGGGAAAGAGTACACGTCTGTACGCCACTAATTGTTTGTCATGGAAACGGGATTGGTGATTTCGATTGCCGTTGTAATTCTATCTGCGGCAGTGTATCTGTTTATCAAATCAAAGAAACAAATCAGCGATGCTTCGAGGGTAGTGTGGGTTGTCGGAGCCAGCTCTGGAATCGGAAAGGGTATCACACCTGCGGCCAGTATTAGGAGTAGAAGTGGCGATCCAGTACGCAGTTGCCGGAAAGAAGGTCGTACTGAGCTCGCGCAGCGAGGGAAAGTTGAAGGAGGTGCAGCAGGAAATAATAAAGCGCACGAGCAAGCCCGAATCTGAGTATCCCATTGTGCTTGTCGATGTTGAAAAGGACGAAGAGTTCCCCAGTGCGGTGGACGTAGCACGTTACAGCATGGACTGACGCATAGAAGGTGCTGAATCTCTGCGGCTCTATCGATGTGCTGGTGATCAGCAGCGGATTGGGCATTCGCGCCTTCAACGATGAGACCACGCCCGAGGTGGAGAAGAAGATGATGCAGACCAACTTCATGGGCTCCATTCTGCTGGCGAAGGCGGCATTGCCGTCCATGCGGAAGCAGCACGCGGGAACGGTCGTGTTCATCAGCAGCATCCAGGGCCTGCTGGCCATTCCGGCGCGCTCCAGCTACTCCGGCGCGAAGCACGCCCTCCAGGGCTACTGCGACAGTCTCCGTGCGGAAGAAGCCGCCAACGGCGTGAACATCTTGACCGTGTCGCCTGCCTACGTGAAGTGGGGACGGGGAGCAGGGGTGACACGTAGGACGAACCACAGCCTGAACTCCATCACGGGAAGCGGCGCGAGCTACAACAAGATGGACAGCAACACGAAGAAGGGCATGGAGCCGGGCGAATTGGCGGAGATGATTCGCCGCGCTGTTGCGGAGCGGAGAGGGAACCTGGTGGTGGCTCCGTTCTACATGAAGGCGGTGGTGGTGCTGCAGTACCTGTTCCCCTCGATCATCGACATGGCGATGCGCAAGAAGGCGCAGAAGGCGAGACAGTGATGACTTTTCCCTGGGCTCTTTGTTGGACAAGCAGCTGACAGCGAACGCGTTGGTGAGAGTCATTAAGATGAACACGCAGAACCAGAAGAAGAAGATATTGATCAAAACCAGCTATCAGTATCTCGTGCGAGCGAAACTGTATGGAGTGGTGACGCTAAACTGCCTCGAGGGCATGATGAACGAACTAGACGAGCTGATCCCCGTAGATATGGAGAAAGGTAGGAGCGGAGGATGCCCATGAGTTGTAGATAATATTGACACCTTTTCAGAAGAATTGCGGCGTTTTCAAAATGGGCAGGTGATGCCGACCAGCCACGGGGACTACCTGGACAGAGCGGTGAAGAGCCTTTCAAAAGAAATGAATCTCCAAGTCCCCGTGGAGTTGGTGAATAGTGCGGCAGTGAAGGTACACTTCGCGGTTTGGGTCTGAACACACAGAATCTCATAGTGAATATATTGGTTTGCTCCCAGGGCGACGACAGAAGGCAGTATCTGGAGTGGCTGGAGCAGCCGAACGAGATGATCGGCAAATCCGCTCGTTTCGAGCAGCTGGTGAACCACGCGTGTATCATTTTCTATAAGAAGCAGGCAACCAACGTCAGTGAGGATTCGGTCAACTTTATCCGCCGTTCCATTCACGAGCTGCTGCGCTCGAAGCCCACGAAGGACCAGCTCCACACACAACTGATGTCCTCGAATGGCGTGCTGGGCCACTCCATCGACATGGTTTCCTCTTCGTACGAGTACGTGGACAACGGCATGTACGTTTCCGCGCAACAGCAGGAGGAGTCCCGCTATCTCCACAATGTGATACCAATAGTATTTGGTAAGGGTGTAGGACGTGATCCAGAACCTGCGGCAGGTCACGGAGAAGGAGATCGACATGGTCGTTCAGACCCAGATTCCGGTGAAGAGCGGCGAGCATATTACCATTTGAGTCTGTTTCTTGTGCTATTCCCCTTTTGAAGCGTGTTTGTTGCTGTAATGGCGAATCACGGTTATTCCCCACTTTCAGCGGTGACCCTCCAAACCGTTCTCCAGTGGTGAGAAGCTCAAAACTATCATCGGCTTCATCTAGAGAACCATGGCTGCTGTAGGTTGGGTTTCTGTGAGCGCTCTGGACGCGCTTTTCCCTTCTCTCTGCGAGGAGTGACTAATCGGTCTGTAGCCTGCTAAGAAGATTGAGTTCACTGTCGACTGCGCTGTCCCCGTGAAGGATAGCATCATGGAGATTGCCACTTTCGTAGTGGCTGTGCTGGAGAGTCATTGCGTAGGAGAAGTTCCTCGCTGAGCACATCAAGGTGGACAACAAGGTGAACAACCTTGGCGATCTGATCGCTGTCTCCTCCAGCGGCGAGAAGATCAGCGTGGTTGCGTCCTGCGCTTTCTCCAAGAGATACATCAAGGTGTGAGGTTGCTAAGTGGCATCACAAGTAGTACCTCACCAAGAAGTATCTGAAGAAGCAGAACCTCCGTGACTACATCCGTGTGGTCGCTAGCGGAAAGGGCGGATACAAGGTTTGGGCGGTGCGCATGTTCTGATATCTAGCTTGTCTACTTCAACGTCGCCAAGGACGAGTAAGGGAAGGGATATGAAGCTGGTGATTGTCCTTGTTTGTTGTTCACGCGTTTTGCGTTTCTTCCTTATGTTGATGGACAAGTCACTCTTGATCTGCATTGCCGTGAAGGAGGATGCAAAGGAGGCCCTTCGCAAGAAAGCCGTTGCATGCTTCACCGAGCAGTAGCAGGAAGTCCCTAGACGAGGTGAAGAGGGCTGTGGACACTTGTTTGCAGAACCCCCTCCATTCCAAGGAGGATGAAGTACAAAATGCATTATCCCTATTGGATCAATTGGAGAGCAACGCGTTTAAGCAATCGCCAATGGTCTTCCCTTTTTTACAAAATGATATTGTAGGAGGTCGAGGAAGTCATCGGGTCCATCTTTTGCATGATTTGCAGTGTTCAAGCAGAGTCGAGTCCGCATCTCATCGAATTGCTTCTTTCTGCATGCACAAAGCATCACGTATCTTGTATTGATTCGATCTCACTGCTAGTTTTGCTTTTCCGAGTCATTCTGCTTGAGAGTCGCCGATTCGATTCCCAATTCCAGTGCCTTCCGCGTGGTTGCCTCCATTCTCGATTCGCAGGGAAAGCAGCTCAGTTCGGAGTGTTTGCATCATCTTGCCTCTGTCCTCTTTGTCTACGTCATGAACAGCTCCCTTCCTGCAGAAACCCGCCTCCTATCCCTTTTGTGCTTCAGCAACCTTATTCACGTTCCTCGCTTCACCATCCCACCGGAGCAATCGGAGCTCCTCCTCCAAACCCTCCTCTCTTCCCTTCAGCCCTTTCCAACCGATGAGATCACCTCCAAGGCATGCTCCTTTCCCCATCTTCACCCTAGATCCACTCCATCAGTCTCCACCTTCTCTGCTTCCTCCTCCAGCACCCTCCTCGCAAGGACGCTCTCCCCGACGCCTACTCCGCTCTCGCCTCCTCCCTCCTGCATACCCTCACCACCACTTCCCACCCCCACACCAAGTACAACGCCAACGTCCTCCAGTTCCTCCGGCTGGTCGAAGCGCAGACGCCCTCCACGCGCCGCCTCCTCCCCTGCCTGACCGACCTGCTGCGGCTGACCACGCAATGGGCGGGCGAGGTCAGCCTCACCCACGAGTGTCTCACCACCCTGCGCACACTGCTCAAGAAGACGCCCTCCTCGCTGTGCGCACAGTTGCCTCCCGCCCTCCTTGCCTCCATCCTCGCGTGGTTCCTGCAGCAGCTCACGCAGCCGTCGCCCGGCCTGATGGCGGTGGAGTTGCTCCGCGTAAGCGTAGTATCGGTCATTTATTCTAGACCCTCCAGACCTGCTTCAAGGTCATCCCTGTTGAGTCCTGGCGACTCGCTGAGGCTGTGCCATCTGGTTTGTGCGCACCGTCCGTACAATCTGTACAATCCAAGCAGCCTGTAGAATTCGCAACACTTGAAAGGACTGCGCAACCCACACTCCTCACATCCATCATGACAGTGCTTCTTCGGGAGGCGCGGCAGACCTCTCGCTTCACGGCAGACTATCTCATCACGCTCACGACCCTCTGCAGCTGCCACGTCGCCGACGCTCTCTTCCAAGATGCCGCCTTCTTCCCCTGGACCGACTGGCTGCGACTGCTTCACAGCGTCTTCGTGCCCGTGGAGATCCAAAAGCTTGTGGCCACGCTCCTCGCGCGGGTGATCGAGCTGGGCGGCTCGCAGCTGCCGTGAGCCCCTCTGGAGAAAATGACGCCTAGAGAGCGACTGCAGTGGCTCGTGCAGGAAATGCGATGGTCCAAAATCGAGTCGATTTCGGTCAACGAATCAATCGCCAGCTGCATTCTGTTGGCTGCGGTGATGGAACAAGGCCTGGCGGCAGACCCGCAGGCACAGCACGTGGCGCGCGTCCTCCTCCTCCACAACTCCTCGCACGTGCGCAGCCAGTTCTACCTCTCCTTCGCCTCTCTCTCGCCCATGGCCGCCGCCGCGCTGCACGACGCGCTCTTCCCGTTGCTGCTGCAGCAGTACGCCCAGGAGACGGTGCTGCGCGACGCCTGTCTGCGCGTCCTCGTCCGCTTCGCCTCCCTCGCCCACACCTCGCCCGCACTCTCTGCTTTCCTCGCCTCTCTCGTGGACACACTGGCCGCGATGGACACGCGGCAACAGCTACACGCGCTGGAGTTCCTGCGTCTGCTTCCTGCCAGCCTCTCTGCACCGCACCGCCACACCCTCCTTCTCATGCTGCCCTTCTTCCTCTCGCGCGAGGACTGTGTTGTCGCCGCCTTCTTCGCTCTGCTCCAGACCTGGTGTTCTGTCTTCACGTCAGAGGAGAGAACGGTGCTGCTGCGAGGTGTGGGTAGCAATCCCGAGGGACAGGACGTGATGTTGAGCCTCTGCCAGCAGTTAGGAGCGAAAGAGGACTTGGCGGAGGAGGATCGGCGGCGAATGGGGAGGTATCTTTGCGAGAGCCTGGACTGGGGAATGGACTCGGTGAGGGCGAGCGGGGAAGGTGATGGGTAGTTGAGGAAGACGATCATTTCGCTTCACGGTATGAAGACCTTTTCATGGATGGAGGAAAGCGACCGGGCATGGATACGGCTACGGATAGAGCAGGCGATCGCGCAGGACCAGTATCGTTTTTCGCTTCTTGATTCACTGGTGACGGAAGAAGTGGCATTGCTAGAATGAGTTGATGGGTAGACGATCCAAAAGCTCCAATCAAGTGGCTAACTGTACTCTATTCCATGTGCTTGTTTCAGACACGCTTGTGAATTCAAGACATTCTCATGCCTATTGATACTCTTCATTCCTTCGTTAACCTCACGGTTCGGCACATCCTGCCGGTTCCAAAAATCGGGGCTATTTTGCTGCTGGGCGGGAATCGCACTATCTACCACATATACAAACTCAAATACAGGTATGTCGGCCACAGGTACGTGTTTTGTATCGAAGTAAGAAGTAGAAGCCTCCACATCCGTCCCCATCAAGACAGTGAGTAATGCAGGGGAATCCTAACGCGTTTTAGGAAGCCACGCCCGTCACGGAGGAGAACATGACGCCTGCTGCCGGGGATGATTTGAAGTCCCTGCCCATCAGAGCTTATCTCGATAAAACCGTCGTTCCGATCCTCCTCCTCGGACTTGCTGAAACTGCGAAGGAAAGGTTGGTTCTGTTGCGTGTTCTGTAATGCTTCCTAGACCGAGTGATCCTGTATCCTTTCTTGCCAACTACCTGCTGAAGAACAATCCTCAAGTGAAAAAGGAATAGCGAGCTAGTTTCAGACCGTTTGGTGTTTCTTCCACAGGCATACAACGTGTTATCAAAACTGCCATCCACTTTGGTTGCACATCGTTTGTTGGACCGAATCCAATACTCGTTTCCAGACACGACGAGTCTATCCCCCCTTCCATAGAAACAAGCGATGATCACCAATTTGATTGTGTATCTCACTCTAACAGAGATGATCGTTCTGTACAATCATGTGCAGGGTGATTCTATACCTAATCAGCAGAATACCCAACTCCGCGTTCCGATCGAGGTCCGCAGTGCCGACACGCAAGCCTACTCCAACGTAGTGATTCGTGTTGGGATGAAGGATAGATCCATGGAGTGCTCAATGTCTTTTCCAATGCCAACTGCTCCGACGTGTACAAGGACGTGCTGCCGAACTTCAAGCGGATACGAACGCTGAATCCAGACATTCAGGTGATTTGTTATCCCCTGCTCAACTCAACTGAAACGGTCCCACTCGTTCTGGGAGTTGATTCCCTAGTTCAATGGCCTCTGCGCAATCGAAAAGGATTGCTCCACGGTGATCCTTCCAACAGAAGCACTGGACAGCGCGATGGACTATCCCAACACCACCCTGATCCTGGTTCACAGCAAGTGGATTCCTGCCCTTACTTCTGCAATTGTATGCACACAGTGTCTCGTTTCCTGTAGTCATCCTCCGATCTTCCCCTTGTCAAGTCTGCGTGCATTTCAAAGCAATCCTTGTATGTTTGCTTTGCCATTTGCTTCCTATTCGTCCTATTCCTATTCATCCTCTCCACGGCATTCGACAAAGCGGCTTCTCCCTCCATGATCACGAAAGCCATGGCTTGTCCGATGACAACGTACAGTGTACAAGGGAATGATAGTAAGTAGGGAAAAGATGGACGTTCTCTTTCCCTCCATTGACGTAACCACTCCCGTGGAGGACGAATGCCCCATCTGTATGAGTCCTTTCCAGAAGCATACCAGACTCCGCTGTCTTCGCTGTGGACATCGTTGTTCTTTGCCTCCATCGTGATGTGCAGGGTTTCACCGAGACTGCATTGATCGGTGGGTCGTGCGGTGCAAGGCGGAGTGTCCGCTGTGCAAGCGCCTCGTCTGGATGTGTTGATCAAACACCACCAAGCTACTTTTTGGACAATTTCAAAACGCTGTTTGTTTCCTTCCAATAATGCAGAATCTGCAGGACCAGCGTCAGGTTACAGAGGAACCCACTTCCAAACATGAACAGGAT
>OIWT01005032.1_pt1 | contig 10058 bp, 17 predicted proteins | sample 1587701 | NCBI WGS metagenome assembly OIWT01 (sample SAMEA3888904, study PRJEB22519) | human gut metagenome | biome: human gut; feature: human-associated habitat; material: faeces | place: Denmark | collected 2009 | reverse complement strand
CACGGCGCAGGAACTAATAGGATGAGTCTGGAGGGAATACAGCGCCTACCTCATCCAGCTCGGCGTAGAACACTCCATCGGCCACGCACTGTCTCTTCTTGCTCATCTTTTCAGCAGGCATTGTAATTCAAGTGGGAATGAGGAAAGGAATGGAATGGCGAATGAGGCGGACAGTGATCTGCGGTTATCAAGCGGCACCGATGACGGAACAGCTCGATTCAAAACAAACAGGAAAGCGACTCTTTGAGATTTCTAAAAGGACGATGCGCGCGTACTTGAAGTAGTACCAAATGTTCTTCTGCTCCAGCTCGTGCTCGACGATGCGGTACTTCTTCTCCATCCCCGACTTGAAGCGATTGAACAACTCCTCCGTACGAATCGTACAGCAGATGAACGCCCTCTCCACTACCCATTACCACGATTTCGCAACAAAACAGGAGTGGGCGGAGAAGCAGAGGTCCAGCATGGCAATCAGTCCATCCACCAAGTCGGGCGAAAAGGTCTAGACATCAAACGGAAGGGAGAGAGTCACAATGTCAGTGGCGATGATGACTTGAGGGGCGAGCCTTGCCAACTCCATCTCGTTCGGGTTACAGAAATCAACCGTCGCTACGGAGGGCGGCTCGATTCCCATTTCCTGAAACACGGCCGAGTCTACGTTTGAAGGAGGCGAATAAGAGCAACTCTCCTCCACGTTGCCCAGAATGTACTCCACCACTTCATCGCAGTAATCACTCATCGTCACCTGACAGTCCCGCACAACGCACTGGAGCATCTGCCCGCACAGACCGCTTCCAGCACCAAGCTCCAGCACTCGCTTTCCGCGGAATGCCTCCTTGTGGTCCAGAATCCACTCCATGAACGCGAAGCACGCCTCCCACGTTTTGAAAGCCGTGCAGTTGGAGGACCGCTTCAGCCTGATCTGCAGAGCCTCATTTCGCTCCGGAATGGGGTAGTAGCAGAAGTGGTACTCTCCCTCCTCCGCCCTACTCTTCACACTGCAGAAAAGCCCTACGCGTGGTTGTGAATACGGTCATACTCCTGGGCCAAGGAATCAGCGATGTACTATGCTCAACGTGCAATTGTTAATCTTACAACGTCCTTCAGCATCAGCATATCGAAGTACTTCCGAACGAAGGGGCACTCGTAGTCCTGGACATGTCCGTTCTTCTGGATCAGCGGATGGTTGATGCACTACGCCGTTACTGCATACAAATAACAATGCTTCACTCACAATGCGTTCCTGGAAGGCGAGCTCCGACCAGTCGGGACACTGCTTGATCAGGTCGATCACCACGCGCGTTGGTGCTCCCTGGATGTAATAGCTGCGGACACGGGAAAAGGGGTCCATTCTGTCATCATTAATGAGAATGCTGGGACGTTTTGTGTCAACGCGTGTCTGCTTCCGGCATTTCGTTCCATCGATCGCGTCGGGAGCTCGATTCTACCGTTCTAGACCCGCTCCTCTCGGTTCTCCCATTGCTTTTGTTTAACGGATAGTCGATGAAGCGGAGCTGCCGCAACTGAGTTCGGAGGATATGCATCGAATGGAAGCCGGTCTTCGTGGATTGCGCTCTTCACGGAGGATTCCAGTCATCCAATATAACGACGAGGACGAGGTCAAGCTTCCAAAGCCGAGAGAGCGATCTGTAGCTGTGAAGGAGGAACAACCGAAGAAGGAGACGTCGAAACAGAACTTGTCTTCCCTCATGTTCGATTTCGATATTAAGCAGGACAATTTATCGGACGCGGAATTCGAGAGTGTGAAGCGTCTGTATGATGCGCTGAAGGATCCGAAGCGTTCCAAGGCGAGGAGCATTCCCGAGCTGATGAAGGACATCGGACTGACGGAGGAGGAGAAGAACCTCATCGTGTCGGAGATGCGCTCCATGCCGAAGGACGAGACGCTTCACGTGGACACCACCCACCAGGGAGAGTACGACCGGTTGGAGGAGCTGATGCGCGACGATTCGAGCATCATGTCCACGCTGGCTGCCTGGACGAAGGAGGTGGAGAAGGCGATCGGGAAGAGCATAGCGGACCCGTCGAAGCTGACGGAGGAGGACTTCAAGAAGGTGCCCCCCGTGCCCCAGAAGCTGCAGGAGGTGGTCCAGTTCATGATGTCGGGAAAACAGTAGTCCTTTTAGATCGCTGTTTGCAACAAACACTCGATTCCTCGGGAATCCACCACTTGATCAAGCCAAGTCCGTCGTAGCTTATATCTCCCTGCTGTCAAGAAATATATGTCGCAGGGCACAAGGATATGATGATGGACATGGGATTGGGCGGAATGACCCGCTCGTCTCGGATGTCGATGCTGGAGCTGCGCACACGCGAGATTTCCGGGCCCTGCACGTCGATGCTCGAGGTGCGAGCGCGTATCTGGGCATCACTTCACCACACAGAGGCCACATTTCTGTCGGACTCTCGCTCCACGTTCTTCACTTCGGAGGTCACGATCGTGTTGTTCTCTACGCATCACTCTGAGGAGGGAAGCGGACTCTCGATACGGTTGTACTGGAGCGCAACCACGCGGAAGCGGATGAGCTCTCCGTTTTCGACCACGAAGTCGAGCTGCTGCTCGCCATCGTCGTAGTGCCAGATCCAGACGCGCTTCACGGGGTCGTACACGCTCCCCTCCTGCACTAGTTTTGAAATCACCAGCAGGCGCCTACGGTTGTAGGAGGGAATCCAAACGTCCTCTAGGAACTCCAGCGTCACGCGGATTCCGTGCCTGTTGCTGGACAGCACCTTCCCCACGAGCACCTCGCCCTCCACGGGTCGGAACATAATCATCCGGAATTCCACTGCAACTAACAGCTCTCCAGCATCCCCACCCTCGTTGTGGCTCGCTCCGTCTCCGGGATAGATCTTGCCCAACTCAATGCGGTTGAAGTCGTAGAACGAGATGCACAGCCCGTAGTCGGGGATGACTTTGTTTGAATATTTACGATTAATCTCTTCTATCAGGGTCTACGCGGTATCACGCAAACGCAGCAGCGAGGGCCTACCGCAACGTGCTCCTTTCCGAAATCGCCCGGCTCGATGCGGATCACATCCTTGATGGTCAGGAGGATGAACATGGCACCAACCAATGGAATCTACTGACAACAAACAGCGCAACAGCCCTCTTAGAAATCACCCAAATCGTCCTCCGCGGACTTCGGGAGCTTGATCAGCACTCTCTGCACGTACGTCTTCAGGTACTTGGCATCGATCGGCGAGACGGACTGCAGGTAGTTCTCCAGCACCTCCGGGTTCTCGTGGATCTGCAGCAGGTGCAGCAGCGCCCGCTCGGAGGCCAGCTTCACCGGGATGTAGGAGTCTTGCACGCTCTTCAGCAGCGTCGGCACTAGCGCGCCGAGCAGGTTCACGTGCGTGTCCTTGCAGACCTTGCCGAAGAGGCTGATGGAGACCACGGTGTCGTAGCGCACGCTGCTGTTGGTGTCGTAGATGCAGGAGGTCAGCTCCGTGATCAGCTCGTTCAGTACCAGGTTCTACGCCTCACGCCTCACGCCCATCACCACCTTGTTCTCCTCCGTCATGCCGTTGAAGCTGTTCAGCACGTACTTGCACACCGAGATGGCCGCCTTGCGCGTCATCAGGTTGTCGTTCTTCAGGTACGCCGTCACGTTGTGGATGATCGCCGCGTGGTACGCCGCGCACCGCTCGCCGTTGTATTTCAGCAGCTGGCCCAGCGCTACGCAGCGCCCGTGGTCCTCCTCCGTCACGCCGCTCGGCGCCGCCGTCAGGATCTTGCCGCTCACGATGCTGTCGAACACGGCGTCGTCCGTGTAGGTCAGGCACACGCCCAGCACGCTCGCCGCCAGCACGCGCACGTCCTCCTCCTCGTTGAACAGCAAATCCAGCATTCTCTAACCGTCACTCGCCCCACGCACCTCCACCGTCTCCACCGTCGTGCGCGTGGCGGGCTGCAGCTTGGCGCCCACCGCCAGCAGAATGTTCTGCAGTGCGGTCATGATGCTCTCGCGAATCTCCGTGTCGTTGCTGACCACGTCGCCGCTCAGGTCGTTCACCACGTTGTCGATGCGCGTGGACAGCTTGATGATGTGCACCAGCGCCTGTCCGCCCTGTTCGCGCACGCCCTTGCAGCCGTCCTTCAGCGCACGGATGAAGGTGGTCTGCAGCTGCGGCAGGAACGGGCGCAGCGCATCGCCGGACTTGGAGAGCAGGAGGTTGAGCGCGCGGTAGAAGGTGGTGCGCAACTCGGGGCTGTACTTGTCGCCAATGATGCGGATCAGCGGGCCCGTCACCTGCAGCGCGTACAGCCGCACGTTCTTCGCCGGCGCGTACTGCACCAGGTCGCAGATCAGCGTCGCGCAGTCCGCCTTGCGCTCGGCGGAAGCCACCCTATGAATCAGTCGTGCGACGCGTTCTCACATGATGCCCTTCTGCAACAACTGGAAGAGCGGCTTGAGGCCGTCCTTCTTCTCGAACGCGGGCAGCACGTACGTGTTGATGTCCACGCCGGGCCTATCTCTCACCTCTCCACCTCACGCCCACTTGTACCGCTCGGTCGAGATCACCGTGGCGATCATGTTGCTGATAAACGACACGTACGGCAACAGGTCCTCCACGCGGTTCTTCGTCAACAGCGTCGTCAGCGCCGCCCACGCCGCGTCGATCACCGTCGGGTCGACGTCCGCCGCGCGCTTGATCAGGCAGCGCAGGATCATCTGCATCTGCTCGCTGTAGTCCGCCTGCGTCTGCTCGCAGAAGGTGCCGATCAGCGCGCAGGCCTCGCGCCGGTACCCGTTGTTCGCCATGTTGCTGATCTTGTCCAGGCATGTGATCGTCCACTGCACGCCGAACGTCTGCACGCTCGCCACCATCGTCTGCAGCACCTCGCGGATCGCCGCCGCCATCGTCGCGTCCTCCATGGGCGTCTCCGCCTCGTCGTTCTTGCCGTACAGCTGCAGCAAAAAGTCGTTGGTCATATCGTTGATGAAGTAGTGCAGGAACTTCGACGTGGACGGCACGATCGCGCGCAGCACGTGCAGGTGCGCGATGGTCAGCGGCGCCACCGTCAGCTTGCTAAACAGCGTCTGGATGATCTGCTTGCCCTGAAGCACGATCACCTCCTTCAGGCCGTTCAGCGCGCGCGTGTGCTTCGCCTCGTCCTCCGTCTCCAGATCGCGAAGCAGGATCGGCAGCAGCGCGTCGAACGCGTTCCCGCGGCCCTTGCGCTGCAGTAGCGTCAGCGCCTCCGCCGCCGCGGCGCGCACCGACGCGTCCTCGTCGCAAATCGACACCTCCAGCGACTCCAGGAAGGCGTCGCCCCAGACGTCCAGCACGCCGGCCGTGCAGCTGCTCAGCACCTGCACGAAGGCGATGCAGACAACCTGCCGCGTGACGGGGTCGGGGCTGACGAGGCCCTCGTTCAGCACCTTCAGCACGTGGGGGATGACGAACTCGCCGAGCTTCTGCACGATCTCGCCCAGGCAGCGCGCGGCGAGCGTGCGCTTGGTCTCGCTCTCGCTGGTGAACATGGAGAAGCACAGCTGCGTCAGCTCGCCTAGCAGCTTCTTCAGCGTGCGCGGCGTGTTGTTCACCACCGACTTCCACACCTGGAAAGCAGACTGGCGGACAGCGGCGGTGACGTCGGTGGTCAGGAAGAACAGCGAGGCCATCACCTCGATCCACTTCTGCATGCCCAGCTCCTTCTGCAGCAGCAGCTCCACGCTGTCGCTCGACAGGCCCGCATCGTTCTCGTCCTCGCTGATGCCCACCGCCTTCGTCTTGCCCAGCGTGTACAGCAGCTCGCCCATCAGCATCACGCTGCTCTGGCGGATGCGCCAGTCGTCGTCCATCATCGCGTCGCTCAGCGGCGGCAGCACCTGCGCCAGCTCGCTGTGCGCGAACGTCTTCACCAGCACCTGGCCCGCGCGCAGCGCCACCTCCGCCACCATCTCGCTCTCGTCCGCCAGGCCCGCCACGATCGCCGGCATGATCGTCGACAGCAGCGGCGCGAACCGCTCGCCCAGAGTGGACGGCAGGAACGACAGCGTCCACATCACGCCCTCGCGCACGTACGCGCGCGGGTGCTTCGCGTTCTGCAGCAGCTCGCCCAGGATCTCGTCGAAGCGCGCCTTCGACACGGAGGCCAGCAGGTCCGCCAGGCCCTGCGCGGCGCCGGAGCGCTCGGCCACGGTGCTGTCCTCGTACACCTTCTCGATCAGCCAGCTGAGCGTCTCCTGCATCTCCTCCTCGCCCACCTCGTGGCCCAGCATGCCGATGCTGTGCGCCGCCACCGCGCGCACGTCGGGCAGCGGGTCCACCAGGCACTTCTTCAGCGGGGGCAGCAGCTTGGGCAGGTAGGGCATCACGTCGTCGCGGCTGGCCAGCGAGCAGATGTTGCCCGTGATCAGTGCCGCCTTCTTCTTAGTGTCGGTGACGCGGTCGGACAGGCCGCGCATCAGGATGGGCACGATCAGCGCCAGCGACGGCGAGTCGATGGTGTGGTGGAAGGAGGTCTGCGTCAGCGTGCGCAGCGCCTCGCCCGTGTACAGGTGCGGCTCGGATAGTGCCTTCAGCAACACCATCTGCAGATCGGCGATTTCAGGCGTGCGGATCACATTCACGATGTCCTATGGGGTGTGAGCAACACGTCACAACACAACACACTGCATTACATCCCATCAACACAACACACTGCATTACATCCCATCAACACAATACCACTCACATCACATCACATCACTCATCACTCAACACAACACATCACATCATCACTCAACACAATACCACTCACAACATCACTCAACACAACACATCACATCACATCACATCATCACTCATCACTCATCACATCACATCACATTACCACACCACTCACCATCAGCGACTGCTTCGCCGACTCCTGAATCTCCGTGTGGGCGTCGTTGCACGACTCCGTCAGGTACGGCACGATGCGCGGCAGACACGACGACAGGCTCTGCGGCGAGCAGTACGCCATGCTGCCCAGCATCTTGATCGCCACCTGCTTCGTGCGCCACTTGCTGTCCTACGCCTCACGCCCGCGCCACACGCCCACCTTCAGACCCTCCAGCACCTTCGGCAGCACCAGCTTCACGCCGTGCGGCGACAGATTCCGCATCACCGAGCGACTCGCGCCCTCCGCCGCCTCGCGCACGCCCTCGTCCTTGCTCGAGAAGTTCTCCAGCAGCAGCGGCAGGAACTTCACCACGTACGGCTCGAACATGAACGTCAGCGCGTCGAACAGCGCGCCCAGCGCCAGCATGCTTCCCTCGCGCGCCGCGTTGGAGCTGCTCTGCGCCGCCTCCTCGATGAACGCGTTGATGTTGTACTCCTTGAACGCCTTGCTGCTCATGCCCTTGATCGCGCCCGCCAGACCCACCGCCGCGCCGTGCCGTGCCGCGTAGTCTGCGCCCTCCGTCAGCTGCTTCAGCAGCCGGTCCACGAAGCGCTTCGCCTCCGCGCGCAGGCACTCGTACTTGAACAGCGGCGTCAGGCAGCGCGCCACTGCCTCCTGTACCGACGCCGACGGGATCGACAGCGCGTCCACCAGCGTCTCCGCCGTCGTGACGATGCGCGCGTCGCCGTCCGCCAGGAAGCACGTCACCTTGCCCAGCAGCACCACGCAGCCCTCACGCTGGTGATCCTGGATCTGCGTCTAGTCCTCACTCCACTGACGCGCGCCCACCTCCGCCTCCGTGTCCGCGTCCTTCTCCAGCGCGCGCAGTCGGCCGTTCAGGTACTCCAGCAGCGCCTGTGTGTTCTCCGCGCCGTACGCCTCCATCAGCGCCTCGCCCGCCCTCATGGCCTGCAGACGCACCTCGCTGCTCGCGTGCGCGAAGCCCAGGTCGAACAGGATGTCCAGCGTATCGAACAGCTTCTCCTGCGGCAGCGCCTTGCGCGCCGCGCACTGTTCCAGCAGGTAGAACAGCGCCACCACCGTGCTGAGGAACGCCGCGCGCTCCTTCTCGTCCTCGATCGCCGCGATCTCCTTGTACTTGCGCACCACCGCCTCCAGCACGCCCTTCACCGCCGCGGGGAACTGCTCCAGGCCCGCCGCGATCGCGCGCGCCGCGCAGGCTCGCGTCTTGGCCTCCGCGTGGCCCAGCAGCAGGAACAGCGGGATGGAGAAGGAGGGAATCAGCTTCATGTTCTTCTCCTCCCACTGCTGTTGCGCCTCCTCCACGATCTCCTCGTCCTCGTCGAACTGCGCCATGAACAGACGCGTCTACGCCTCACGCCGCCATCCAGCGCCCACCACGTACAGCACGTTGCCCGTGCCGGGGATGGCCGCCAGGTTGATCAGCGCGTTCAGCCGCACGTCCTCCGACGGCGACAGCAGTCCGCGGTCGCCCAGCAGCAGCAGCACCTCGTTGTTCTGCAGCGCGGGCGCCGCGTCGCAGAATGTCATCATCACGCTCTCAGGCGAGGGGTCCAGGTGCGGTGCTACGCGCAGCAGCTCCAACAGAATCTCCAGCACGTCGTAGCGACAGCAGCGGTTCGCCTCCTCCTGGAACGCGTCCTCCATCTTCGAGAAGGCCTTCAGCACCACCATCACACTGCCCAGCAGCGGCTTGCACTCCGCTGCGAAGGCCACCGCCTTCAGCACCGGCAGGAACAGCGGCAGGAAGTAGCTGCCCAGCGCGCCCTCCGCCAGCACCGCGTTCGTCGTCTCCAGCAGCGCCTGCGCCGTCTGCAGCAGCGGCGTCGTGTCTGCGTATCAATCCCAGTTTCAATTCTCACAGAACTCCTTGAAGAACACGTGGAACAGCGCGTTCTTCAGCGCGTCGCGCAGCGCGTTGCTCGCCACGCAGTCACAGCAGTCCTCGTACACCCTAGCCCTCACGCCCCACACGTGCGCTCACTCCCGCGCCAGCTCGCACACCAGCGGGTTGCTCAGCAGCTTGCTCACCACGCTCTCGCACTCCATCGCGTACGGCACGAACGCCACGCGCGCGCCGCGCACCAGCGCGCGGATCGTCAGCAGCACCGCACGGTACGGCTTCGCCACCTCCTCCACGCGCGCGCGCACCGCCGCCTGCGCCTGCAGCACCTCGCTGCGCGCCGCGATCGCCTTCTCCGCCTTCTCCTTCGCGATCTTGTCCTTGTTCAGCTCCGCCTAGGCCTCACGCGCCCGCGTCGCGCCCACCTGCAGCTCCGCCGCCCATGCGTCGTCGCTCTGCGCGTTGCGGCGACTCGACTTCTTGCTCGTCTGGTCGGCGATGTAGCCCACGTCGTCCAGCACCGGCTTCCACTCCACGTTGTCCGGCGTCTGCCAGATGCCCAGGTCCTGCGCGCTCACCTCGCTCACCGCCGTGGAGTTCGCGCGCTCCGCCAGCAGCGGCTGCAGCGTCGCGTACAGCACGGGCAGGAAAGCAGGCACAGAAGCCAGGTTCTGCAGCGTGATCTGCGCGGTCAGGCGCAGCACCGCGTTGGGCGCCGTGACGGAGATCTCGGGCGACTCCAGCAGCGCGCGCACGAAGTCCAGGTTGCCCTCCGTCAGCTGCAGCTCGCCGCACGTCGCGGTCAGGATCATCTTCACGGACTCTAGGCCTCACGCCGCGCCGTCTCCCGCACTCCACGCGCGCGTGTTCTTGTCGCCGTGCAGGAAGGGATGGCTCGCGCACCAAGCGAAGCGCGCCACGTCGTCCATGCTCACGCGGCCGTGCGCCAGCGTGTGCAGCACGCAGATCAGCGCGTCGCGCGCGTAGGGGTAGTCATCGCAGTAGAAGGCCAGCGAGGCGCCCTGCACCAGCCACGCGCGGAAGCTCTCCAGCAGGAAGTGCGCCGTCGCGGGGTTGAACGCCAGGTCCTGCAGCAGCTGCTTCGCGCGCTTCTTCGTCGCCGTCTCCACCTGCGTCTATGCCTCACGCCCGCCGTCCGCGCCCACCGTCAGCAGGAACACCAGCTGCACCACGCGCACGCGCTCCGCCTCGGGCACCTCGGCGTCCAGCCCCTGATCGTCGATGGCGTCGAGCACCCGCTCGAAGCTCTTGGTGGTGTTGGTGGCCGGGGAGAGATAGACCTTGTCCACCGGGTAGGCGGTCAGCACCTCGTCCATG
>OIWT01005031.1_pt1 | contig 10063 bp, 13 predicted proteins | sample 1587701 | NCBI WGS metagenome assembly OIWT01 (sample SAMEA3888904, study PRJEB22519) | human gut metagenome | biome: human gut; feature: human-associated habitat; material: faeces | place: Denmark | collected 2009 | reverse complement strand
CGATATGATTCAGAGCAGCAACAAGCCCGGCACGCTGCCCGGCGGCAAGACCGACAGCAGCAGCTCCGGTGTAATCAAAATTTCCGCTACCGGAGCGGCAAAGGGCGAACAGAACCCCAACACCGGCGCTCCGGTGATGAGCATGGCTCCCGCAATGCTCGTGCTCGCGGCAGCGGCACTCGTGCTCAAAAAGCGCGGCTAATTAAATAGAGTATACCGACCCTTCTGTTTCAATTTTTTGTATTGCAAACAACCGAAATCCCCTTTGCGCAGTCAGCGCGAAGGGGATTTTGCTATTTATATTGCAGAGGCACTTCCATATCGGAGAGCAACTGAAAGCTGTATCCGCGCTCCAGAAAGCCGTCGATTATGCCGGGAAGCGCCTCCACAGTGGCTTTATGCCCGGAAGCATCATGCAAAAGCACCACAATGCTGTCCTTGTTTTTGGCGCAGTTAAAGACGTTCTGCTCAATTTCCCAAGCGGAAATATTTTTGTGTATGCTGTCCTCGCCGTCGGCGTTCCAGTCGTACCAAACAAAGCCCCGGCGGGACATTTCATCTTTTATGGCGGAAACAACGGCTTTGTCGGCGTATCGGTTTGCGCTTCCCCCGGGAAAACGAAAAATCGGGCAGCGTTCGCCGGTTACGGAGTAAATCCAGTCCTGCTCGGCGCTCAAATCCGCAATAAAAGCGTTCACCGAGGAATAAATTTCATCATATTTGTGGCAATAGCTGTGCAGCCCAATTTCGTGCCCCTCTTTGATTATACGCAAAAGCCGTTCATCAGTAAGCTCTCCCTCGGGACCGATTACGAAAAACGTGGCGGTAACGCCCTTTTCCGCGAGTATATCCAAAATTTCATCCGTGCAGGCGGAGGGACCGTCGTCGAAGGAGAGGTAGACGCACTTGCCGCCCGAATCTCCGTTTTCCGCATGAGCATGCGCCTCTGCGTAAAAATTCGGGTACGGGTCGGAGCCTCCGCCGCAAAAAACAGGCGTAACAAGCGCCGTGCTCAAAATGAGCACGAGCACCGGCAGCGCCAAAAGACGCAGTTTTATCACCGAAAAGCGTTTATTAAAAAAATGCAAAATATCACACCTTGCTTTATATCATTTTGTCTTGACGAACGGAGCGCGGGAGGGTAATATAATAATATGTTTTTCTTTTATTGAAAAGACGCTTTAACCCACGGAGGAAAAAATGAAAAATATAAACGAAATCACAAAAGAAGAAGCGCAAAAAATCGAATATATACTCACGGACATTGACGGAACCCTCACCAATGACGGCCCCATGCTCCCGGAAGCTTACGAGGCACTGTGGAAGCTTCACAATGCGGGCTTCAAGATTATTCCGGTGACCGGAAGAACCGCCGGATGGGCTTCCATGAACATCACCGACTGGCCCGTGGAGGCCATCATCGCCGAAAGCGGCAGCGTGGTGTTCTATCTTGAGAACGGTTCCCGGAAAAGCTTTGTTCATCCGTCTATTTCCGGAAATATCGCCGAGGAGCATGAAAAAATTCTCTCCGCAGTGCGCGAAAAATATCCGAACGTAAAGGTGAGCATTGACCAGTTCAGCCGCTTCAACGACTTTGCATTCAACTACGCCGAGGAGCCTGAGGACGCACTTCCCTATGAGCAGGCGCAGGATATTCTCGGCATAGTAAAGAGCCTCGGCGGGCAGGGGAACATCAGCTCCATCCACATAAACACATGGTTCGGCGACTATGATAAGCTGCCAATGACCCGGCTTTACTTCAAGGAGCGCCTTGGCATTGATGAGCCGAAGAACTGCGCGATTTATTTCGGCGACGCCACCAATGACGAGCCGATGTTTGAGTATTTTGAAACTGCCTGCGGCGTTCGCAACATAATGCGCTACGCTCACCTTATGCAGCATCTGCCGAAATATATTACCACGAAGGAAGGCGGACTGGGCTTTGCCGAAGCCGCCGACATACTGATTGCATTGAAGAAGGGCTGAGTGAATGAACAGAATTAAAGAACTCCTTGCAGTTTCGCCGATAATCGCGGCGGTGAAGGACAGCGAAAGCGTCGAATACGCCGTCCGGTCGGACTGCGACGTGGTTTTTACGCTGTTCGGAAGCATTTGCGACATAGGCGAAATAGTGCGGAAAATTAAAGACGCGGGCAAAATATGTTTTGTTCATGCGGATTTGGTGGAGGGATTGGCGCTCAAGGAAACCGCAGCCCGCTTTATAAAGGAAAACACCGCCGCAGACGGCATTATCAGCACCAAGCCCGCGGTGATAAAGGCCGCGCGGGAACAGGGGCTGATGACCATTCACCGCTGCTTTTTGCTGGACAGCAAGTCGCTGGATTCCTTCCTCAAGCAGCTTTCCGCCGTCGGCGCGGACTGTGTTGAGGTGCTGCCCGGCGTTATGCCGAAGGTGATTGAGCGGGTTATTTCGGTGGCAAAGGTGCCGGTTATCGCCGGCGGTCTTATCAGCGACAAGGAGGACGCCATAACGGCTCTGGAAGCCGGCGCAGACGGCATTTCCACCACCTGCCGCGAGGTTTGGAACGCGTAAGATAATTTTGAGCACGTCAAAATAGCCCCCGTGCTCAAATTCGTGCTCAAATGAGCACCAAAATCAAGTCAAAACAAAGCTCCGTGCTCAAAATGAGCACGGAGCTTTTTCTTTATATCACATAATCAAAAGCGGCTTCGTTTTGCATAAGGTCGGCGACGGAAATTCCGTCAAAAAACTCGTTCGTCATGGCATAATATTTCTGCCACATTGGCAGTGTGCGGCATTCCGCCGCGTGCGAGCACGGCTTTGCTCCGCATTCAAGACACGCCACCGGCGCAAGCCCGCCTTCCGTGGCGCGGAGGATTTCGCCCACGGGGTAATCCTCCGGCGGGCGGCAAAGGCGATAGCCGCCGCCTTTGCCGTGCTGTCCCTCCACCAAATTTTCTTTGGTGAGCAGCGGCATAATGCGCTCGATGTATTTAAGCGAAATTTCCTGCCGGGCGGCAACCTCCTTCATGGGAACGAAATCGCCGCCGCTGTGCTCCGCAATGTCTATCATGACCCGAAGCGCGTATCTTCCGCGGGTGGAAATCATATGCTGCCTCCTTCCGCGGCGATTACGCCGCCGCCAAGCACAATTTCGCCGTCATACAGCACCGCCGCCTGCCCGGGAGTTACGGCGCGCTGCGGTTCGTCAAAAACAATGCGCGCAGCGCCTTCACCAATCGGCGTAACCGTCGCCCACTGCTCCGGCTGACGATAGCGGATTTTTGCTTTGCAGCGGAAGGGCGCGGCGGGCGCTTTACCGGAAATCCAGTTGAAATCCTCGGCAAAAACTTCTCTGCTGAAAAGCTCCTCCGCTGTGCCGAGCACCACGGTGTTGCTTTTTGGGCAAATTCGGCAGACGTAGCGTTTGCCGGGCAGGTCGATTCCAAGCCGGCGGTGCTGCCCGATGGTGTAGTGGATGATTCCACGGTGCTGCCCAAGCACTTTGCCGCTTGTGTCAACAAAATTGCCGGGAACGGATTTTTTGCCGGTGTACAGCTCAATGACATGGGCGTAATCGCCGTCCGGCACAAAACAAATATCCTGGCTGTCCGGTTTCTTCGCGTTTAAAAAACCGCTTTTTTCTGCGATTTTTCGCGTTTCGTCCTTGCACATTCCGCCAAGGGGGAACAGCGTGCGGGCAAGCTGCTTCTGCGTCATGGAGTAGAGCACATAGCTTTGATCCTTCGCCGGGTCAGCGGCTTTTTTGAGCAGGTATTTGCCTCCCTGCTCCTCAATTCGGGCATAGTGCCCGGTGGCAATGTGGTCGCAGCCGAGGATGTCCGCCCGGTCAAAAAGCTTGTCGAACTTCATATAGCGGTTGCAGTCGATGCAGGGGTTCGGGGTAAGCCCGCGGCAGTAGCTGTTCACAAATTTGTCTATTATTTTTTCACGGAAGTCGCCGGAAAAGTTGAACACAAAATGCTCCATCCCAAGGCGATAGGCGACGCTGCGTGCGTCCTCCGCATCGTCAAGGGAACAGCAGGTGTGTGCCCGGGAAATTCCGGCATCCTCGTTGTTATAAAGCTTCATGGTGCAGCCGGTGCACTCGTTGCCGCCGTCAAGCAGAAGCTTTGCGGCAACGCTGGAATCTACGCCGCCGCTCATTGCTACAAGAATTTTCATATCATTCGTCGAACCTTGCCGCGGGCGTTTTGCGCATGGCAAGTATGGTTTCGGTAATCAAATCATCAAGGCTCCAGCCAAGCATTTCCGCGCCGTTTGAGATAACCGTTCGGGAGCAGCCTGCGGCGAATCCGGCGCTTTTGAACTTTTTCTTCACGGATTTCAGCTCAAGGTCGGCAACGCTTTTGGATGGGCGCATAAGCGCCGCCGCACCGATAAGTCCGGTCAGCTCATCCGTTGCGTAGAGTACCTTCTCCATGGTGTGCTCCGGCTTTATGTCAACGGTTATGCCGTAGCCGTGGCTTGCGGTGGCGTGGATAATCCGCTCATCAAGCCCCGCTTCGCGCATGAGCTCCTGACTCCTTATGCAGTGCTGCTCCAGGGACTGCTCAAAATCAAGGTCGTGCAGCAGCCCGACTACGCCCCAAAATTCCGCTTCATCGCCATAGCCGAGCTTTTTTGCGAAATATTCCATAACGCCGGAAACAATTTCGGCGTGCTTAAGGTGAAATGGGTCGGAATTGTACTTTTTAAGAAGCACGTGCGCTTCGTCAATTGTGGGAACCATAGAATCCTCCTGCAAAATCAGTCTGCGAAAAGGGGAGTGGAGAGGTAGCGGTCGCCGGTATCAGGGAACAGAACAACGATGTTCTTGCCCTCGTTTTCCGGGCGCTTTGCAAGCTCAACGGCCGCCCAAAGCGCCGCGCCGGAGGAAATTCCCACGAGCACGCCCTCGTTTCTGCCGATTTCCTTGCCCATGGCAAAGGCATCATCGTTTTCAACGGGGATAATTTCGTCATAAACCGCAGTGTCAAGAACCTTAGGCACAAAGCCTGCGCCGATGCCTTGGATTTTGTGCGGACCGGCTACTCCGGTGGAAAGCACTGCGGAGCTTTTCGGCTCAACGGCGACGACTTTCACATTCGGGAGCCTGGATTTGAGGTATTTGCCGGTGCCTGTTATAGTTCCGCCGGTGCCTACGCCCGCAACGAAGAAGTCAACCTTGCCGTCGGTGTCGCTGAAAATTTCCGGACCGGTGGTTTCAAAATGCGCCTTGGGGTTCGCTTTGTTGACGAACTGGCCGGGAACAAAGCTGTTTGGAATCTTTTTTGCAAGCTCGTCGGCTTTTTCGATAGCGCCTTTCATGCCCTTTGCACCGTCGGTGAGCACAAGCTCTGCACCGTATGCCTTCATAATTTGGCGGCGCTCCACGGACATGGTTTCCGGCATAACAATGATGATGCGGTAGCCGCGCGCCGCCGCAACGGAGGCAAGGCCGATGCCGGTGTTGCCGGAGGTGGGCTCGATGATAACGGAGCCTTCTTTAAGCAGGCCTTTTTCTTCTGCATCGTCAATCATTGCCTTGGCTATTCTGTCCTTTACGGAGCCTGCCGGGTTAAAATATTCAAGCTTTGCGAAAATTTTTGCTTTAAGACCATACTTTTTTTCGATGTGGGTAAGTTCAAGCAGCGGGGTTTTGCCGATAAGCTGGTCGGCGGAAGTATAAATAGCGGACATACTTCAAAAAACTCTCCTTTCAATTACAGGATAGATTTCACGAATTTGTACTGAATTCAGTAAGGCGGGAGCGGCAACACAAAAAGCGCACGCATATATGCTTTTTCATCGGGTTGCCTCCTTTGCACAAATAATATTACTACTAATCTGGTAGGTTGGTTCTTTTATATCACTAAACGGCGGCTCTGTCAATAGAAAATGCGAAAAAACGGGACAAAAATTTCGCTGTAAAAGCATTTTGATGGACAATTGTCGCCGTTTGAGATAGAATGTATTCGGAAAGTGGGTGAGAAACTTGGACATAGGCGCAAAAATCAAAGATGCCCGCGCGGCGGCGGGGCTTACTCAGGAGCAGGCGGCGGAAGCAATCGCTGGCAAAATTAGACATAAAAAATAAGTCCGGCACTGCCGGACTTATTTTTATGTTATACTTCGTCGAATGTTTGGCTGAAGCCCTCGCCGATTACGTTGCTCGCGGTGGAAACCATGATGAACGCCAGCGGGTCAACCTCAAGGGCGATGCGCTTGAGCTGAGCGAACTGTCTGCTCGGCAGCGCACACATAACAACGAGCTTCTTCGCCCGCTGATAGCCGCCCTCGCCGTTCAGATAAGTAACGCCGCGACCGGTTTCGTCCATAATGCGCTGAGCAATTTCCGTGGGTTTGTCGGAAACAATGTAGGCAATGCGGCTTTCGTTAAAGCCGTAAAGAACGCTGTCAGTTGCCTTTTCAACAACATAAATCGAGATGATAGCGTAAAGCGAAGCCTCCAGTGTGCCATAGAAGAAGCCCGCGGTGGTGACGATTACAAAATCCATTGCAAGCAGGATTTTGCCCAGAGGGATATGCTGAAAACGACGCAGAAGCACGCGCCCGAGTATGTCCGTTCCGCCGGTGGTGGAGCCGCGCAGGAAGATTATTCCCATGCCCACGCCAATGCCGAGTCCGCCGAAAATAGCAGCCAGAAGCGTGCTGCCCGTATATTTTGGAAGCAGAAGGTCGAACGCATTGGTGATAAGCGAAAGAATGACAACGCTGCGTAAGGTGTTTACAGTGAACCTTTTGCCAAGAACACAGAATCCGAGAATAACCAGCGGCACATTCAGTAGGAAAGTGAGCGTGCCTATCTGAATGTTCGTCAGCGTATGCAGCATGGTTGCAATTGCGGTTACGCCGCCGGGAGCAATATTGTTAGGGCCTGTAAAAACGTCAACGCCGACAGCGAATATTGCGGAACCGATTATATCTGCGCCGATGTCTTTAACAATATCGGGAATTTTTATATGGTTCAAATTTCGCTCACTCCTTCCGGAAGATTATTTAGCAGAAGGTCAAAAAGCTCGCGGATGCGTTCCTGCCTGCCCTCAAGATAAAGCCAGCCGAAAAGTGATTCCACTCCGGTAGCTTTTCTGTATTCAATGGCGCAGGCACCCTTCGGTACATGTGAGGAGCTTGCGTTGCGCCCGCGGTGGAGAATCGAAAGCTCGCTTTCATCCAAAATCGGTTCTGCAATATCAAAAAAATGCGCCTGCGCAGAGGCTCTTACAAGCTTTACTGCAAGGGAATGGAGCTTTCCTATTTGCAAAGAGCCGTTCCGTAAAAGGTATTCACGAACAAGCAGTTCATAAACGGAATCTCCGATAAACGCAAGGGAAAGTCCGTTCAGTGCGCCGGCTTCGGGGTGTTTTTCGGTGGTGTCGAGCAAAATTAAAACGCCGCCTTTCTGCTGTGGCAAGTGAAATTTGTAATTAAGAGGCAAGAGAAGTTTCGCCATTATCTTTTATTTTACCATTTTTCCGCAGCTTTATCAACATGAATTTTTATACGCCAAAAGCGCGTGATTATGCGAAAAAATCCGCGTGTTAAACATAGTTTTGCGTATAAGCTCCGCATGAACGAATAAAATCGGAATTTTGAGGAAAAATAAAGCCGGAAGGTAAATAAGCCTTCGTAAAAAAATATTTTTTGAACGGAGAAAATTTTTATGCCTGAAAATTATGCAAGAGAAAATAGCTCTCAGCAGAAAGCACAGAACAAACAGTGCCAGAACCGTCAGATGCAGAACAACAAAAACGACAAGCACATGGGTTCTAATAAGACGGAAAACAAGCAGAGCCAGAACTGCGACTGAGCTTTGGCAATCGTGCGGCGGTGCGGAGGAATTACCGCGCCGCTGCATTTTTTATGCGCCGTCGTCATAAATTATTCTATACCAAATAAAAGAACGGGGGAACATTCCGTGCAAAAAATCAGCAAAGAGGAGCATATGCCCCACAGCTTTTCTCTCGAAAAGGACAGAACTCAGCTTGTGGCGCAGGGAATCCGTGATGTGGACGGCTTTGACGACAAAACCGTTTTTGCAATGCCGGACGGCCTCCGCATGACCATAAAGGGCAGCGGACTTAAAGTGACGGAGTTTTCTGCCGAAAGCGGAAAGCTTGCGGTGGTGGGCAAAATAGATTCCGTTACATATTCTCAGGCTCTCGGGCGCAAGGCGGGACTGCTTGACAAGATATTCAGATGATTTATACAAGGGATATTATCGGTGACCAGTGGGAGATTTTCGTTCAGGCGGTGGCAGTGGGCGCGGTGCTCGGCGGCTGCTTTGATATTTTTCGGGCGGCGTGGCTTTTTGCACCGAAAAAGCGTTGGATGATAATTCTTCGGGACGCGCTTTTCTGCCTTTGGGCGGGGTTTCTTTCCTTTTCGTTTTTGCTGAATGTGAATTTCGGTATGCCACGGGCTTATATTTACCTCGGAGAGGGAGCGGGCTTCCTTGCATGGTATATGACGCTCGGCAAGGTGAACTTTTGGCTCGCAAAGCGCCTTTCGAGGATAATAAAATCCGTGCTCAAATTTATTTTCCGCCCCCTTTTCAAAATTCTGAAGGGCTTTTTTGCTCTGCTCAAGGGCTCGTTTCAAAAAATAAAAATATTTTGTGCCAATTTTTATGCAAATCAAGAAAAACGGTTGAAAAACAAAGAGAAAGTGTTGTATAATAAATTATGTTTAAGCAGGAATACAGCTTTTCCGTTTTGCGGAGGAAAAGCCGGAAAGGAGCACGGAAGTTTTGAAAGAAGCGGCACAGAAAAGGAAAAAGAATATTATTCTTCGGATTGCAGTTATTGCCTTAGGAGTGTATCTTCTATATTCGCTGATAGCTACTCAGGCGAAGATAAGCGAGATGAAATCGACTCTTGATACCCGAAAGCAGGAGTATTCCGAAAAGCTTATTCAGAACGAGGAGCTTCAGAAGACGCTTGACAGCTACGGTACGGACGAATTTATAGAAAGACAGGCGCGCAGCAAGCTGGGTTATGCCTATGCGGACGAGCATTTTTATATTGACGTTTCGGGTACCGACTGATTTTTAATTTGAGGGGGATATTTTCTTTAATGGCAGCCGAGGTTGGTTCTGTAGTCGAGGGTAAGGTGTCCGGAATTACTAATTTCGGAGTGTTCGTAGACATTGGCGAAGGCGTCACGGGAATGGTGCATATTTCCGAGGTGGCAAGGAACTATGTCAAGGACATAAAAGAGTATGTTCGCATGGGTCAGGAGGTTAAGGTGAAGGTTATCACCGTAAGCCCCGAGGGAAAGGTGAGCCTTTCCATGAAGCAGGCGGAGGCGCCTGCCCAAAGGGACAGCCGGCCGCGCCAAAGGGAGCAGCAGCGCTGCTGCACCGGCGGCGGAACGGACAGCTTTGAATTCAAGCCCTGCCGTCAGGAGAAAATGTCTTTTGAAGATATGATGAGCAATTTCAAAAAATCGAGTGACGAGAAAATGAGCGACCTTAAAAAGGTTATAGACGCCCAAAAGGGACGCCCACGCCGCCCGAAGCAGCAATAAAGCGAGAGAAAAGGATATTGGGCGCATTTTGCTCCGGTATCCTTTTTTGAGAAGGAGATTAAGATGCTTTTTTATAACGCAGGCATTTTTACCGGCCGGGGAGATAATATAAGAAACGGCTATGTTCTTATAAAAGGCAGCAAAATAATAGACGTGGGTCCCATGGCTTTCTGCCCGAGGGACGACGAATGCTATGATATGTCGGGGCTTGTCATATATCCCGGCTTTATAGACGCGCACTGCCATATAGGTATGTGGGCGGACGGAGCGGGCTTTGAGGGGGATGACGGCAACGAGGACACCGACCCGGCAACCCCCCAGCTTCGGGCGGTGGACGCGGTGAACCCCGGGGACAACTGCTTTAATGAAGCGCTTATGGCGGGAGTTACCACAGTCGTTACCGGCCCCGGAAGCGCAAACCCGGTGGCGGGACAGCTTGCGGCTCTTAAAACCTACGGAGAGCGGGTCGACGATATGGCGATAAAGGCTCCCGCCGCCATGAAGTTCGCCCTCGGCGAAAATCCGAAG
>OIWT01005027.1_pt1 | contig 10066 bp, 6 predicted proteins | sample 1587701 | NCBI WGS metagenome assembly OIWT01 (sample SAMEA3888904, study PRJEB22519) | human gut metagenome | biome: human gut; feature: human-associated habitat; material: faeces | place: Denmark | collected 2009 | reverse complement strand
CGCCACTGGTTCCCAGACATGAGACGCACGTTCATCCGCCTCAACTGGACGGAGCCGCGCCCGGAGTTCCCCTCCGTCCCCGCGCTCTCCGCACGCCAGCCTGACGTGACCCTCACATCTCCGGAAAGCGGCCTCATCCCGTCCTCCCGCGAATCCTACGGCTACCGTACGATCCTCGCGCTCAAGACCAACCTGCTCTACGACCTTGTCACAGCCCTCAACTTCGAACTTGAGGTGCCGCTCGGGGACAGGTTCTCCCTGGCTGTCGAAGATGTTTTCCCTTGGTGGAACTGGGGCCCTAACGGACGGAAGTACTGCTTCCAGATGTGGGAAATCGGGGTCGAACCGAGATGGTGGTTCGCCAAGAGCCCGGAGCGCGACCGTCTCTCCGGACACTTCCTCGGACTCTACGCGATGTCCGCCAAATACGACTTCCAGTGGGACACCAAGTTCTGCTGGCAGGGAGAATACTGGTCTACGGGACTCACCTACGGCTACTCCATGCCTCTCGGCGAGGTCTGCAACCTGGAACTCTCCGCCTCGCTCGGATTTCTGCGCAGCGACTGGAGGCACTATCAGCCCGACGAAAACTACGAGCACCTCTACCGTGACCCGTTCCGCACCGGCGTATTCTCATGGTTCGGCCCGACGAAGCTCAAGGTCTCGCTCGTCGTACCTATACAGGTAAAATACAGGAGGAACGCGAGATGAGACTGTCCGGCACCACATATAGGCTCATCGGCAGGGCTGCGCTCTCCGCCATCCTCGTCTCGGCAGTCCTGACAAGCTGTGAGCGGCGGCCGCTGGATGACCCGGACTTCAACACCAGCATCAATGTCAAGGTGAGCGTCGAGGCCATCTCCAATGTCACCTGCGACATCTACAACGACAAGATACCCGTCCCGAAGATAGACCCGGACATGATGCATGTGCTCTTCTTTGAGGAGACTGGCGACGCTCTCGCGACCGAGGCCTATATCAGCACCAAGTCGACCGACTCCGACGGGAACACTGTCTTCAGCGGCAAACTCAGCATCGCCCCGGGGACATACAGGATGTACATCTACAACTTCGGCACGGAGAACACCCTCATCCGCAACACCTACAGCTGGGAAAGCGCCGAGGCCTATGCCGCCAATGTCCCGGACAGGATATCCAGAAGCTACCAGACCAAGGTGCCGGCAGAGGAACCCATCACATACTCTCCGGATCATCTCGTGGTGGCGAGAAGCCCTCGGGAGGTAATTCCGTATCATTCGGGGATATACACCGTCAAGGCGGAGTCGCGTTCGGTGGTGGAGAGTTACTATCTGCAGATCAAGGTGGACGGTATCGAATATGTCTCCGGTGCGAGGGCGGTGCTCTCTGGGATGTCCGGCGGCAACCGCATAGCCCTCGGCGAGCGCATGGACGATCAGCGCACCTCCATCTTCTTCCCTCTTGTCAAGAGCGACGACAAGGGCGTGCCTGTCATCTGCTGCATCTTCAACACCTTCGGTCGCCCGGACGACTCGCTCAACTCGCTTGAGGTCACGTTCGACATAGTGACGAAGGCCGGCGAGTCCGTCCAGAAGACCTTCGACATCTCCGAGCTCTTCCGCAGCGAAGACTGCATCAAGCATCACTGGCTGCTGCTCGACGAGACCATCAAGATCGATCCGCCGAAGACGCCTGACCCGGGCGGATTCAACCCGTCCGTAGACGACTGGGAGAACGAGAACCACGATATAATATTATAAAATCAGAAATACCGATTTATGAAAAGGATTATTTTACTCGCAGCATCGGCCATGGCAATACTCGCCGGCTGCAGCAGGACGGAGATCCGCTCCATATCGGACGAGCCGCAGCAGATCACTTTCAGGACTGTGGTCGGACAACAGTCTACCAAGGCTCTGATTTCAGACGCCAAATACCCTGTAACCGAGACTTTCGGTTCTTTCGCATTCTTCAACAAGCAGGGAGAAACTTTCCCCACAGGCGCGTCCCTCTACATGCCTAACAGTGAAGTGAAGAATACTACACATGCCACTTCCGGCAAAGTATGGACCACCGACATCCCATATTATTGGCCAAAGCAAGGCTCGCTCACATTCTTCTCATACAGTCCGTTCAATGATCTCAATACGCTGATCACTTGCGATGCGACTGACGGCATAACGATTACTGGATGGGATGTCAACGCGAATCAGGCTGTGGATGTGATGGTGGCCGATGTGAAGAAGGGCCTCACCAAAACTAGCGGAAACGGTGCTAATGACGGTTATACCGGTGTAGCCACTGTCTTCCGCCATAAACTCTCACAGCTTGTAGGTTTCAAGTTCAAAACAAACAAGGACTACGCCGGAGGACGCGCGGAGACCTCCGCAAAAGCAGGAGACAAGTATTTCTATTTCAACAAGATTGCCATCAACAACATAAAATACAAGGGAACTTACAAAAGCACGATTAATGTTGACGGCAACAATCTTGGAGACTGGGCTCCTGAAGCTGGCACAAAGGATTATGTGTGGTACGAAAGTAACACTGGAACATCTTTTAACGCTACCGCAACAGACTCACCGGCACCAACCAACGGCTATATCCTTGTCCTCCCGCAGGACTTCACAGACCCGGGGACAGGCCCGGGGAGCAATGTGGAGAATATCGAAATCAAATACACCATACGCACCTATGTGAAGGCCTACGGCGGGAATGCGACCGACTATACCGAAGAAGAAGTCCATGTATATGCTCCGCTTTATTCCATCCATAATGCGACCACTGCCGGGGACACGAAGTGGCATATGAACAAGAAGATTACCTACAGTTTCACTGTAAACCTTGACGATGACCAGATTTACTGGGCCCCATCAGTTGAAGACTGGGGAACAGCCGACTTTGGTTTCAGCATTTAAGCCCCGTCCTGAGACAGGTGATACTGTCTCAGGGCACAATGACAAGATTTTTTAGTAAGCGGCAAAAAATAAGTTGCCGCAGATTTGGCAAAGATTTTTGAGGATAGATTTCTTTTTGAAGAAGGAGTGTGCCGGTGGCACATGACTGATGAAAAAAGGAATATTGACCAAAAAGACTGCCAAAGGTGATGCAAGTTATTTTTTAACGATTACTTAACGATTACTTATGGCTTTTGTGACACGAAACAGGATCATAACCACCTCTCTTGCAGCCGCATCGCTGTTACTTGCAGCCGCGTGCGCCAAGGTAGGGACGCTCCCGGCGGAGGCCGTCCCCGCCCAGGCCCTGTCATATGAGGTGATTCAGGACAAGCCCGACACCAAAGCAGATTACTCCACCTCGGTGCCGTTTGTCTCTTATGCCTGGTTCCTCCCGTCAGGCAAGCGCTGGGACAGCGACAAGGCGGACGCAAAGCCCTATATAGAAGGCGCCACCATCTCCTACAACTCTGGCAGATGGCTGGACCCGACCACCACCTATTACTGGCCGAAACAGGGTTCGCTCACATTCCGCGCATACTCTCCGGCCGCAATGCCGGCAGGGACTGACATCAGCGTGAGCGCGGCCGGCGGCGTGGAGCTGAAAAACTGGAAACTGAACGCCACGACCAACCAGGGGATAGATTTCATGGTCGCCAAGATATCCAAGGACAAAAAAGCCAACGCAGTGACCTCCGGTTATCTGGGGGTTCCGACCCTGTTCAAGCACAAACTTGCCAAGATAAGCGTGCGCGCCAGTCTCGCCAAGCCATTCGCGCCCGGTTCCGGCAAATCCATCAAAATCCGTAAATTGACCCTCCGGCATATCTACACCAAGGCCACATTCTCCGAATCCGAAAACGAATCCGAAGACGAGTGGAGTTCAAGAAGCGAGGTGGAAGACATCGTAATATACGAAAACGCTGCCGGGCTGGAGCTCACAAACAACGCGCAGACTCTTGTGGAGGTGCTGCTGATTCCGCAGCACCTCTCCGCCGTTCCCGCCACCGGCCAAGCCCAGAGAGACGAACCGCTCCTCACGCTTGAATACTTAGACGAAGTCGGAACACTACGCTCCGACGACTACTCTTTTGTGGGCAACATACACTCCTACATCTGGGACGAGGGACAGCATATCAGATACGGGATAGTCTTCGGAACAGAAGACGAACCTATAGATTTCAACGCCGGGGTCGGCACGTGGACCGAAGGAAACTCGAATAATGTAGATATTGGCCAAGACTGATCATGAGACTATCATACCTGCATATGGCGCTCGCCATCCTGATACTGGCATCCGGCTGTCGCAAAGAGCCGGCCGACTCGGGATTGCAGCTGGGCTTCTCGGCGGCCGCCGCCGATGCCTCCCCTGCACAGACCAAGGGCACAAGGGAGGACGGCACCAGCATACGGAACAATCCTTTCGGAATCTACGCGGTATACTCCGCGAGCGAAGGCGCCGCTTCCGTCACCAATGTCTTCGATGACTCCGGAGCGCTCAGCGTCAGCTACAACACCGCCTCCGGCTATTGGGAATACACGAGGAACGGCACGAACCCCAAATACTACTGGAAGCGCAACCAGTACTACCGCTTCCGGGCCTACCACCCGTACTCTGCCGATGTCGTGACCGGAGCCTCAGACGCGGACAGAATCTCCATCAACTACAGGATCATCAACGATGACTATGACCTGCTTGTGGCTTTCGCCCGCAGACACCCTGCCACCGAGGGTTACGGACGGGTGGACATGAACTTCCGTCACGCCCTCGCCGCGCTGAGATTCCGCGTGGCGTTCGACTCCTCCGTCAAGCCCCAGGACAGCCGTGACGAAGTGACCGAGTTCCATATCAAAGGCCTTCAGGTGGCGGGAAACCTCAGTTACACCCACAACGGGGACTATCTGACAGAAGTCCTCAACTGGAGCACCGACGCCTTCGATGACAGGGATGAATTCTACAGATGGACAGGCCACCGCGAGTTCGGAGTCAACGGATACACCCCCGATGGCGGCACCACTGTAACCCCGGTCGACATCTTCGGCACATCCGCAAGCGACAATGTGGTCTTCGCGATACCGCAGCGATGCAGCGACCCGAGCCATAGCGGCACCTTCGTGCACTTCAAGACCGCTCACGGAACCCAGGCCGACCACAGCGCCAAACTTCCGGAGACGCAGTGGGAAGCCGGCAAGATCTACACCTACACCCTCCTCGTCAAAAAGTCCGAAGTGGAGGTGACAGTGAGCATAAAGGACTGGAACAAAGTGCAATCGACGCTTGACATATATTATTGATCATGAAGTTCTCACGTTTGACATATATAAGCCTTGCGGCCATCCTGCTGGCCTCCTCCTGCGAGCGGCTGACCCCGTCGACCCCGCCGGGTGAAGGCGACGTCCTGCAGATAAGCATCGCCTCCGGCAACGGGGAGACCAAAAGCGCAAAGGACGGCGACCTGATGAACAATCTCCGCGTCTGGATGGTCAAGGACGGAGAGAGCGTGGTGGACCAATACGCCTCTCTCACACCAAGCGCCGCAAGCGCCACGGTGAGTTTCGACCCCATCAGCCGTGGAGACTATACCATATATATAGTGGCCAACAGCACGGCACTGGGCAGCTATGAGAAAGGCAGCACGATAGATGATGCGTTCCTGAAGCAGACCCTCCCGACTCTGGTAGACAAGAGGCCGCCTTTCACCGACGAGACAGGGATGCCGCTTTCCCTCGTGAAGAAAGTCAGCGTAGGCCCGGGAGTCAACCGCATAAGTGCAGAACTCCTGCGCGTGTGCGGCAGAATCCGCATCAAGCTGCTGAACAAGACCGCAGACAAGGCCATCTTCCTGTCAGTCGCCACCCTGAACGACCAGAACCCGAGCTCCGGCTACCTGTTCTTCGCAGACCACGCAGTACCTGCGGGCACCACATACGGTCCGTTCGCCTCACAGGCGGGCACAATCAGAATCGCCCCCGGCGAAGAAGACACCGTGCTGGACCAGTATCTCTACGAGAGCGGCAAAGGCACTGAAACCCTCAGGCTCAAGTTGAAGGGAGGCCTCTTCGGTAGTGATGTGACGAGCGTCACCGAGAAGCCATCCTACGAGGCCGGAGGGAACGGCAACACCTACTCCGCCGGCAAAAGGTACCTCATCGCGAACAGGTCAAACCAGCGTTTCTTCCTCAAGGCCAACGGCTCCAGCGTGGGGCTTGACTATGTAGGCGAGGACAATGAGCTTCTGGCCAAAACAGACATTGAAAACTATCTCTGGAGCTTCTCCTCAAGCGGGACCAGCCCGCAGGTAAGAAACATCGGGCAGAATAAATACCTGCAACTGGATTACAATTCCGCTTCATTGAGCAATTCCGCCGCCACGGTCAATACATCCACCACTACCGATGGAGCTATACGTTTTTTTTATTATTATTCCTCGTATTACACCTATTATTTATATAATAATAACGGAACCGTCGCTGTGAGCCGCTATCAAAGCGGGCAAACCGCCCAATGGTATCTCCGCGAAGTGACTACGAATGACAGCCAGCTCTTTGTCGGTGCGATAAAGGACATCGTCATAGACGAGCCGGTCACATACATAGACGACTTCGGCACCCCTGTCCCCCTGAACGACATCTGCCGCAATGACGCCATCGACATCAAAGTCCACGTCTTCTACAACGAGACCTACGAGCGCTTCTACTTCGAAGTGCAACCGTGGGACAACAAGAACAGCGACACCACCTTTGACTGATACCACCCGTAGAACATGAAAAAGACACTCACCATAATGACAGCCCTCCTCGGCCTCCTCTTCTCCAGCTCCTGCGTACGGGAGAACCTGCCCGCCCCGTCAGGCCTCGGCGAGGGAGAAGGCTGGCTGATCATGAACTTCGGCGCCGAGGACAACCTGCAGATCAGTACCAGGGCCACACTCGGCCCTGACAGCGAGAGCCGCGTGCTCAATCTGTTCATCTTCCTCTTCGACAGTGGGGGCAATAAGCTCTACAGCAAGTGGTTCGAGTCCGCCGATATGGTCGGCTCTGACTCCGAAGTGGCAAGCGCCGGCAAGGAGTGCTGGCATGTCTCCAACCCAAGCGCATCGGCCGCTGCCACGGGGACCACCGCAAAGGGAACGGTCAAGTTCAAGGCACCGGTCGGGAGCGGTCTCAAGCTCTATGCCATAGCCAATCTCGACGCGGACATGGTGCGCATCTCATCCGACCTTCTCAGCCACAACATCAACAGCGAGAGCGATCTGCTCGACTTCCACATATATCTCAATCAGGAGACCGTGTCTCGCAACGGCTACTTCCCGATGACAGGCATGCGCGATGGCATCACTATCACGACCGACAACACCTCCTCCATCAACACTGCCACCGACCCGCTCAGACTGCGCCGGCTCGACGCCAAGATACGCTTCATATTCAAGACCGGCACCAGGGCGGACGAGAACAATCAGAAGATAAAGAGCTTCACCGCCAGGCAGTGGAGAGTCATCAACGTGCCACAAACCTCATTCCTGATGGAAAAGACCAGCGACTCCGGAGATGTCCCGCCGACAACGGACGAGAACTCCTACTCCGACTACGCCTCCAAGTTCTTCGACACCAACTGGGTCAACTTCGAGGTGTTCCCGGACACGGAGACTTCTGAGTTCTCTTTCTACATGATGGAGAACAGGATGCGTCCCAAGAACACCGCCTTCACCTCATACAATGAGCGGAGCCGGCAGCAGAAAGAGAGCGCCGACCTGCTTGAGGGCAAGAACCGCAAGGTCACGATCAACTACATCAACTCCAAAGGCGCGGATGTGACGCGTGACATGCGCATCTTCAGCAACGCCAACGACTTCTCCACCTATGTCCTCGTCACAGGAAGAGTCGACATGGACCTGCAGAACGACGATGCCGGGCAGACCCTCGGCGGAGACGTGCAATACCTCATACATCTCGGCGACTGGAGCAGAACCTCGGCCGGGACGCATTGGAACGATGATGTCTACGAGAATTTCACCAACTTCAACACCCTGCGCAACACCTCTTACACCTACACCGTCACAGTGAACTCGGTCAACAACATACGCGTGGAGGTCGAGACCGCCGGAGGGGGCAATGTCGAGAACCAGCCGGGAGCCACAGGCCAGATCACCATCGCCAAGGAGGAGATAGCCATCTGTGATGCGCACTATGTCTCCAAGACCATGACTTTTAGGGCGAAGAATTTCTTCGACAAGAGTGGAAATAGCATAGCTGACGAACTGACCTGGAGTGTCAAGACCCCGTTCTCCGACGGGAAAGCTGACGATCCTGAAGACCCTAAAACCCTCGACTACAAGTGGGTCCATTTCCGCCTCAACAAGAAAGATGCGGACGGAAACTACTTCGAAGTAAAAAGGCGCAAATACACGGACAGACCTTTCATCACCTACACGGACAACAGGACTGCCGAGCAGAATGCCGAAGGAGACGGCAGCCCGGGACTTGCCGGCTACCACAATGACGGTGCCATGACCATAGTCGACCTGGTCAAATACATCAAGGAGCAGGCTAAGCTTTATGAACAGTACAGGAAGTACCACGGCTCCGTGAACCAGAGCGCCTTCGACAACCCGGACGATTTCGACAATGCCAAGATATGCGTGACGGCGTTCGTGGATGAATTCTACTACGACGAGGACCCCGTCACCGGAGTCTCATCCCCTACCCTCTGGAAATCCTTTGTCAACCAGCCGGACAGGTCAATGCACATATTGTGCAACTCTACGGTGAGCAAGGACGGCGAGTCCAGCGCCACCGGCTCTGTCATCACCATACAGCAGCACTCCATCCAGAGCATCTACAACACCGACCTTGATTACGATGAGCTGCAGACCGCATGGGGACTGGAGTATGTGGATGAGTTCGCGGACAAAATCACATCCTACAACGTCTCAGCCACTGATTACGACGGCAGCGGTCTCAACAGCGACAGCTACAACGGCCTCACCAATTCAATCTACGAATGGAAGCTTAACAATGGCACCGGCAGCTCTATGACTGTGAAGAGCGGGGTAAAGTGGACTGACTACCTGGATTTCGAAGTGGACAATGACACCCCGCAGATGCAAGCGGACCACAGGTCACTCAGATACTTCTGCATGGCCCGCAACCGCGACAACAACGGCGACGGCAAGATAGACCGCAGCGAGCTCCGCTGGTACACGGCATCCATCAAGCAGCTCGTCGGGCTCTATGTGGGCAACTCCCTGATTGACCCGCACTCCAGGCTGTATTACCGCAGCAAGGCGGAGCAGGACTCACCTGCCCCGAACATATGGAGACAGCATACCATATCCAGCACAAAGTATTCCTCCTCCAGCAAACAGCCGACCGTGATTTGGGGAGAGGAAGGCACATCCTTGGGAGATATTTCCGGCTCCATCCAATGGGGCAGTACCGGGGGGTATACCTTCAACAGATTCAGCGTCCGCTGCGTCAGAAACCTCGGCATGGCCGCCGACCATGCGCTCAGCGAAGTCCCGGAGGACTATATCACCGTGTCCCCGGACCCTGCCGGCAACGCGGACCAGAATGCCCGATTCACCTTCGTCTGCACGCATCTCAACAATGCCGCGCTCCGCTACTACACCTCACGCGAGCTGGACTACCACGACCAGACTTCCGAGATGAACCAGCTCTACAAATCATTTCAGGCGGCTTCAAAGAACGAGTCGAAAAGTTTCGGGGATGTAGATTTCAAGACTTTCAACAGCAATGTCTCGGCAGATGTCAACACGGGAAGCAGCAACCGCTACTGTCCGGAAGGTTACCGTACCCCGAACCAGCTTGAACTCACCATGATGAAACTGTATCTGGAAGGTGTCGGCAGCGGCAACGCCCTTGAGAAAAGTTTCTCCCGTACATACTGGTCCTTCGGAGTGGTGCCGGGCATCAACAAGGATGGAGGCGGCAAATACGGCTACGGCTATAATATCCCCAACATATACCTTGCGGCGACTCACACTACAGCGACGACCCGCTGCGTCCGCGACATCCGCGTCAACTGATCCGTCCAGGCAGTAACCTGTGCTTTCCGCCGCACCTGCTCTTGCTGCCACCGTCGCGCGCAGCCCCCGATGCTAAGACGAGCC
>OIWT01005025.1_pt1 | contig 10068 bp, 7 predicted proteins | sample 1587701 | NCBI WGS metagenome assembly OIWT01 (sample SAMEA3888904, study PRJEB22519) | human gut metagenome | biome: human gut; feature: human-associated habitat; material: faeces | place: Denmark | collected 2009 | reverse complement strand
AATCTCCGTCAAATTTAGACACCGTAACACGAGTACCATAATTAATACATCCGTCCTTATCGTAATCGTGAGCCTTAGCATCCTTAGTTAATTCGTTGTGTGTCTTAACTCTGTACTTCATTCCTGGCCCTGTGTGGACTTTTAGGTCACTTGCAGTAATCATATAAGTGCCTAATGCGTTAGATGCATTACTCTGTGGTTTAGGTGTAGGAGTTTCAACGTGTTCATTAACACTCTTATTTAAGATACCCTCTACAATTGCCTTTGCGCACTTGTCAGCGTTCCATTTCACTTTATCAATAGCGTTGTCAACAAAGCAGCACTCAACAAGTAGTGCTGGAGATTTAGTCTTTCTCAACACAAATAACTTAGTAGATGTTTTAACACCTCTGTTTCTAATGCCTAGAGTGTTAGAAATGTTCTTGGCAATCCTTTCAGCTTCATCTTTGGCTTTTGAACTATCGTTATAGATATACACCTCTGTTCCTGTTCCACCCCCTGCATTGAGATGAATAGAGACATCTAAGTCAACCTTATGATTATTACACTTATTTACAATTGCTTTTAAGTTAGAATTCTGGTCTTTTCCATTGTCATCAGTACAGTCATATACTGTATGTCCGTTTGCTCTTAACAACTCAATGACTTTATTTTTAACTTTTCTGTCTTCATTGACTTCGTCTAATAATCCACTTGCCCCACGACATTTTAAGCTATGTCCACCATGTACGTTAAAATTCATATTTTATACCTTCTTTCTTAAAATAGATGAGAGGCGCGCAGGTCCTCTCACAACAATATTTATACTTTAATACACACATTATTTTCTTTTTTATACGCATCAAGATACATTTCTTTTTTATCTCCGTTGTATGTAGCTTCAAAATACATACCATCTGGTAATGTGGTAGATAATAATGCCTTGTTATTCTGCAATGTCTTACATGCCCATACCACATATACACCATAGTTATGTGGTTCTCCTACATAATCAAGCACCGCTTCAATAGCAATATTTAGAAATTCAGCTGTTCCCATAATTATTCTCCTTTGTTAATTGCGTTTTCTGCTACTTCTAGACCTTTAGTTAAAACAGATGGCACATTGTCACCTGCTTCAACGAAGTTTTCGATGATGCTTCTTAATTCATTGATAATGAGAGAAGCAAGAGTGAACCATCCCACATAAGTTGTGATAGTCAAATCGATGTTAATTGTCTGTCCAATTTCAATGAAGATTGCTGATGCAAGAAATGCTACTAGCACCATGAGCCAGTACCCCAACTTTTTCCATACACCACGCACTCCTTTTGCTGAATTTTCTTTGCCTGTTAATCTAGACTTTCTAATTCCTGTGATGTAGTCGATGATGTTTAATGTTAAAAATCCTACGAATAAAAACCAATGTGTGCCTAATGCAGCAGTTAATACTGCTACAATAGTGCCTCCGATAGCATTAATCGCATCCATGTATTTCAATGATGTATCATATAATTTCATATTTCCTTCTCCTTTTAAGCGTATGAGTAAATAAATGTGCCACATATATAAGCGGTCGAAACTGTTCCATGCATTGCTGTTAAAGTCCAATGATTTGCCGTTATATCTTCTGTCTTTGGATAAAATCTCAAAGTAAGGTCTATGTTCTGAGTATGAACAGGTATAAACAAATTGATTTTTGGCGCTTTATCAAGTGGGAACCCTTTCCACATGTAGCCCATCGTATTGTTTCTGATAGGTGTTGTCACACTTCCATCCCAATTCAACTCAACGAGTTTCAGTCCGTCATTATATCTGTATTTCAATGTAATACCGCATTCATTAACACCACACGAATACCATTGTGACCAGCCAATAACTCTATGCTGTATCTTCTTATCCGTGAGCACGGGCACCCACGTATCTACTTGATTCTCTGTATCAAAATCAAATACATACCCATTAAATGACTGCGCTTCAAGAGGCATATCTACCTTTAACTTTCCAGTCTCTGCCTTGCATCCAACTCCAATCCCTCTGCCGTCAGCAGAAAAATCAAGCAGCTTAAATGAAGGAGTAATAGTAGCATAAGATGCAACACCGTCTGTCGTGAAGTAATCCTTCACAAGTACTCTAAAGGAATAGGCATTATCTATATTGAACTTGCCAGCGGATGATATATATACCTTATTCTCGCTACTGTATGAATCTGTATAAGTTGCAAGAGTAGTCCACGTTTCACCATTCTTGTACTGAATCATGACAGTCTTATCATTCTTACTGTTAACAGGTGCAATGGAGAATGAATAAGTAATCTTAACCGCCGTACCTTCATCATCTGCTTTGTTAGTCGAAACATTCCAACGCTGTGCAGTTACATTCTTGACTGCTGGTGACCACCACTCTGTAACACTAATGTTTTTAGACAGTGTAGCCTTCTGACCTCTCGAATCTGTAACCGTTGATTTAAGAACAACTGTACCAGAAGACTTGAGTGGCTGTGTCGTAAAGAAACTGTTAGGGCCAGGTATACTCTGTCCGTCAATTTCATTTTGGTAGTACGTGATTGTAGCACCATTCTTTGTTGAGGTAGATACATTGCATTTGACTTTCGAAACACCCTGTATAATTGTTGATGCTCCGAATCTTTTTGCAATTGCAGCATCTTCATTTGTGTATGTGATACCTGTAACAGTTGGTCCATAACCTGAGGGAAGTACAACATCCAAGGTACAGTAATTACTACCGATGAATTTACCGGAACGACTGTATGTATCTACTCTGAAACAAATATAGAACTGTGAAGCATTGGGCATCTTACTGATCAGTGAAGTTGGAACTGTCCACTTAAATTCATCATTCCACTGATTATCAGCAATCTGTTCAGTCTTATCATAAAAGCTGTACGTGATTACATGTCCGAAATCAGACGACGCTCTAGGTGTCTTGATTGTGACACTTTCACCAAATTTAACAGTTCCAGGCGTACAGTAAGGCTTAGTCGCTCTCGGAATAACATCGCAGTCGATACCTCCCGAAGCTGATACACTGCCAACATAATTACCGGATAATGTAACTTTGAGTTCCTGACTGAATGAGAAATCAAAATGCTTCCCACCGTTGCTGTCATGAGGAATCTTGATATTAGTAACTATCGCAAGTGTCTTTGTTCCACTACCTCCGATAGTCACTCCACCAGACCATAACAATACGCCATTAGCCCACATAGAGCCGTATTTAGTAGCGTTTGAGTTAATATTCCACTTATAGTATTTAGTCAGCGTAGCAGTCCATAAATCATAGTTTCCGTCAACGTTGACACCTGTTCGTGTCATTGTCATTGTGACGTTACCATTGCCACCACCAAACGATGCACTGCATGTTGCGCTTGTTGCCATCAGTCACCACCTACTTTCTTAAATGTTAATGATCCATCGCTATTAACAATGAATCCGAAGTTTCCGATTCTTAGTGAACTAGAAACTTCGATGTTTGAGTTATACATTCTGTTGTTAGCAAAGTACGCTACTTCGTCATTGTTCTGAAGAATAGAGTACTTGCTGTTTGTCTGTTTGGTTTTGAATTCAGATTCCTGTTTACCTATCTCTATGCCTTCTGCATTGAATCTGATATAAGTGTTCAGCTGAGTCTGATTGTTTGATACTTTATCAGAGAGCGACGTAAAGTCTTCTTTCTTTACAAATCCCATCTGAATGCTTTCCGTTGTCTGCTGAATAGTAGATACAGTAGAAGCGAGGTTTGCGCCGTCAGAGGCACTGTAATAATTCTCTGATACTGTCTGTAAGATGGATGCCTTAGTCTGCTCTATAGATGAAGAAGCATCCTTGGTTGCCTGCTGCAGCTGATTGTTCATGTTGTTTATTCTGTTGTCGTAATCATCAATGATTGACTTCAGGTCATTTGCAAGCACTGGGGTGGTCGTTGTATATGTTCCATCATCCCATAATATCTTCGACCTAACCCAGTAATAATGCTTGTCAATGTAGTCATCGGGAACGCTTTTCCACCCGTTACTGCTTGCATCGGGCATTTCCGTTGCTGAATCTGATAGGTAATACTCCGGAGTGATTGAGCGAATTCCCTGCCCGTCCTCGCCATCGTTGACTCTCACGAGGGTCATGCTAGCCGATGCCTTAACCATATAATTAACCTTCTAGCTGAGCGCTGAATGTTGCCTTGTTTGTAATATCACCTGCACCGATTGTGTATGTCGCATCTGTTGCTACAGCAGTAGTTCCACCGTCCTTATACCACTTGATGGTTCCTAATGCAGATAACGCAGAACCAGTCACTTCAACTCCACCTTTATAAACATGAGCAGTTAAAGTTGTAGCGATAGCAGTGTTCTTGAAGATTGTTCCACTGCTTGAAGTGATTGCCATAGTGATAGCATCTAAGCCATCCTTCCCATTTGTGCCGTTTGTACCTTTGTAGGAAACTGAATATGATTCAGTAGATTTACCATCCGAATAGTTGACTACCGTCTTAGTCCATAAGTACTGACCATTTGCCACGCTAGGCACTGTAGTACTCCATGTTCCTGTTGGAGGAGTAGTGCCACTTGTGCCTGCCTGGTATGTTACAGATGTTGAACTTACAGTAACGCTTGTACCGTTTGAACCATTTGAGCCGTTTGTACCCTTGTAAGAGACTGAATACGCTTCTGTTGATTTGCCGTCAGAATACTTGACTACTGTCTTAGTCCAAAGGAACTGACCATTAGGTACATTTGGAACAGTAGCGCTCCATTCCCCTGTTGGCTTAGTAGTTCCACTTGCACCGACCTGGTAAGTTACAGAAGTGGAACTTACAGTAACACTTGTACCATTCTGACCTGTCTGCCCCTTGAATGCGATTGAGTAACTGAATGTCTTGTTGATTGTGATATCACCATCAACAACAATAGGAATAGTGATAGTGCCACTCTTAGTTAATGCAGATGTTGCAGTGATAGTGATTGTTGGCATTGGTGACTTGCCATCAGACACTGCTGAAATTCCTGTAGGACATGTGATAGTTCCTACAGTACATGGAACCTGTTCGCTACCACATAATGCCATTACCTGTGTAGTAGTTGTCTGTGTACCGTTTACAGAAGTAGTAGTACCTAAGAATGTATAGTTGTCATTAGTTAATACAACCGAATAACCATCGGTTAAGTCGATAACGTCAATCTGATTGAACGCTTTAATTGCCATAATTTTCCTCCTAAATGTTTAACTCGCAGTTGAATACTGCCTTGAATTTAATGTCCTTTGCTGAAATAGTAAACATGAACCCATTATCATTCAGCCTTGAATCATCTAACGGGATCTTGCTGAATTCTGTCTCTCCGTGCCTTTTAATGAGCCACTGCAGATATGCATTATCTCCAAATGTTTCTCTCAATTTTGAAGAGTTATCAATCACAACTCCACCCACATAGATATTTACTGTGAATATAGTTGCCACATCTCTGTTCTTGAATGTCGTGCCATTTGATGATTCTATACACAATAATATAGAATCCTCACCTTTTGCACCTGTTATACATACTGGTGTACTGTATGTGACAGTATTGTTAATCGTCGTAGCCGTTCTCTGCCATATATAGAATCCTGGACGCCATGTCGGTGCAGTCTCTGACCAACCTGTTTCTGGTGGAATCGTTCCGTCATTCGAAGAAGCATACTCGCAAACAAACTTCTTAACTGAACCCTGTGCCTGTTTTATTGCTTCTCCAGCCTTTTCTTCAACTTCTGATACCCTTAGTGATATCTTCTCATTGGACAGGCTTAATTGCGCCATCTTGTCATTGATGCCTTCCTGTTCCTTTGCGATTATATCTAGTTTCAATGATTCCTGGTCCTGTTTGACCTGCAGCTTTCTGATTCGTGTTGTATTAGATACACGCTTCACTGTCTTCTCTTCATTCTTTGTTGTCACACTGCCGTCAACTGTAGACATAGAGAACTGTCCACCCTTGTAACTGACAGTAAGATCCGATACAAAGAAAGTGAATTCATTACTGTTATAATTGACAAGAGCACCAGGAAGAAGGTTATCAACCGATATCATTGTGACATTCTTCACCTGGTTGAAAGTCAATCCTTTAAGTCTGTCATAGATGCTGTCTATAATGCTCTGTTCATCTGCATATAGATTTGCTGAATCAATAAATAGCGTATTTCCTGTCTCATCGCCTTTAGAAAGAGGATTGAGACCATTTTCAGCATATACTCTTGTGAGTGTATACACTTCATTCTTCTCATAGTCTGTTAAATCCTCTGTAGTTGCAAATGCAGTCTTTTCAATGGGAACAAATCTAATAGAATCAATTCCCTCTGCATAGACATTTGCTGCAAACAGTTCAGCAATCCAGCCTAAGTAATTTCTTATAACAATCGTGTTATCGTACCATGATACGCTCTTATCAAGAACATACTGTGGTATTCCTTCACGAATAATAGAAAGACCAGTCAGACTTTCAATCTCGTCTAGCTGGTCTTTTATAGTGACAGGATAAGACAGTTTAGTATCGTATGCCTTGTCAAGAGAATAGTTGTTGTCATACATCTTGAGAGTGAGTTCCTTGGTGTACTTCTCCGGCTGATCATACACCTTGAAGTATCTTGTATCAGATGCATCATTCTCCTTGACTTCCCAGTACTTGCTGATGTCGATATTGTCAAGAATGCCGTCATAATTATCGAACTTCATTGTCAGTTCAATTGATGGCACGTTGCCTATCATACGGCAGTCAGCAAAAGAGACAGACATCTTATAATCAAGAAGTCTGTCCGTTACATTTGTCTCTCCATATTTTATAAGCATATGATCACACCTCAATCAGAGAGAAAGAGAATGAATCTGCCTTTAGACCAGACTGCACTCTCTTATAATTGTACTTCTTATTTGAAGCATACATCTTCTTGGTTCCTCTGATACCATGATCAGGAATGTAGAGTTCTGCCGTGAACTCTGCCGGAGTTAGTACCTTCAAAATATTCATTACATCTGTGAATGTATTCAACTTATATGTACATGTAATCTTAAGCATGTTAGAACGTATTCTATTTCTTCTTAAGATGCCTGTTGAGACAGGTCTGACACTATCCGAATCTAGATCATTGATTTCTACGCTAATCTCTGAAGGAGTCGGAATAAGTGTTCCGTTTATCTTGATTTTCGCTTCATCTGCCATTTATTCCACCTCCTAATAGTCAAATACAGGCTTGCCTGTGCGTGCTTCATAATCCTTGATATTGTCAATCACCATCTTAGTAATTACTCTGCCGTCATCAAGCACTAATTTAATGACGTAAGTAGCGCCAGTGCCGTCATTTTGAGAAAGTGATAATCTTTCTGAAATCTTTTCAGCAATCATATCAAGTCCCTGTGTGTTTCTCTGTAATGGTATTACTGCTTCTGTTCCTGCTTCACCAATATTGGCAATAGTGGATGCACTTACGATACCACCTTTTGCAAGTCTAGGAATCCTAGGAATTGAGAATCCTTTTCCACCGACTCCAGGAACCCAGTCAGGAATCTTTATCTTGCCGATACCGCTTAAGAATTTGTTGATTCCATCAATCATGAAATTCAATGGAGCCTTGAAGATGTGTCCTAATCCAGAAACAATACCCTCAAATATCTGCTTAACACCAAACCATGCTCTTCTCCAGTTGCCTGAGAATACACCACTGATAAAGCTAGTAAGACCCAAGAAAACAACTTCCAATGAATTAATGATAGGACCCACGTAGTCTCTGAACGCCTTGACGGCATTCTTAACCGTTTCAAACACATTCTTCCATTTGAAACCGAAAGTTCCTTCCATCCATTCACCTAGATTACGGAAGAATTCTCTGATATTGTTGACTCTTTCGCAGATTGTTTTGTCTGCGCGTTCAATAATTCCCCTAATTGCAGCAAATACCATATCAAATACACCTCTCAATAGTGTTAAGGCCAATTCGAATACAGGTCCTAGAATATCAAGAATTGTGCTGAATATAGGTGTGGCGAACTTTAGAAAATCACTTAATAATCCCATTATGCTCTGGAATACATTCTCCCATGCGTTCCATAACGGCTTGAGAACATCGCCCACAAAATCCATGATGATTTCAGCAACTGTATCAATGATAGGTGCCACAATATTTAGAAATACCTTCTGAACAATAGTAGCGATATTTCCTAGAATGCTTACTATGTCATCTCTGAAACTCTTACTCTTCTGCCATAAGTCTACCACTGTAGCAATGACTGCCCCAATGATGACATTTACAGGGTTCACAGCCATTACAATAGATGCGAATATCTGTGGAAGAATTCCGAACGCACCGCTCAATGCAGTTGCAAGTGATGCCCAACCTGAAAATACTCCTACTGCAAGCTGTATCTGTGTGATAACAGTGCCAAGAATTCCAGCAAGAGTAGAAAATAATGATAATCCCGCAATAACTGAGAGTATGCCAAGAATACGACCTACATTATCTGCTATGAAAGAGAATAACTTATCAATGATAATAAGGACCACATCCACTGCACCTAATACAGCAGTCCAGTCAATCGCTTTAGTAATATCTCTCACAATTTTCAGAATCTCATTTATGATCTTCAATATAGAGTTAAATATATTCCATAAATGCTGGATGATTGAATCACCTAGGCCTGCAGTGTTCCATGCATCGGCCAGTCCTTGAGAGATATTGCCAATTATCTTGAAGATGTTAGTGAATATCTTCAATATCAGTTCAACAGTCTTTGCGCCTGTGCCGTTTTCCCACACTGTATACATTGACTTGCCAATTTCCATAAGAAGATTCTTGACACCGTTGAACGCATATACTGCAGCTGCAATCATTGGCGCACCAAACTTATCCCATGACTGCTTTAATGGCTGGAAGAATTCTGCAACCTTCTTCTTGATTTCTTCTAACTGCTTGTCTACTTCTTCAAGAAGCCCTTTCTGTTCTTTTGCACCACTGTCATCCATGCTGAATCCGCCGATATCACCACCGGAACCACCAGCACCGCCCGAACCACCTGAGCCACCTGAAGACGGGTCACTTGAACCATTGCTTGAATTGATGTTATTGATTGCATCGAATCCAGCAAGAGCTCCTTTCAATTCCTTCTTGAGTTTAGAAGCATTACCTGCTGCCTTTTTTAATCCGCTTCCTGTTCCACCTGCGCCTTTAGAAAGCTTCTGCGAACTATTGGAAGCATCGTTCATATTCTTTGCAAGAGCCCCTGTGTTTCCTGCTGCCTTCTTAGCATTGTTTGACACTCCGCCAAAAGAAGAACTCAACTTCTTTGACTTGCCGCCAAACAGTGCCGTCAGATACCCAACGGCAACCATAACAACTTTAGTGAATGCAACAACATATGGGACGCAGGAATTAATTGCCTTTGCAATATTGGTAAAGAATCCAGCAATATTAGACTGCCCGATGGTATTCATTACTTCGGACATACATCTAACAATAGCTGTTCTCATATTAGCGATTGATGTAGCAATTCCACCTGCCGCATTTCTTGCCTGTTCCTCAAACGACTGATAGCCGTTAATGCCCTGTGTATTTAACTTCATAATTGTATCCATGAACTGGTCCATTGATACCGTTCCGTTTCTTAAAGCCTCGCCTAGTGCAGAAGCATTGACAAAACCCATGGCCTCAGCCACCTGTTTCATCTGTGCTGGCATTGCAGTCATTGCTGAACGCCATTCAAACATATCGGGTTTACCCTTAGCGTATGACTGTGATAACTGTTCTAGTGCTGATTTCTGTATCTCAGAGCTTGCACCGCCGGCTAGAATAGCATTATTTAGTGCAAGGAACATATCTGTTGATCTAGAGATATTACTGTTCACTGATGTGAATCTCTGTACTGCGCCTGATGCATCGTCTAGGGTTGTCGGAAGCCCAATAAGCTTATTGCTTAGTTTCTGTACAGATGCATTCGCTTGAACGCTTCCAACGCCTAGATTCGACATCACACGGCTATAATTGCTAAGAGTATCAACTCTCTTGATTGCAGCATCAACATTCCCTAATATCGTTGATTTAATCAGAGAAGCAAT
>OIWT01005024.1_pt1 | contig 10070 bp, 24 predicted proteins | sample 1587701 | NCBI WGS metagenome assembly OIWT01 (sample SAMEA3888904, study PRJEB22519) | human gut metagenome | biome: human gut; feature: human-associated habitat; material: faeces | place: Denmark | collected 2009 | reverse complement strand
TACGAATAGTACACGGCACGGAGAAAAGAGAAAGGATTAAGGGTTTGGGGCATAGTCGCTCTTCTGCTTCTTTAGGTAGTCATTCGTAATGTCGTTCATCTCATGGATACAGTGACCCTTGTATTCATTGTCCTGGAAGAACGAATTGGGGTGCTTGTTGGTGATTACTCTTTCTCTCCGCGCCTGCTCGACCAGACTGGGAGAAACATCTAGGGATGATTCTTGGGGCGTACTGCGACATCTATAAAGGAAGGTAACTAGTGCGGGGAATTCAAAGGTCTTCGTTCGATTGCCATTAATGTCACTCAAGTATTGAAGCTTAGGAACTCCTACGCATCACAGCACCCCACAGCGCTCACTGAAGACACGGAACATCGCCAACGAGAAGTTCTCGGAAAAATCGCAACACACGTGCTTCAGTTCCGGAAGAACTACGATGAAACGCCCCCGCCATGCCTACACGACAGGTTGAGGGTGACAGCGTCGTGGAAGGAGCCCTTGCCGAGCGTCACGGTCTCGAGCGCGGGCAGGTCTAGTGCTCAGTCACGCGGCGCAGGCGTACTGTGGACGAAGAGAACCACGGTGCAGAAGAAGCAGCCCTCGCCGATGCGCAGCTCTCGCAGCCTCCTCAGCGGGTTGCTCACCACCGCCGTCGCCTCCTCCTCGCTCAGCCGCTCCGTCCCTGCAGGCCTTGTGGCGTCTGTGGCACCTGTGGCACCTGTGGCACCTGTGGGGCCTGTGGCATTTGCTGTTGCTTCGGGAGCGGTGATTGCACTCGCTGGCTCAACGGCGGACGGGGCGGGAGGCGGCACGGCGTCGGGCGGCTCGAGGACGGATCCACAGAAGGGTCCGAGACGCGCGTTCTCGAAGGAGTGGTCGCCGATGACGAAGGAGGTGACGCTGGGGAACTCTGCACGTGAGGCGGAGGCGTGGGGCGTACTCATGGGGAGGAGGAGTGTGGTGTTGGTGAAGCAGTGCTGGCCGACGGAGAACTCGGCCAGCTGCGTCAGCGGGTCTGTGAGTGAGGCGAGGGAGGCGGGCGTACAGAACACGGCGAGCGAGGTGTTGGAGAAGGCCTTGTCCTCGACGCGGAAGGAAGCCAGTGCGGGCAAATCTGCGTGTGACACGGTTTGATGGCACCCACAGGTCAGAGACAGCATTGAGGTGTTGGCGAAGGAGCCAGCGCCCACGGCGAACTCGCGCAGCGAGGGAATGCCTAGGCGTGACGCGCCGCGCGGACACCCACGCAGCTCCAGACGCTCCACGCAGGTGCAGGCGCGCTGGCCCACGTGGATGACGGCCAGCCTGTTCAGGTCGTTGAGTTCCAGACTGCCCTGCGCGGTGCCCGTCATGTTGTCGTCGGCCAGTGTGAGTGTGGCGAGATTCGCGCAGTCTAGGAGTGATTCCGCCGTGGTGCGACAACGGGTCACGGTGAGATGACAGCACTTGGGGAGACAGCCAGCGGCGACGGTGACGGAAGCGAGCGAGGCGCAGTCTAGAGGTGATCCTTGTAGGACGGACGCACTCTCGATGAGGCAGGTGGTGCAGCTCGGCAGCGGCTCTGCGATCTCCAGCGAGGCCACCTCGACCTCTATGACTCACACAACGCCAGCGCCAGCACCTCGCAGAACCAGCGTGCGCAGCTTCGGCAGCGCGGCGAACTTCACTTGCTTCAGCAGGAAGCAGGCTATGCGTCAGTCATCCGCCCGACGCCCACTCTTCAGCGTCAGCGTCCGCAGCTTGGCGAACAGCGTGTGGCCACCCAGGTCCAGCGCGTCCTCCGCCCACGCCACCAGCGTGAGGTCGTCGAAGTCCTGAGCGTAGTCGAGCACATCCATCACCACTTTGCACACCTCCTTCTGCTTGGGCGTGAGGCTCACGGGACTGCGACAGCGCGCGATGGACTTGATGAGCGTGCGGTTGATGCCGTGCAGAGAGGGGATCTCGGGCAGCGAGTAGTTGAGGCGGTTCCGCGCGATCACGTGGTCCCAGCACAGCATGGCGCTCGTCACGCGGTAGAAGTCGGAAGAGGCCAAGAAGTCCTCCTCTGTCATCGGCGCTGCGGCGCGCTCGTGCGGATCCAGTTGCGGCGAGTCCTTGCCCGAGCTGCCCGGCGCTGTCTCACATTCCATTGCATTCTCCTTCTTCTCATATTCCAATTCATCATTCTTTTCACCCTCCATTGCATTCTCCTTCTTCTCGCATTCCATTCCATCATTCTCCTTCTCACAACCCATTCCATTATTCTTCTCATATTGCATTCCATTCTCCTTCTTCTCGCATTCCATTCCATCATTCTTCTCACACTCCATTCCATCATTCTTCTCACACTCCATTCCCTTCTCATTCTTCTCACCCTCAGCACCCTTCGAGCCCGCACACACCACCCTCAGCCTCTGGTGCTCGCGGATGCAGCGCGGCAGGTGGTCGCCCAGGCTGAGGAGCTCCGTCGCGGACAGGTTCACGTTCATGGCGGACTGCTGCGTGTCGAAGTACCGCAGCAGCCAGCTCAGGTTCCCGCCCGCGGGGAAGGTCGCCGCGCCGCGCGAGATGGCGTGCACGGTGGGCGTGCCGCAGGGGAAGGCGAGGACGCTGTGGTTGTAGAAGTTGCGGCCGTAGGGGATGACGGACTGGAAGAGGAACGGCGTGAAGTCCGTCAGCGTCTTCTCGACCGCCAGACCGCTGGGGTAGGTCACGGTCGCCTTGCCGGTCCGGTGGCCCTTGCTGAACAGCACGGTCTCGGTGATGCCCGTGGCGCCGAAGACGATCTCGCAGGGACCCGCGGGCTGGTGGTCCTCGAAGCGACCGGTGATGGAAATGCCGTTGGGGTAGTGGGCGGTTGCGTGCTCACTGAAGGACAGGTCTTCCGAAAAGGACCCGATGTAGAAGACGTGGTCTCTCTCGATCACCTTGGCCTTCACATTCACGAATTGGACCAGGTCGCGGTCCTCCATTAGTTCATTCTCATTGGTGATCTGGTCCAGCATCTCTAGCAACTCCTAGGGATGATTCCCGCTCTCCATACCGGACCGTAGGATTATAGTTAGCAATAGCATTTATAGTAATATTGTACACCTATCCATGACAGTTCGACTCAGCACAAACACTATCCGAGGCATGAATCAGGCTAGCAAAGAGAATACACAACCGTTGAGCACTCTAATCGTTACACATGATCCCAAACACGGACCCTAGAAAAGAGCTTGTACTTTCGAATCCTCTGTATGGTCGTCTACTGATGAGTCGTGTTTTCCCAAGCAGTACAGATGAATCTCCCTGAATAACGTCCATGATGAAGAACAGGTACTGCTACACATAAAACACAGTGAGAGTGAAGAGTACGTCATCTCTTACGTAACTGCAGAAACTGGTGCGACACACTGGACAGAATGTTTTCTTCTAATGGAAAGTCATGCTTTCGATCCCGTACATTGCTGATTAAGTCAGAAACGCAGGCTTCGCAGAAACGATGGGTGCAGCTATCCAAATTGATATTCGGCTCTCTTTCATAGCAAATGGCTACAATTAAAGCGAGGGAGATGGTCATTACCACAAGGCTCGTCCTGCTTCAACAAATGCGGCAGAACACCTGACACAATTCCAGTAATTTGGCCCAAACGCTTAGACTGCATCAGTTGTTAATTGTTCCAGAACAAAATTGACTGAAAAAGTCAGTTAGGGTCAGCTGTCAAACTTCAGTCAGCGAAGTCCAGTGCTAGCAACTTTACCCGGTGAAACTGTGTAGTGGCCCTGATTGACAGTGCAATTTGAAACAAACAGGACATTAAAACAAGGTCTGAATCGCACCACGCTGATCATCATCCAACGCATCCGGGAAATCGATATCCACGATAAGCAGCAGATCCCCTCGCTTTCCCTTGAACAAATTGGTAATCCCATTCACTGCATTCTTCTCATACCGAGGTAACCCGTACCCTGCCTTCCGAATGGTCCCAAACGGCTGCACGGAGCACGGAGGAATGGCAACCTGTAGTTCCTGCTTGTCGATGGTGGTAATCGGTATTGTCGTTCCCAGCAAGGCCTATTCCTCACACTCTCCCCGCATTCCCACCTCTTTCAAAGAGAGATGAATGTGCATCACCAAATCAGCGTCTTGTCGTTCAAAAGAAGAATGAGGCAGCTGATGGACGCGGAACCGCACTTTGCTGCCATCGTTCAGCTTGTACACGTGGCTCCACTTGTCCGGAGCGCCGGGCGGAATGGCGATGGGGACGGAGAAATCCTTCGCGATCACTCCCGTTCCGTGGCACATCTCGCAGACTCCCGACATGATGACACCGTGGCCCTGGCAGTGGGGACAGCTGATCGTGAATTCCAAAAGGACTAACAAACTAGGCCATTCCGCGCGGGGTTCGTATCATTCCTGAGCCACCGCAGTAGGGGCAGTGGTGCGTGTGGCCTCCCTGGCCTCCGCAGCTGGGACACGCTCGATTCACACTCAGCGGATACTACACGTAAAATGGAATCATGATGTAAACCTCTGTCGAATAACCAGCATAGATTTGCTCCAGAGACAAGTCAATGGGCACTTCCTGGATGTGCTCTCTCATGCCGAACAGGTCAAACAGATCAAACTATGGATCAACATGGAAAGACAGCCCCACCCCATCTCCGTCATCTTCCATGTACACGTTGCCGTTCTCATCCTGAACGGTTCTTACGCCACTGGCCTAGGAATAACGATGAAGTGAAGTGCGAGTACTGGATAATTTGCGATTTGGAACAGACTGTACAGAGCAAACACGACGATACACAGAAACGCGCAAACGGAGCTCATGCAGACGCATCTCACGCACTTTCCCGCGCGCCTGCACAGGTCGCTTCCTCTCGAGGTCCCTTCCTCCGATTGTTCTTCGCCGTGCTCCTATCCATGACAGCAACGAAGAGGAGAGACATGCTGACTGGAAGAGGGCACAGTTGGCGGGGTTTCCCATCCTTCTACGGAGTGAGAGCGCTCTTGCCTCCTCCCTACCGTCATAGCCTTCCGTGGAGACTGGTTGCACCATCTACGATTCCTCCTGGAAAAACGGAAAAGAGAAAGAAATCTATCCTTCGTCTTTGTTGTGGTAAAGGATGCAGAAATCGCAGCAGTCCGACGCGGAGTCCATTGCCTCTGCGACCCAGAACCGAAGGTACAAGCCCTTTGCGTTGGTGAAGAAGTCGGCGGAGGAGGTGGTGCTGATGCTGGACCCGCGGTCATTCCCGTCCAAGAAGGAGTCGGAGCTGTTCAAGAAGGAGAAGGACGATAATCTCTATTTGTAGCCATTCCCGCTCGATTCTATTCTCATCGCATAGAAATCACGTCTATAAGCCGACGAAGCAGGCGACTGTCGACACAATCTCCGTGTACAACAATGACAACAGGACCTTTATCCAGGCCGAAAAGAGCGATATCAAAACACATTACTGTGGATTCATGGCTGATTCGTAATGCGAAGACGCACTTCGTCGCGGCTGCAACTGCAATCCGACCTGCCAGGGAAAGTGCAGCCACCCCGTGTACTTTGTGCAGAAGATAAAGGGCGTGTACAACTGCCGAGTGATCTGCAAGCGCGAGAGCGACCTCATTCGGAAGAGCGAAAAGGAGAGCACGTCCGTCGGTTTGGAGTCGCAGAAAGACGCGATCCACCTCGCTACGGACGTAGCGACGCTGCCGATTGGTTGAGGAGTAGGCGATCATGAATCAGCTGAAGGGCACGCAGCTGGGAAAGGAGGTGGAGACGCAGTTCAAGCAGGTGGAGAAGGGGTTCGATGGGGAGGAGGACGAGCTGTCGATGAAGAAGAGCCGCAAGCGGGAACGCAAAGAAGACGACGAGGAGGCGGACGACGCGCCGGACTTCAAGGAACTCCACGTGGACACGAGGCGGCGTGGTGAGGCGTAGATGGAGGAGGGCGGCGTGGGCGTGTCGGACGAGGAGGTGGACGGTGCGGTGTTCTCGGACGAGAGCGACCACGAGGTGTTCGACCAGACGAAGTACGCGCAGGAGGAGTCCTCCAAGTGGGTGGACGAGGCGGTGGGTCCGGGTGCGGGGCGTGAGGGGTAGAGCGAGGACGACGAGGAGGAGGACAACGGGAAGAAGGAGAAGTCGAACAGCCCGATCGACGATTCGGAATCGTACTCGTCGTCCGACTCCATGTCGGACAGCCTCGACATGGAGGAGGAGGAGAGGAGCGAGGAGGACGACGCTAATAAGGAGAAGTCGCTCCTCAAGCAAATGGTGAGGGAAGTGGAGATGGCTGAGGCGTAGTTCATCACCCTGTTCCTGCGTAACGGCAACAAGATCCGCATCGCGCAGATGCTTCAGCTGGTGAGTGTGGAGCTCTCCAAGAATCCCGATTTGGCGAAGTGGTACAATCAAAACTCGAAGGAGGCGAAGGACGTGTTCGAGAGTCTCTCCAAGCGTAACGACGCCACTGGGTACTTTGAATATCGTGGATGAGGGAGCTGTTTGTTTTCAGAGCGGCGGCAAAAATCGGGGCCATTTCCAGAAGGAGTTTCGCTCCCAACAAGGACCGCGATTTGCGCAGATTAAGCGCAAGAGGTAGAAGAGAATGTTCGCAAAGCAACCGATACAGAGCTGTATACGCATTCTTTCGTGCGGTTTGGCGAACGGCGAGTGATCTGTAGTTCAGCGGCGTCTCGTCGTGTGGTCGCTCAGCCCTCCATTTCGCGGGCCGTTTATGCACCGGTGGCGCAGTCCTTCTTCTCGACGGAGGCAAAGGCCGTGGGAGCTGAGATTTCGTTGGTTATGCGCCTAGAAGCAGAACGGAGAGGAGATTAAAAAGAAGGTCAAAGAGGCCGCTGCAAAAGTGAAAGAGGAGAGAGCGAAGGAGGCTACACAAGCCAAGGCCGCTACGGAGAAGAAGGAGCCTGAGGCCCAAGTCACAAAGGTTGTGGACACGGTGCTCGTGCTGACGGCGTAGAAGGAGGAGTGCTTCACCACCGTGAAGGGCGCCGATGGCAAGGAGACGACTTTCCAGACGAAAGCCGTGGACTCGAAGGGCAAGCAGCCCGTGGAAGAGAAGGTGCTGAAGGTGGGGCTTGTCTCTCCGGTTTCATCCGCAGCTGGTTGATGAAGTGCTCGCTCTCAACTTTGTGCAGGTTGGCCAGTTTGTGCGAGTGATGAAGGTTGCGGAATGTAAATTTCCTGAGGTATAGGAGCGTCTCGGTCTGCCCGATGTGATGGCCGTGCCCATGGCTGCTGCTGGCGCTGCTCCTGCTGCTGGCGCTCCCGCTGCGGGTGCTGCGGCCGGTGCTGCTGCTGGCGAGAAGAAGGAGGAGAAGAAGGAGAAGAAGGCGGTGAACGTGAAGCTGGTGAAGTTCGACGCGAAGAACAAGATTAAAGTGGCGGTTTGAGAAGTGCGTGAGGCGTAGATTATCAAAGAGGTGAGAGGCATTCTGAACCTGGGCCTGAAGGAGAGCAAGACGCTGGTGGAGAGCGTTCCTGCCATGCTGAAGGAGAACATGCCCAAGAAGGAGGCTGAGGTGGTGGTGGTCCTTTCTGCTGATGTGTAGGCTCTTGTGGCGAAGCTGAAGGAGCTGGGCGCTGAGGCGACTATGGAATAGGGTGATTTATCGATTTTGCGTGTTTGTGAACAAACAGAGGAGCTGAGATGCGGCTTACTTCTTCTCAAGCTTCTGGCACTCCTCGCAGGGGCAGTTGGGGTGCGTGCACTTTCCGCAGTCCTGGCAGATGTCGCAGGTGCACTGGGGGTTCTTGCAGGTCTTCTTCGTATTCGTACAGGAACAAGGCATTATGATAATATGACTTCCTGTCAACGCGTCGTCTATCTTCGCTGTTAGTCATCACGACGACGGGTAGTCCATTATAGTGGAGAAGGATGCTTGTCAAGGGATGAGGCGAAGAACACTTGTCAATCGCATCGATGCTGCCACTCTCACCCATTACACGGGCAGTGCATTTTTCGATCAATAACCACAGCAAGGGAACACATTTCATCCTTCTTCGGACCTCTATCCTTTTCCACAATCTGCTCACCGACGTGCAGAATACCACCCATGAGCGACGACAAGCAGGTTGAGTTGAAACAAGACGCGCTGGACATCGTGGACTCGTGGCTTGGCGAATCCACCGGCACTGAGGAAAAGCCGAAGCAGCCCGTCTTCGACGCAAGAGCACGTCGTTTGGGACTCGGAGCCAAGTACGTTCCCCATAAGCGAGTGGTCGATGGGCGAGGAAGTGATGGATAGGAGCAGGAGCCACCGAGTGTGCTGAAGAAGAAACTGCTGAGGGAAAAGCGCAGGAGGAAAGAGAAGAATATGGAGGATCGGGACACTTCGTCGGAGAGTGACTCTGACGAGGACAAAATGAGCAAAGCGAAGAGCATCAAGTCGAAGATGCCACTGGGCGGTTTGGGATCGTGGATGGTCTGATGTGTAGTTCCTCCGAAGAGTAGCCAGCCGGTGAATCCGAAAAAGAAAAAGTAGTTCATTTAGCACAGTGTTTGTTCGACACAGTTGGAGGGAGATTCCCTCTCTCAAAATGGAAGTGTACCGAGTGGAACGGAAGCTGGGGAGTGGAACGTGTTGGCTTTTGTGATTGTTTGGAACATGTAGTTGGGAATGTGTTTCTCGTTCGCGCCAAATCGGATGGAAAGGCGTACGCGCTGAAGCAGATCCGAGTGAATCGGGACGACATTGTGGGTAGTGGACGCTTTTCCCGTACAGGCTGTAGGGGACGTGATTGCGGCATCTCGAGAGAGCACTATCAACAAGGCGCTTCTAGCGGGTTGCAACGACAAAACCAGACAGTACTTTGTCAACATGAAGGGTTCACTCGATGAGGAGGAGTAATGGGAAGAGCAGTTCTACACAGAGAGACGAGGACTGAAGGGGACGAGTGTGTGGAACAATATCGTGGTCGAACGGGGTGATGCTCACTCACAGGTGCTCGAGTATGTGGGGTCCACGCTCTCCCATCACATTCTTCACAGCCCCTCCCTACCGAAGGACATCCTCATTCCTCAAATCATCAACGGTGGTTGACGTTGTCCATGCTCACTTCCAGAAGTGGCCTATCTACACTCCCTTCACATCATGCACCGCGACATCAAGCCGTCCAACATTCTCCTGCTGGAAAAACCGTCCATGCAAGCGAAACTCTGCGACTTTGGGTGCAGCAAACAGATCGTCGGCTCGATCGAGAACCATCGCAGCACACCGCTCGTCACTTCGCGCTTTTATCGGTGCACACTTAATTCCGGACTCATGCGCAGGGCGCCTGAGTTGCTCATGGGAGCCACACGCTATGGATACGCCATTGACGTCTGGTCTCTGGGTTGCGGTACGCGGAGGGAAAGGGAATCACAAAGAGTCATCGCCGAAATCCTCGTTGGAACGCCCCTCTTCATCGCTCTCGATTCGGACGCGGACCAGCTCCTAAGCATCATAAACAGTACCGACAAGGCAACCGAATGACTCCTAGTCCTAGGAACCCCTTCCGAGGAGGATCTCGCCCAAATGCAGGTTCCTCGCAGCAATAGAGAAGGTATGAAGTAAGGTAAACGGCTCCCTTCTAGTCTTGTCCTCTATCCAGCCCATCACCCGAATTCCTCTAAGCACTCTCCTTCCGCGCGACGTGTCTCCGTATGCTCCAAGGAGAAGCTGTGACGACCAGGGAGTATCGATCCATGTTGGAAGCCATCTTCTGTTACGACCCCTCGAAGCGCCCCACTGCGTCGGAGATGCTGTCCTACTGTCATTGCATGTGTTTGTTGGGAAAGAATGGGAGAGAGAAGCTAGCGGTTGGGGTAGAATGCAATTGCAGTCTTTTCGTTCAGAGCTCTCTTTAAAACAACCCGATCCAGGGCTCGAATGGCAACTGCCAATGAGGTGCATTCTCCATGAATGACAGTATTCTTTTGTGCTATCGACTCAACTCGCTGCTATCATGTCTGCTACCTCCAAGTCTGCTGTAGGGACCTGCTTCTTTGTGGAATCACTGCCTCTGTCTCCATTGCGCCTTCAGGCCTCTAACCCCCCGCGTAGAAGAAGTCTACCGACAACATCAACAGCAAGCTGCAGCTCG
>OIWT01005023.1_pt1 | contig 10073 bp, 8 predicted proteins | sample 1587701 | NCBI WGS metagenome assembly OIWT01 (sample SAMEA3888904, study PRJEB22519) | human gut metagenome | biome: human gut; feature: human-associated habitat; material: faeces | place: Denmark | collected 2009 | reverse complement strand
CTATGTTCGACGAGAAGTACGCCGGGCAGGTGCTGATGATCAACAACTCCCGCGATGCGCTGATGGCCGCCCTGTGCTATCTGGGCTACGACATCAACACCACCGATGAGGGACAGCTGACCGAGGCCTTTGAGCTGGTGAAGAATGCCAAAGACAAGGGTGTGTATCAGGCCTTCGTCATGGACGAGGTCTTCGGCAAGATGGAGGGCGGCAACGCGGCCATCACCATGTACTACGCCGGCGACTATCTGACCATGCTGGAGAATAACGAGGACCTGGCCTTCGTCATTCCCGAGGAGGGCAGCAACTGGTTCGTGGATGCCATGTGTGTGCTCAAGTCCAGCCAGCACAAGGCCGAGGCCTATGAGTGGATCAACTTTATCGCCTCTACCGACAGTAACCTGGCCAACATGGACTACATCTGGTATGCCTCTCCCAATGCCGAGGCGCTGGCGGAGTATCCCGCGTACTACGAGGAGCAGTATGGCGAGCCGCTGGACGAGGAGATCTACAACATCATGGCCATTCCCGATGAGGAGCGCGAGCGCTGTGAGATCTATGTCAACCTGCCACAGGAGACGCTGAAGTTCTACGATAAGCTATGGACACAGTTGGGCGTCTGACATTCGCGGTTTTTTCCGCCCTGCGTATAGGCAAGAAATGTATTTAAAGAAAAGCGCTTAATTGGAGGAATTGCTATGATCGAAGTAGGTATGACCTATACCGCTGAAAAGACCGTCACCCCGGATATGACCGCCAAGGCCATCGGTTCCGGCGGGCTGGAGGTGTTCGGCACCCCATTTATGATGGGCCTGATGGAGTACGCCGCTATGCAGTGTGTGCAGCCGGAGCTGCCGGAGGGCAAGGGCACCGTGGGCGTGGAGATCAGTTCCAGTCACCTGGCGCCCACGCCGGTGGGCATGAAGGTCACCGCCACTGCCGAGGTGACGGGTATCTCCGCCAACGGCAAGATGATCACCTTCAAGGTCACGGCCCACGACGCCGATGGCCTGATCGGCGAGGGCATCCATACCCGCGCTGTCATCGACAACGCACGGTTTTTGCAGAAGTGCAATGACAAGCTGGCACGCGTATAAACCACAAAAAGCCGCCCGTAGGGGCGGCTTTTTTCTTGTCACAGGCAGCTATATTTGGTATAATAAAACGATACTATGACCGGGGGAGGGGAGAGAACGATGCGCGTTTTGGCCACGATCGGGTTTTCCTTCTCTGCCGGTGTATTCCTGGCGGCATTGCTGCCCTGGAACGGCTGGCAGCTGTATGCCGCCGGGGGCGTTTTGTTGCTGGCGCTTGCGTGGCTGTTTGCTGCACGCAAGCAAAAATATTTTCGCCGGGGGCTGCTGATCCTGCTGCCGCTGGCGGTATCGCTGGCCTATTTTGCCGGGTATGACCACCTGGTGCGCCAGCCGATAGAGGACCGCTGTGGTGCGGCGTCGGACTTTACCGCAACCGTTTGCGATTGGCCGCAGGCCACGGAGCGCGGCGCCAGGGTCACGGTGGAGCTGGAGGGCTATCATCGGGCCAGGGCCGTGCTGTATGGCGAAGCGGAGCTGCTGGCGGCCCGACCGGGTGACACGGTCACGGGCACGGCCCAGTGGCAGTCTGCCGCCCATTTCGACAGCGATGATGTGACCCATTTTAATGCCCGGGGCGTGTATACGCTGCTGTATGGCCGTGAGGATGTGCGTCTGTCGGCGGGGGATGGGGATGCCCTGCGCTGGCTGCCCCAACGGGCGGGCAAAGCTTTCCGCGAGAAGGTGGCCGCCATCTGGGATGACCCGCGTGTCAGCGGATTTTTGACAGCGGAGCTTACCGGTGATAAGTCCGCTATGGATGACGGAGACTATCTGGCCATGCAGGAGACGAGCCTGGCGCATCTGTTCGCGGTGTCCGGCCTGCACTGCGCTTTTCTGGTGACGCTGCTGGCGCTGCTGATCTCCCGGCGGCAGAGACTGCTGTGCGCCGTGACCATTCCGCTGCTGTTGTTTTACATGGTGATGGTGGGCATGAGCCCCTCGGTGGTCCGCGCCTGCATCATGCAGATATTCCTGCTGATCGCGCCGCTGTTCCGGCGGGGCAGTGACCCTCTGACCAGCTTGGCTGCCGCACTGCTGGTGATCCTGCTGTGCAATCCCTTTGCCGCCGCCAGCGTCAGCTTGCAGCTGAGCTTTTCCGCTACGCTGGGTATGGTGCTGCTGTCGCCCCGGCTGTACAAGCTGCTGACCGGGTGGTATAAGGGCAAATGCCGTCCACTGCGGGCCGCGCTGTGCTTCGTCGCGGCGAACCTGTCCGCCACCCTCAGCGCCGTGGTGTTCACTGCCCCACTGACAGCCTGGTATTTCCGCATTTTCGTGCTGGTAGCGCCGCTGTCCAGCTTATTGGCGGTGCCTGCGGCGGGATGGAGCTTCATGGCTGCCTTTGTGACGGTGCTGCTGGGCTTTGTGTGGCTGCCGCTGGCCAGCCTGCTGGGTTGGATCTCCTGGGCGCTGGTGCGGTACATCCTGTGGATCGCCAACGGCATGATGTCCTGGCGCTATCACGCGGTGTATTTCACCAATCCCTATCTCATCTACTGGCTGCTGTTTTTGTACGCGGCCTTTATCGGCTGTGCCGCCACGCCGGACGGCAAGCGGAAATACCTGCTGGCATCGGCATTGTCGGTGCTGACGCTGACGGCGGCCATCTGGGTCAACCGTCAGGACTATCAGTACGGCGTACTGACCGCCCTGACGCTGGATGTGGGACAGGGCGAGAGCGTCATTCTGACCTCCGACGGTGAGACGGCACTGGTGGACTGCGGCAGTAGCAACAGCTATAAAGACCCCGGCGGTCTGGCTGCCGACACGCTGCACAGCATGGGCGTCCGGGAACTGAGCGCTGTGGTGGTGACCCACTACCACGCCGATCACACCAACGGTTTGTACGAGGTGCTGCGCCGTATCCCGGTGCAGACGATCTACCTGCCGGACATCGAGGATGAGTATGGCGTTCGGGAGCGTCTGGTGTCGCTGGCGGAGGAGAAGGGCGCGCAGGTGACCTATGTGACAAAGGAGACGGCCGATACGCTGGGCGATACCGTTTTGACCATCTATCCGCCGGTGCAGTCCGGCGGCGATCTGAACGAGCTGGGCCTGACAGCGCTGGCCAGTGCCGGAGACTTTGATCTGCTCATTACCGGCGATATGTCCGGCAGCACCGAGAAAAAGCTGGTGGAAACCTATGCTTTGCCGGATATAGAGGTGCTGGTGGTCAGCCACCACGGCTCCCGATATAGCTCAAATATACGCTTTTTGAAGTCGGTGACGCCGGAGGCGGCGGTCATCAGTGTGGGCGATAACAACTATGGCCACCCGTCGGAGGAGACGCTCCAGCGGCTGCTGGCGGTGGGGGCGGATATCTGGCGCACAGACCAGCAGGGAACCATCCGCATCACCGTGAACGGAGGATAGCATGGCAAAGGAGAAAAAAGAAAAGACCCCCGGTTATGAGGAATTCCACGACGCGCTGCAAAGCGGCGCCGTGGGGAATGTCTATATATTCCACGGCGAGGAGACGTACCTGATGCAGCAGGCGGTGGCGGAGCTACAAGCACGGCTTGTGCCGGCGGGCTTTGAGGAGTTCAACTATCACAGGCTTGCAGGCAAGGGCCTGACTATGCAGGAGGTCGTCGAGGCGGCGGAGGCCATGCCTATGATGGCGGAGCGCACCCTGGTCACGGTGGAGGATATGGACTTGTTCAAGTTGGACGAGGCCCAGCGGGGAGCGCTGGTGGCGTTGCTGGAGGACTTCCCGGAGTACTGCACGCTGGTGTTTTTGTACCGACAGATACCGTATAAGACAGATGCCAAGCTAAAAAAGCTCACCGCCGCCCTGGCGGAGCGCGCCCAGGTGATCGAGTTTGCCCAGCAGGGACAGCAGAAGCTGCAAAAGTGGGTGCGCCGCCGTTTTGCCGCTGCCGGGAAGGATATCGATGCAGGCACGGTAGACCATCTGCTGTTCACCTGCGGCAGCCTGATGACCGGTCTGGTGCCGGAAATCGCCAAAATCGCCGCCTATGCCAGGGGAGCGAAAATCACAGCGGCGGATATCGACGCTGTGGCGGACCCTGTGCTGGACGCGCGGGTGTTCGACATGACGGACGCAGTGGCGGCTCGTGACTATGACAAGGCAGCAGAGTGCCTTGCAGAACTGCTGCGGATGCAGGAGGAGCCTATCCGCATTCTGGCGGCATTGGGAAAGACGCTGCGGCAGCTGTACACAGCCCGGCTGGCGATCGACGGCGGCAAGGACGTGCTGTGGCTGAAGGATTTGTGGCGCATGAAGTCCGATTACCCAGCTAAAAAACTGATGCAGTCGGCTCGGGGTGTGCGGCGCAGCTGGTGCCGTGAGGCGGTGAAGCGCTGTCAGACACTGGATCATCGCATGAAAAGCGAACGAAACATGGACAATGAGGGCGAACTGAAGCTATTTCTCATGGAACTGGCAGGTGTGAAGTGAAGCCGCGGGTCAGGGAAGTCATCGTAGTAGAGGGGCGGTATGACAGAAATACGCTCCTACAGGCAGTGGATGCCGCTGTAGTGGAGGTGGGCGGCTTCGCCCTGTTCAACGACAGGGAAAAGGCGGCGTATCTCCGCCGTCTGGCGGAGGCGCGGGGCGTGATCCTGCTGACCGACCCGGACGGCGCGGGCTTCGTGCTCCGCAGCCACCTGAAGGGGCTGCTGCCCCCGGACAGAGTAAAGCAGGCGTATGTCCCCGACGTGTACGGCAAGGAGAAGCGCAAGAGAAAGCCGGGGAAGGAGGGCAAGCTGGGCGTGGAAGGTATGACGCCGCAGGTGCTGACGGACGCTCTTCGCCGCGCCGGTGCCACCTTCGAGGGGGAGGACGCACCCCGCCGCTCCGCCGGTATTACGAAGGCGGATCTTCTGGACAAGGGACTGATCGGCCCCGGCTCCGCCGAAAGGCGGGCAACGCTGCAAAGGGAGCTGGGTCTGCCCGCACGGCTGACCGCCAACGGGCTTCTGGAGGCGTTGGATCTCCTGCTGACCCGGGAGGAATTTGACGCCCTGTGAGTTTTTTGCAGGAGGGAGGGCAAACCTCTTGCAATTCCCCTCATGGGCGGTTATAATTAAAAATTGCTTTTGCACAATATTACGACATACAAGGAGTGTGAGAAAGATCATGGCCGAGGAAATCAAGACCCCCGAAACGGAGGAGTCCGGCAAAAACTTCATTATCAATTTCATCGACGAGGACATCGCAGCGGGTGGTCAGTTCCAGGGAATGACCGTTCACACCCGTTTCCCGCCGGAGCCTAACGGCTATCTGCATATTGGACACTGCAAGGCACTGACCATCGACTTCGGCACCGCCGAGCGGTATAACGGCCTGTGCAACCTGCGTATGGACGACACGAACCCCACCAAGGAGGACGAGGAATTCGTGGAGGCCATCAAGCAGGACATCCACTGGCTGGGCTTTGACTGGGGCGACCGCTTCTTTTACGGCAGCGACTACTTTGAGGAGGACTACCGCCAGGCGGTGCTGCTGATCAAAAAGGGGCTGGCCTATGTGTGCCAGCTGACACCGGAGGAGTTCAAGGCCAACCGCGGCGACATCGGCATCCCCGCCGTGTCCCCCTACCGGGATCGGCCCATCGAGGAGAGCCTGGACCTGTTCGCCCGTATGCGGGCCGGGGAGTTCCCCAACGGCGCCATGACGCTGCGGGCCAAGATCGATCTGGCCAGCGGTAACTTCAATATGCGCGACCCGGTCATCTACCGTATCAACCACATGAGCCACCACCGGCAGGGAAACAAGTGGTGCATCTATCCCATGTACGACTTCGCGCATCCTATTCAGGATGCGCTGGAGGGCATCACCCACAGCCTGTGCTCGCTGGAGTTTGAGGCGCACCGGCCCCTGTACAACTGGGTCATCGAGCACTGTGAGCTGCCTGCCCATCCCCGGCAGATCGAGTTTGCCCGGTTGGGCATCGACCACACGGTGATGTCCAAGCGGAAGCTGCGCAAGCTGGTGGAGGAGCACTATGTCTCCGGCTGGGACGATCCCCGTATGCCCACATTGTGCGGCCTGCGCCGCCGTGGCTACACCGCCGCCGCCATCCGCAATTTCTGCGAGATGATCGGCGTGGGCAAGACCCCCAGCGTCATCGAGTACGGCACGCTGGAGCACTGTCTCCGGGAGGATCTCAACGCCACCGCCGAGCGCACCATGGCGGTGCTGCATCCGGTGAAGCTGACGGTCACCAACTATCCCGAGGGCAAGAGCGAGGTGTTCTCCGTGGAGAATAACCCCACCGATCCCACCCAGGGCACCCACGATATCACCTTCTCCCGCCATCTGTGGATCGAGGCGGACGACTTTATGGAGATCCCCGTGCCCAAGTACAAGCGCCTGACCCCCGACGGTCTGGAGTGCCGGTTGAAGGGTGCGTATCTGGTGAAGTGCACCGGCTGCGTGAAGGATGAGAACGGCAATGTCACCGAGGTGCTGTGTGAGTACGATCCCGACTCCCGCGGCGGCGATCCCGCCGACGGCCGCAAGGTGAAGGGCGCGACCCTCCACTGGGTGGACGCGGAGAACTGCATGGATGCCGAGGTGCGCCTGTACGACAATCTGTTCTCCGATGCCACGCCGGACGGCCCCGATAAGGATTTTCTGGATTGCCTGAACCCCGGCAGCCTGACGGTGCTGACCGGCTGCAAGGTGGAGCCGGAGATGCGCAAGGTGGCGGCGGAGTTCGACAAGCAGGAGAACCGCACCGGCGTCAACGCGCCTACGTTCCAGTTCATGCGGGTGGGCTATTTCTGTCTGGATAACCGGGACTCCACGGCGGAGCATCTGGTGTTCAACCGCAGCGTGTCCCTGAAGGACAGCTTCAAAAAGTAACAAACGGCCTGTGCCGCCGGAAATGCCGCGTGAGCGGCATTTCCAAAACCGCGCGGTTAGTGTTGCCTAACCGTATGGCGCGGCACAGGACAGGAATTTTGATATGGAGGTATCTATTATGGTTCAGATCACATTGAAGATCGACGGTATGGCCTGCGGCATGTGCGAAAGCCACATCAACGACGCGGTGCGCGCCAAGTTCCCGGTGAAGAAGGTCATGTCCTCCCACGCCAAGGGCGAGACGGTGATCCTCAGCGACGAGGACATCAGCGAGGAGACCCTGCGGGCCGTTATCGAGCCCACCGGCTACAAGGTGCTGGGCTACGCCAGCGAGCCCTATGAGAAGAAGGGCCTGTTCGGCCGCCTGAAAAAGTAAATCTTGCCTTATCCGCCGCCGTGCCTTATACTGGTGACAAACCATCACCAGAGGGCACGGCGGCTGCCATATGCAGGAGGAACCGGATATGAACGATTTTATGACCCGCTTTTCCATCAACTGTCACAGCTCCATCCGCTGCGGCGGCGACACGGTGCTGTGGTTCGACCCCTTCCGGGTGGAGAACGCACCCGCTGACGGCGATGTGATCTTCGTGACCCATGAGCACTACGACCACTTCTCGCCGGAGGACATCCGCCGGGTGATGAAGGCTGACGCCGTGCTTGTCCTGCCGGAGAGCTGCCGGGAGACGGCGCTGGCGGCGGGCTTTGCCGCAGGGCAGATCATGACGGTACAGCCCGTCGGAGCGTATCAGGTGAAGGGTGTGGCCTTTGAGACCGTGCCTGCCTACAACATCGGCAAGAAATTCCATCCTCAGTCCAACCGCTGGGTGGGCTATGTGGTGACGGTGGCGGGCCGCCGTGTCTATGTGGCGGGCGACACCGACGATACGCCAGAGGCCCGTGCTGTCCGCTGTGACGCGGCATTTCTGCCCGCAGGCGGCACCTATACCATGACGGCGGCGGAGGCTGCGGCGCTGGCCAACGCCATCCATCCACAAGCAGCCGTTCCCACCCACTATGGCAGCATCGTGGGCGAAAAGGCCGACGGCGACGCCTTTGCCGCCGCGCTGGACGTGTGCATCCGCTGCGTGAAGCTGCTGTAAGGAAAAGGAGACACCATGGAGAGTATAACGGATATTCTGAAAACCTCGCTGGGCGGGTATACGCTGGCCAATATCCTGTCCGCGCTGCTGACGCTGCTGATCTGCCTTGTGGTGATACGACTGTTGATGAAGCTGGTGACGCGGCTGCTGGGAAAGGCCCGACGCATCAACGACCGGCTGCAGAAGATCATCCTGACCTCCGCCAAGGCCGTCCTCTATGTGCTGACGGTCATTATCACAGCGGAGGCGCTGGGCGTGAACACCACGTCCCTGACGGCCATCATGTCGGTGCTGACGCTGGGTGTTACGCTGGCGGCAGAGGACATTCTGGGCAATGTGGCCGGGGGACTGGTGATCCTGTCCTCCCATCCCTTCGGCCTTGGCGATGAGATCGAGTCCGGCGGCGTGGTAGGTACTGTGCGGGAGATCACCCTGAACCACACCAAGATCGAGACGGCGGACGGCCAGATCGTTATGCAGCCCAACAAGGAGCTGTCCGCGTCCCGTATCATCAACTACACCGCGCTGGGCCGCCGCCGTGTGGTGCGCACGGTAGCGGCCTCCTACGATGCGCCTACGGAAACAGTGAAGGCCGCCTGTCTGGAGGCGGTGGCGGCCACGCCGAAGGTGCTGCCCGATCCCGCGCCGACGGTGTATCTCACCAATTACGGCGCCAGCTCCATCGAGTACAGCGTCCGATGCTGGACGGCGGCGGAGGACTACTGGAACGCCTTCTTTGCCCTGAACGAGAACCTGCGTGACGCATTCGGGAAGCACGGCGTGGAGATGACATACGACCACCTGAACGTCCATGTGATCGAGAAATAAGAAAAAAGGACCGTCCTGCTTCCGCAGGACGGTCCTTTTTTCGTTATGCAGGGCGCTTTTGCAGCACATGCTTGCGGTAGCTGACGCGGAAGTAAAGGTACTCCGCCGTGCCGGTGATGGCCCATGAGAAGATATACAGCAGGTACAGGGAGGGGATGGTGTGGAAATAGGCGAAGATGGTATATACCCAGATGACCCGGAACACGCAGGAACCGAGGATCACGATGATGGTGGGCACCACGCTGCGGCCGATACTGCGGGAGGCGGCAATGCTGGCGTCCATCCACGGCGCCACCACGAAGGAGAAGCCCATGATCCGCAGGCGCTGCATGCCCGCGTCGATGACCTCCGGTTCGTTGGCGAACAGCGAGAGGAACTCCCGCCCGAACAGCAGCAGTAATCCGCCTGCCGCGGCGCCTACGATGGCGGCATAGAGCATGCTGATGCGGTAGCTTTTCAGGATGCGGTCGTTGTTGCCCGCGCCCCAGTTGCGGCTGCCGAAGGTGGCGCAGGCGGTGTAGAAGGCCGCCATCATGTTAAAGATCAGGGTGTCGGCGTTGGCGGCGGCGGAGTTGCCGGACACCATCACCGCATCGAAGGAATTGACGCCCACCTGCACGAACAGGTTGGCGATGGCAAAGATGGCGTTCTGTAAGCCGGTGGGGATGCCGATGGCCAGCACCCGGCGGCCGGCCTGCATGTGGAACCGGAGCTTCCGCCATTCCAGACGGCACTCATCCTGCCGCCGTACCAGATGCAGCACGATCAGCAGGGCGGACAGCCACTGGGCGATAACGCTGGCCGTGGCCACGCCGTCCGCCGCCATGTGGCAGCGGATCACGAAGAACAGGTTCAGTATCACGTTCAGTACGCCGGACAGCGACAGGTACAGCAGGGGACGCTTCGTGTCGCCGGTGGCGCTCAGCACGCCGTTGCCGAAGTTATACAGCGCCATGGCAGGCATGCCGAAGGCGTATATTTTTAAGTACAGGGTCGCGCCGTCGATCAGCTCATCCTTGGTGTTCAGCAGGGCCAGCATGGGCCGGGCCAACAGGTTGCAGATCAGCAGCATGATGATGCCTGCCGCGGCGCAGATGAGGAAGGAGGTGTGAACGGTTCTTTCCACCTGCTCGGTGTCCCGCAGACCAAGGCCGCGGGCCACCGCCACGTTGACGCCGCTGCCAATGCCGATCAGCAGGCCCGTGAACAGCG
>OIWT01005022.1_pt1 | contig 10076 bp, 6 predicted proteins | sample 1587701 | NCBI WGS metagenome assembly OIWT01 (sample SAMEA3888904, study PRJEB22519) | human gut metagenome | biome: human gut; feature: human-associated habitat; material: faeces | place: Denmark | collected 2009 | reverse complement strand
AAAAGAAACTTGATTCAAAAAGAAAAATATTGACTCTTGATCTTAATTCTGATGATTCAAAAAGAAGTACAGAAAAGATTATATTTAAATATACTGCAAAGAATCCTGCTGGTAAAATAGAAAAAGGTACATTTCAGGGATATTCCAAACTGGATGTTCATTCATATTTATTATCAGAAGGTTATGAAGTATATGAGATAAAAGCAGTTGCAAAAGCTAATATGTTTAATACAGATTTAGGATTAAATAGACCAATAAAAAAATCTTTGTTAGTATTTTATTTAACACAGTTATCTACTTACATAAAAGCGGGTATACCACTTGTTGATTCTATTAAAATATTAACTAATCAATCTAAATCAAAAACGATGCAAACAATATGGAAATCTATTGTATATGAATTGACTATGGGGGCATCACTTAGTGAAGCTATGCTTAGATGTGGTAATGTATTTCCTAGATTATTAATAAATATGGTAAAAACTGCTGAAATGACAGGTGATTTAGCAGAAGTTTTAGATGAACAAGCCGCATATTATAAGTCAGTAGAAAAATCTAGAAAAGAAATGAAAAATGCATTGATGTATCCAATATTTATATTTGCTTTTTCAATAATAATAATTACATTTATATTAGTTTATGTTATACCTCAATTTGTTGATATATATGATAGTATAGGTGCAGATTTACCAGGAATTACTGTATTATTAATAAATGTTAGTAATTTTGTTACAAAAAATATTTTATGGATAGTAATAGGTACAATTACATTAATTACTTTATTTGTATTACTTTATAGACATAATGTATCGTTTAAATATAGTATAGAATCATTACTTATGCATATACCTGTAATAAAAGAAATAATAATAGATAATGAAATGACTATGTTTGCAAAAACATTTGCAACTCTTATTAATAATAATATATTTATAACTGATAGTATGGACATTTTAAGTAGAATAACAGAAAACGAAGTATATAAAACTATAATTTATGATGCTGTTGAAAGCTTAGCAAGAGGTGATAATATATCTTCTTCATTCTATGATCACTGGGCATTTCCTGATATAGCATATCAAATGATTGTAACAGGAGAAAAAACAGGTCAATTAGGAACAATGATGGATAAAGTAGGGGATTACTATCATGATGAGCATGAAAATGCAATTGCGCAAATTAAAGTATTTATAGAACCAGTATTAATCATATTCCTAGCAATTGGTGTAGGTGGTATATTACTCGCAGTTATATTACCAATGTTCAGTATGTATAATCAACTTATGTAAAGGAGTAAAAAATGGAAACAATAATATATAGTATAATGATATTTATAATTGGAATTTGTTTTGGATCATTTTTTAATGTAGTAGGATATAGACTTCCAAATAATATGTCTATATCCTTTCCACCATCTCATTGTACTAGTTGTAATCATAAATTAGGTGTATTTGAATTAATTCCTATATTATCTTATATATTTCAAGGTGGTAAATGTAAACATTGTAAAACAAAAATATCATGTTTTTATCCAATATTTGAGTTTTTAACAGGGGTGCTTTTTGTAATATGTTATTTAGTATTTAAAGATGAATATCCCGAAGTATTAAATATTATATATGCAATGTTGTTTATATCATCATTAATAATTATTATAATAAGCGATATAAAATATATGATTATTCCGGATGAAGTATTAATATTCTTTGGTGTAATACTTGTAATTTTAAAAATGATTATTATATATAAATTAAATCCTAATAATACATTCTTAGATATGGGATATGAGTTTGTATTTATATTGTTAGATGGAATAGTAATGTTTTCGTTTATGTATCTAGTTAGACTACTTGGCAATGCTTTATTTAAAAAAGATTCTATGGGTGGTGGAGATATAAAAATGATGACATTTGTTTCATTAATAATTGGTTGGAAATTATCTATCGTAGTAGTATTTTTAGCATCATTTTTAGCTCTTCCAATATCAATAATAAATATGTATAAGAATAAAGAACATGTTCTTGCATTTGGTCCATATTTAGCTATAGCTACAATGATATTATTTTTGTCTAAAATAGATTTTAGTACGATACTTGAATTTATTCGATAAAAAAACCTAACTTTCGTTAGGCTTTTTTTCATCTAAATTTGTATTATTTTTTTGTTCTTCTGTCTTAACAATAACTATATCTTCAACATCAAGTTCTATTAATCTTATTATTTCATCAAATGAAGTAAGACCTTGTAATATTTTTATTAAACCATCTTGAAGCAATGTATGAACATTTGGACTATTATATACAAGTTTTTTTAATTCTTCTTTTCTTATCGAATTAGATATTGCATCTCTAATATTTTCATCAATTAATAATACTTCGTGTATTGCTATACGGCCTCTATAACCATTCATACAATTAGCACAACCATCACCAGCTTCGTATATTTCGTTTACATCAATTCCTAGATTTCTTTTAAATACATGTTTTTGGTATAGAGTAGTTGCAATTTTTTTTCTACATGATGGACATAATTTTCTTGCTAATTTTTGTGATATTATCCCAGATAGTGATGCAGCAAGTAAATATCTTTCAACATCCATATCAAGAAGTCTTTCTATTGTATTAAGTGAGTTATTAGTATGTAGTGTAGATAATACTAAGTGACCAGTAACTGATGCTCTAACTGCAATAGTCGCAGTTTCATCATCACGAATTTCACCAATCATTATTATATCAGGGTCTTGTCTTAGTATAGATCTAAGAACGTTTGCAAATGTAAGACCAATTTCACTATTGACTTGTACTTGGTTAATACCTGCTAAATCCATTTCAACTGGGTCCTCAACTGTTATTATATTAGATTCCTCTCTATTAAGTCTTTGTAAAATAGAGTATACAGTAGTAGATTTACCAGTACCAGTTGCTCCAGTTACAAGTATAATACCACTTGGTAAACTAATCATTTTTAAAATCTTTTGAAAGTTACTTTTACTAAATCCAAGCATTTCAAGACCTTTAACACTCATTGAATAGTCAAGTATACGAATAACTATTTTTTCACCATTATTAGTTGGAAGAGAAGATACACGCATATCAAGAGGGATTCCATTTAATGTTGTCTTAATCGCACCATCTTGTGGAAGTCTATTTTCAGTAATATTCATACCTGCAATAATTTTTATTCTTGTTACTAAGTTCTTTTTATATAAACTTGGTATTGTACAATAGTCAATAAGTTGACCATCAATTCTTATTCTAACCTTTAAATCTTCATCAATAGGGTCAAAGTGTATATCACTTGCTCTATTTTTAGTAGCATCTATAATAATTTCATTTACTATTTCTACAATAGGCAATTTTTCAAAGTCAAATGTTTTTAACATTATTCCACCTCTTTATTCTTTTTTATTAAATACTTTATTTACCCCTAGTATTTATTTCATTTTTATTATATAATAATTTTATACTAATAGCAAGCAAAGTGAGGTAATAAAATGGAAAAAAATTGTCAAAAAGGATATTTCTTAGTTGAGACAATTATTTCTTTAACAGTAGTCGCAACTGTAATAACTATAGTGTATGGAGCAGTAACATCCTCTTTTATTAAGCAAAATGATAAATTGACAAAAATTAATACAACTGAAGGAATATATGCGACTAAAGAAATAGATAAATATTTTAAATATGATTTAGAAAAGCTTGAAAAAAGTATAACAAATGAGAATCCATATGTTGATTTAGAGGCATACGTTAATGATAACTATAGTACTGACTATGACAAATTTCAAACATTTTATGATACACTTAATATTAAAAATTTATATTTTTCAAAATATGATATGAAATCATTAATAGAGAAAGCACCATTAGCCGCTAGAAAAAGTTTAACACTTGAAAATAGTACAGATGAAAATAGATGTAATTATAGATATTTACTTATATTTAAAGATAATAGCTTTGCTACAATAGGAATCGATTGCAATTAAGGGTGAGAATTATGAAGAAAGAAAAAGGATTTACTATAGTTGAATTGTTAGTTAGTTTTACACTTTTAACAGTTGTATTAATTTATTTAATAAAAGCAACAACAAACATGATGACAAAAGAAAATGAAATATTAGCACTTCAAGAATATAATGTTTTTGAATCAACATTATTAAATAATATATATGATGATACTGACGGATTAACTGATTTAAAAGTAACACAAGAAAATGGTGAATTAAATATAAGTGTAGGAAATTCAGAAACTATATATAAAAATATATCTTTTGTGAATAATGATAATGAAAAAGGGATATATTACGATAATGTTTTATATGAATTACCAGAAAATGTAAAGTTTAAACATCCGGATAATAATGCATTAAATAATGCATTATATACATTGACATCTGGTTCATATGATGAAAATAGTTTTGTCAAAAACTATTCAATAATAAAGATTCCTTTAATTGATAATGGTAATGAAAAAGAAATTAACATAGTATTTCAAAATGCTGATCAATATAAGCTTATAGAAGGAACAATTTTAGAAAAAGCACAAAATCTAGTATATAGTAATGGAATTTGTAAGAACGACGGTACAACATATAATTACATGGGTGGATGTTATATTAAAGGGGCAAATTTAAATAACTATGTATGGTATAACGGCTTCTTATGGAGAATAATGGGTATAAATGGTGATAATACTGTAAGATTAATTATGAATGAAAATGCAACAACAATACCATTTAGTGCCAAAGATAAAGCTACAGAATATAGCACTAGTGAAGGATATGTAAAAGATTGGCTTAATAATTATTTTTACAATAAATTAAATAGTACAAGAAATATAATAACTTATGGAAATTATTTCTGTAGTGATGTGCTAAGTGATGTACAGCAAACTAGAAATTCATGCACTAACAAAATAAGTAACTATATTGGAACTATTTCAATAGATGAATACTTGCTTGCAGGATCCTCTAATTCATATTTAAATATAAATCAAAATTCTTGGACAATGACTCCAGCAAGTAATAGTAATGTTTGGGGATTATATTTTAAATCATCAGAACACGAAGTTTATTCCTTTAATTCTACTAATGCTGTTGGTGTTAGACCAGTAATAAATGTTAGTTCTACTTCTAAAATAACTAGTGGTAGTGGTACATCAAATGACAATTATACTTTAGTTGAAGGTAAAAGTACTGATAAAAAAGATAGTACTATAGATACTGCTTCAACTGGGGAATATGTAAAATTAAATGATAATAATTATAGAATTGTTAGCAAAGATAAAGATGGTGTAAAATTAATATTAGATGGATATTCTAGTGGGTCTCTTAGTTACGGAGATAGCAATAAATTTGATGAATCTTCAGAAATAGGAGAAAGTCTTAATAATACTATATTAAAAGAATTAAATTTATATAATTCTAATTTATTAGTTACAACAGATTGGTATCAAGGAGAAGTTATAGATTCTGGATTTAGTTATAATGATTCACTTAAAGAAACTAATAATACAAAAGCCAGAGTAGGATTAATAAGATTAGGCGAAATATTAGCAAATAACCCTTCTAGTTCTAAAGCATTAGTACATTGGACTTTAAATGTAGGAAAAACTAATCCTTGGAGAATAGGATCAAGTGGTTCTGCAGGTAATGGGCAAACAGGTAGTTTTTATGTTCGACCTGTAATTAAGATATATAATAATTCAAAAATATCTAGTGGTACTGGGACACCTAATAATCCATATATCATAGATGATATAAAAGTGGTGTGCAGAAGAGCAACTACATTACATACGGAAGAATGTGCTTGGACAGATGGAACATATTATTGTAGTGGAGCAGGATATACGTCAAGTGGAAGTAAAGGGACAACTACAATAACATATGGTAATAAAGGAACAAAAGGAACTCTTTCTTCAGGAGATGCATTTGATTGCGATGTAAATGGAGATGGAACATATGATTCAAATACAGAAAGATTTTATTATGTAAATGACTATTTTAATACAAGTACAAAAAAATTTGAAAATGATACAGCAGTGTTAATTTATTATAATAATGTATCTGGTGGAGAAACAAATAATAGCAAAACATATGCGTATGATTCAATTGATGAAAATTGGTATGGTCCAGTAACAGCAGTAAAGCAATTACCAAAAACAGACCAATGGCCTAATGTTAGTTTAAAAAATACATCAAGATCAATACTAAATGAAACAGGAACAAACATAACAACAGGAGGAACATTACCATCATCATTTAGTTATGTAGGGTATTCAGCAAGATTCTTAACAACACAAGAATTAGAAAAAGCATGTAATGTAACCGTGGGTGATAGTATAACTGGAAAATTAGATAATTGTAATTATTTACTTGAAAATATTAAATATTCATCAAACAGTCTAGGAAGTTATGGATATTGGCTAGAAACTCCTATTGCTTCACAGTCTATTCAAGTTTGGCATGTACGTGGTGATAGTCGTAACGTGAATTATTCTAGTACTAGTGCCGATGGTGGTGCTGGTGTTAGACCAGTAATAGAAGTTTCAAAGTCTAATATGTCATATTAAAATGTAAAAATGGAGAAGGTTATATGAAAAAGAATGGTTTTACTTTAGTAGAAGTTTTAGCTGTAATAGTTTTACTTGCTATAATTACATCAATAGCAGTTCCAAGAGTTATAGTTTCGCTTAATGAAGTTAGAAAAACTACTTTTGCTAAAGGAGTGAATAATATAGTTGATGTGGTAAAATTAAAACAAAATCAAGCAAAATTAAAAGATTTAAATTCTGCGGTTACGTATTCATTTGCAAATGGTAATTTTGCAAATGATAGTAAAAAACTAGATTTAAAAGGTGATTTACCATATAGTGGAATAATAAGAATTAATGAAAATAAAAAAGTTGCGCTCGCACTTGTTTCAAACGATGGTAAGTTTTGTGCACTTAAAAATTATGAAGATGTTGAACCAACAATAAAGACAACTGATGATGGAATTTGTGAACTAAATGATGAAATATATGCTGACGTTCCTGGATTTTGTATAGTAAAATTTGAACCAAATAATGGAAATGAAAAAGATGTAAGTACTATAAGAGTAAAAAAAGGAAATGTTATTTCTAAGCCTAGTCCTGATCCTGAAAAAAACGGTTATCTTTTCTCTAGTTGGAACTTAAAAGATGGAAGTGTTTATGATTTTAAAAATAAAGTTAATGAAAATTTTACTCTATATGCAGAATATGCCAAAGCTTATACAGTTACATTTATGAATGGAAGTACGAAGTTTGTTACAAAAACAGTAAAAGAAGGAGATAAAGTAACATTCCCAACTAATCCTAGTAAGTCAGGATATACATTTAAATATTGGAGTGAAAGTGAAAATGGTACTGAATATAAGCCTAGTGCAGTAACAAAAGATATGATTTTATATGCTGTATTTAGTGAAGATATTATTTATACAAATGCGAACATTGTTGCAGCATATAAATATGATGAAACTTCTTCTTCAAGTACATATTGTGTTATTGGTGAAGAAAGTACTTGTAAAAAAATTAGTCTAGTAAAAGGAAAAACTTATCCTGCGGGTACAATAATTAAATATAAAGTAAATAGTAGTACTACAAAATATTTCCATATATTACATGATGATGGCGATACATTAACTTTACAACAAAGAGAAAATACTGTTAATGGTGTTGCTTGGGGTAAAACAACTGATACATGTGATACATATTATAATTCAAGTAATTGTACTGGACCATTAAATGCTCTTTCTGCACTTGAAAGTGCAACTAAAAATTGGTCGAATGTTAATAATCAAACTTATACGATAGGTAAAACAAAAATAAATGGCACTGTTGTTAATGGAAACTGTGAACATAGTGGTCTTTCTTGTACTACTTCATTATTTACATTTACAAAAACTAACGTTAAAGCAAGACTTATATTTGTTCAAGAAGCCACAAATATTAATTGTACAGAAAGCACATGTCCAATATTTGTTAAAAATTGTTTAGCTCCTGCTACTACATGTGGAAGTTATAAATTTACGGATTCTGCTTATTGGACTATGAATGGTACAAATGATAAACTTAGTTTAGCTGCGTGTGGAATTATAACAACTTCAAATGTAATGTGTTCATTTGATAAAAATGCAACTAATTTAGGTGTAAGAGCAGTTGTAGTAATAACAAAATAAAAGTATTATTTTAATACTTTTTTCTTTTGCTATAGACAATGCTTGATAAATTAATTATAATAGAACATAAAAAAGTTTGGTGAAAAAGTTATGAATAATAAAATTATTGATTTAGAAAAAATTAGAAAAGAAAAAGAAATTAATAGTAATAAAAATAGTATGATTTTTGAGTTGTTAAATTTAACGGAAATAATAGAAAACAAAATAAATGAAATATATTATGTAGGTGAAAAGTATAAAAATGCAGGTGGAAAGTGTATTGATGAACAGATGAAATTATTTTCAAAGATTGTTTGTTCATATTTTAAAATTCTATATGAAGAGATAGAGAATTACACTGGCAGTACGGATGAAAATAGAGTTCTTTATAATTTTGCTAGTAATTTAGATGAGATTTGTATTAATTTACCAAGTATTGAAGAAATTATGTCTCAAAAAGAAAAAAGAGTAAGAATTCCAAATCAAAGAAACTACACAATAAATGAAATACTTACATTTCCAGAAACTATAGAAAATAAAATCAATGAAATATATGATATTGGTGCAAAAAATGAAGAATATAGACTTAAATGTACTGAAGAGCAAATTAGAATATTTATAAAAATAGTTTGTTCATATTTTAGAATTTTATTTGATGAAATAGATAATTATAATGATAATGATGAACAAAATGGAATACTTTATAACTTTCTTGAAGACTTAAGAAATATATGTGATAATTTACCAGATTTACAAAAAATTATAAAAGATGATGATAAAAGAGTTTTAAGACTAGAAAATACTCATAAAAATAATGTATAATAATATTGGTGAAAAATATGAATCAAGATAAAATAAGAAATTTTGCAATAATTGCGCATATAGATCATGGTAAAAGTACTCTTGCAGATAGAATATTAGAATTAACAGGTGCTGTTAGTAAAAGAGAAAGTAAAGATCAACTTTTAGATAATATGGAACTTGAAAGAGAAAGAGGTATTACTATTAAGTTAAATAGTGTTAAATTAAATTATAAAGGCTATATATTTCATTTAATAGATACCCCAGGACATGTAGATTTCTCTTATGAAGTATCAAGAAGTTTAGCTGCGTGTGAAGGTGCTATTTTAGTAGTAGATGCCGCACAGGGTATAGAAGCACAAACACTTGCTAATTTATATTTAGCTTTAGAAAATGATCTTGAAATAATACCTGTTATTAATAAGATTGATTTACCTAATGCAGATATTGATAAAGTAAAAAAAGAGTTAATAGAAACACTAGGTTTCAAAGATGAAGATATTATTTTAACAAGTGGTAAAACAGGGTATGGTGTAGATAAATTACTTGATAGTGTTATTGAAAGAATACCTAGCCCTAAAGGAAATATAAATTCATCTTTAAAAGCACTAATATTTGATAGTGTATTTGATTCTTATAGAGGAGTAATAATTCAAATAAGAGTTGTAGATGGTAAATTGAATGTTGGTGATAAGATAAAATTTATGAGTTCAAATGCAGTTTATGATGTAGTAGAACTATTTGTAAGTACTCCAAAAGAAGAAAAAGTAAATACATTATATCCAGGTGATGTTGGATTTATATGTGCATCTATAAAAAATATAAGTGATGTAAAAATAGGTGATACTATAACTACTTTAAATAATCCAGCAAATGAAGTATTACCAGGTTATAAACCAATGAAATCAATGGTATTTTGTGGCGTATATCCACTTGAAACAAGTAAATATAATGATTTAAGAGATGCTTTAGAAAAACTTGCATTAAATGATGCATCACTTACTTTTGAACCAGAAACAAGTAAAGCATTAGGATTTGGATTTAGATGTGGATTCTTAGGACTTCTTCATATGGATATAATAAGAGAAAGAATAGAAA
>OIWT01005020.1_pt1 | contig 10077 bp, 6 predicted proteins | sample 1587701 | NCBI WGS metagenome assembly OIWT01 (sample SAMEA3888904, study PRJEB22519) | human gut metagenome | biome: human gut; feature: human-associated habitat; material: faeces | place: Denmark | collected 2009 | reverse complement strand
TTTACTGACGGTTTTGAAACATTTCCGCAAAAAATTCTTATATTTGCCAATTCGAATACTGAAACGTAAGTACACATATACTTTTAATTATTAACCAATTTGTTTTCTACAGATGAAGAGTCAGTCATTGATTTCTTTTATGGGTAGGGTCGCGCTTGCGGGCGCTCTCCTGCTCGGAGTCTGCTCGACAGCATTTGCGCAGCAGAAAATCTCAGGAACAGTGTTGGATGCATCCGGACAGGCCGTGATCGGCGCCGGTGTTGTCGTTGAAGGCACCACCAACGGCGTTGTGGTCGACCTGGACGGTAACTGGGCACTCACTGTCCCTACGGGATCCAATCTTGTCGTATCCTGCATCGGTTACGTGGACCAGAAGTTCACCGTACAGGCCGGCAGGGATAAATATGACGTAGTTCTCCAGGAGAGCAGCACCATGCTCGACGAGACTGTCGTCATCGGTTACGGTACCGTCAAGGTGCGTGACCTTACCGGATCCGTTTCAGCAGTGAGCTCCAAGGATCTTGAGGTTCCTGTCGCCAGCGTCGGAGAGGCCCTTCAGGGCAAGATGGCCGGTGTCGTTGTTTCCCTTAATGATGCCACCCCTGGCGCCGAGCCGCAGATCCGCGTGCGTGGTGCCAAATCCATCACCCAGACCAACAACCCTCTCTACATCGTGGACGGCTTCCCTGTAAGCAGCCTCGTGAACGTCCCTTCAGACCAGATCAAGTCTATCAACGTCCTCAAGGATGCGGCCGCCACAGCCATCTACGGTTCCCGCGGTGCAGCCGGCGTCGTGATCGTGACCACCAAGAGCGCTGTCGAGGGACAGACCCAGGTTACCTACAACGGCTTCGTGCAGATCAAGGATTCGTCTTCCAGCGTGCGCGACGTGATGGATACCTATGACTACCTGAAGTTTACCCTCGGATTTTCCAGAGACTATAGCCCGGATCTCTATCCGGCTATGAAGCAGTACTTTGGTATCGGCGCCGAGAACGGCAACCACTATGCCGATTACGCCAATGTGAAGACCCACAACTGGCAGGAGGATCTCTACAAGACGGGTATCGCCCACAGCCACAACCTCACCATCAGCAACGGAACGAAGAAGAACAGGACCATGTTCTCCCTCAACTTCCTCAACGACGACGGTACCGTCATCAACTCTTACTTCAAGAGGATCAACGCTTCCCTCAAGACCATAGAGAAGCTCAGCGACACCTTCGATGTCGAGCTCAACGTCTCTTACTCATATAGGCAGAACCGTGCCAATCCTCGTCTTGCTTCGGCATTCCGCTACAAGCCTCTTGATGTCGTTTTTGGAGACGAGAAGGTCGTGAGCGCTTTTGGTGCCGGCTATGAGCCATACATCAGCGATGCTTCGAATCCGGTAGAGCTTACTTGGAATCAGCAGGATACCAATTACAGCCATAACTTCCGCGGCATAGCCGCAGCCAACTGGACTCCGCTCAAGGGCCTCAAACTCCGCAGCGAAATCGGACTCAGCAAGAACTTCAGCAAGACGGAGGGTTATGTTGCCGGTTACGGCACTACCACCAACTCTGCATCTCTTCGTAGGACCGAGTCTGGTGATATGCACTGGACCAACACCATCTCTTATGAGCTCCCTCTCAACACCGAGTTCCATAGGGCAGACGTGATGGTCGGCAGCGAGTGGATTCAGAACTCAAGCGAGTGGATGCAGTATTATGCGGAACTCTTCCCATCATACTTTGACAGGGACAGGACCCTCGCCATGCTTTCTCAGGGATCCAAGAACAATGCGTTCACCCAGACTATAAGCGTACCTGGCCGTTCTCTGTCATTCTTTGGCCGTGCGAACTATACCTTGCTTGACAAGTATATGTTCACCTTCACGATGCGCGCCGACGGTTCTTCACGCTTCGCTCCGAACAATCACTGGGGTTACTTCCCGGCGGGTGCTTTCGCATGGCGTGTGATTGACGAGCCTTTCATGGCAAATACCAAGGACTGGCTCTCCAACCTTAAGCTCCGTCTCTCCTATGGTGTGACCGGTTCAGACGCCATCAATTCCAACCTTTGGCGAGAGACATGGTCCCTCAGCACAGGCGCCACCAACTATACCATCTCTGACAACAGGACCGACACCAATACCGGATACGGTTATCCTTATCAGCCAGGTTCAATGGCTCCGAATCCTGATCTGAAGTGGGAGTCAACCGTTTCCCGCAACCTCGGTGTTGACTATGGCTTCCTTGATGAGCGCATCTATGGTACCGTGGAGGGCTATTGGAGCACAACGTATGACCTTCTTATGCCTGTAAGCATCAAGTCAGCGTCCGGTTATACCTATCAGTTCCAGAATATGGGTACGGTATCCAACAAGGGCCTTGAGCTTTCTATCGGTGGAGATATAGTCCGCAACAAGGATTTCACCCTCAGTGCCAACTTTATCTACAACTACAACGTCAACCGTATCGAGAAGCTCTCAGACACTGTGACAGCCAACACTTATGGCCAGTGGTCCAACTCTGAGCATAGTCCTAGTGCCGGTGAGTATTATCTGCAGGAAGGCGCTGCCATCGGTTCTATCCGCGGCTTTGCCTACGATGGCTGGTATACCACAGACGATTTCGATTATGATCCGACTACCGGCATCTATACCCTTAAAGAAGGTATTCCTGACTGGTCAATGGACGATTATCCTACCACGCTTAAGCGTGCAGCCAATCAGAAGGCTTTCCCGGGTGCCGCCAAAGCAAAAGATCTCGATAAAAATGGTCGCATCGACGAGGCTGATACATATGAGCTTGGCGCAATGACTCCGCCTTCTACCGGTTCATTCAACCTCTCCGGCCGCTGGAAGAATCTCGACTTCTCCGCCAACTTCAACTATGTGATAGGCGGTCACCTGATGAACTACTGGTCGCTCATGTCAACCTATGGAGGAAAGGATAACCATTTCGGCGGCAACCGTCTTGCGTTCGTGTCCGAGGCTTACTCTCCATATCGCTGGAACAACGGTGACCTCGAACTCGTGAGCGATCCGGCTGAGCTTGACGCGATGAACGCCAATGCCACTATGCACACCCCGACTTCGATGAAGGGACTTCTCTTTGACCGTTGGCTTGAGGACGCCTCATATCTGCGTCTCAAGAATCTGACTGTCGGCTATACCCTGCCGAAGAGCATTTCAAGCAAGGTCGGCATGAAGAACATCCGTGCATACTTCACCGCTTCCAATGTCTTCACCCTGACCAAGTATACCGGTCTCGATCCTGAAGTCAACACCAACAGCAACCGTTCAATGGGCGGCTCCAACTTCCCTACCCCGGGCGTGGACAACAACGCTTATCCTATCGCCCGTACTTACACAATCGGTCTTAACATCACATTGTAAAGAATACTGCAATAATGAAAAAGAATATCAAATATCTGTTTGCTGCCCTTTGCGGTACCGCAGTGATGTCCTGCAGCCTGGAGACCACCTCTCCGTCCTCTGTTGACGGTGGCTTCGTCTTCTCGGGCATAGAGACTGCCAAGACAGTAATGCTCGGTGCATACAACCAGTATATCAGAGAGTACAACGAAGGCTATGTCCCGAACTTCACCAACATCGGTTCGGATATAGAGCGTTGCTCCGTCGGCAATATCACAGACCTTGTCGGTGGTGCCCAGCTCTATAATGGTTATACTGTGGAGAAGTTCAACATCAACTTCCAGAAGGGCAACTGGGATCGTCTCTATTCCATCATCAGCAGGTGCAATAGCGTCATCGAGTATCTTGAGAAGGATTGGAACAACATCACCAAGGATGCTCCTAACGAGAAGTCTGACCTCCTCGGACAGGCTTATGCTCTCCGCGCATCGTGTTACAACGATCTTGTGATCTATTTCGGCGATGTTTTCTATGTGACAAAACCTGGTGATGACGGCGGTGAGAACCTCACAAGCCGCGATGCCATAATAGAGAGTGAGCTTGAGAACCTCTACCGTATCGAGCCTCTTCTCTACACTATTGGCCAGAACGGACATTATTCCGACCAGATGACCCGCAACTTCGTGGACGGTCTCATCGGCCGCATGTGTTTCCTTGAGGCTGGTTATCAGACTCGCCGCACTGACCTCGGTGCAGATTTCTACACAGACAAGGACGGCAATGTTCTTAAGTTTGATGTTTGGGGCACCGACGCTGAAAAGAATGCCCAGTATGCCCGTCGAGAAGACTGGAAGAAGTTCTATGCTGCCGCACTTCCTTACCTCAAGAAGGCTGTAGAGCAGCCGGGCGAGGCCGCTCTTACCACTGTTGACCCGCGTTCAGACACCAAGGGACGTGTTTATGACAACCCGTTCCAGTACTATTTCCAGCAGGTCAACGAGCAGAAGAAAGCTACTGAAACTGTATATGAGATCACGATGAAGGAAAATGGTGGTTCCCGTATCGCCTACAATTTCGGGCGCGGTTCTGCTGGTTCTTCTCCAGGGATGCCTCCTAAGGCCAATGCCCAGATCTGCTCTTATCCGGAGGTTTACTACGGAGAGTTCGATCCTCAGGACAAGCGCCGTGATGTCTCAATGAGCGTAACAGGATCCAGTGGTTACGGCGATGAGTCCCTCTACACTTTCGGTCTTAAGAACCGTCTGACCATCGGTATCGGTCTCAACAAGTATGATATTAACCGTGTGGCGACTCCGGATCTCCGTCAGCTTTACAGCGGTATTTCATACATTCACATGCGTCAGGCAGATATTATCCTTATGCTTGCCGAGGCTTATGCCCAGACTGGCGACGAGGGTGCTGCCAAGACCGAGCTTAAGAAGGTTCATGACCGTGCTTTCGATGCATCTGTGCGTGACGCCAAGTTCGCAGAACTTCTTGCCACGCCGGCTTCTGAGACTCAGTCCGCCCTCGTCGAGGCTATCCTCAAGGAGCGTCAGCTTGAGTTCCAGGGTGAGAACCTCCGCCGTTGGGATCTTGTCCGCAGCGGTAACCTCCCTAAGGTGGCTGTCGAGTTCCGCAAGAAGATGGTTGACCATATGGCTCAGCTCAAGGCCAATGGCTATGCTCAGTTCGATAACGGCAACCAGCTTCCGGCTTATGTCTGGACCAAGCTTGTTGATGCCAAGAAGGATTACGGATATCGTCTGACTATGACGACTCCGACGGGTCTTGATCAGGCTTCAGATGAGTATGCGGTTCTTTATCCGGGTTGGCGTGGCCAGCACGATGACTGGCAGGCTGCAAAGGACTATCAGATCAATTCCCGTGGCAATGAAGTCGGTATTGATGTCGTAGAAGACTATACTAACCTTGCCATTCAGGGACTCTTCAGGTACATCGAGCCAGGCAGCGCCGAGGCGCAGGCTCTTGAGGCTCGTGGCTATAAGCAGAGTCCTTGGGCTATTGGGATGTATACTGTCGATGGTTCCGCTGATCCTGATAGAGAGGCCGAGTGGAGTTCCAAATTCATGGGAGGATACTCAGATGCTGACTATGCCGCCCGTAAGGCTCCTATCTATCTCATCCCTATGGAGGAGACAGTCTGTGTGACTTCCGGCGTCCTCAATGGATACGGATTCAGGTCTACTACACAAACTTCCAAATAAGGTTGGTTTTTATATTTGATTCAAGGCGGATTCTTCGGAGTCCGCCTTTTTTAAGTTCGCCCAACACGAACATACTCTAATTGGTGCAAGACTCAAACCGTCGGTAAGCATGCGGAGAAGGTGACTACTCAGGTGTTACATGACTGACTCTTAACTGGGGAGACCGTAGGAATGTGGTTTTTTTAGTCTCTTTTTCTCCACTTGAGTTATAATTTCTTGTGTATGTGGTTCGTTTTATAGGGATTTTGACTATCTTGTAACAAAAAACGTTATGACACGAGTAAAACTAATAATCAGCGCTTGTATTATAGGCGTGCTTACCGGGTGCTCCTATATGAATCTTGAAACGGAATCTCCGGCAGGTATATCAATCGCAGATGACGGCCCGGTGTCGGTTAATGCCGGAGATGATTTGTCCTACTATTATTTTGATCAGCAGATTTCCCTTAAAGAGCGTCAAGATTTGGCTTTCGTCAAGTTCAACGATGGTCAGGCGAAGGCGGCGTTCGTTTCGAGAATCAATACTGGTGTTTCGACACTCCGGCTTTATAATCCGGACGGAGATGCGCGAGCGGTAGCCATAGATTCAGATGACGCTTTTATGTTGCGTTGTGCTTCTCCTGAAGAGTTGACCAGACAGCTGGATGCGCTTAAGGATGATGCTGATGTGGTGTTCGCGTCAAAGGCTCTGGAATATGAAGGCAATCTTCTTGCAGTCTCGGACGAGTTTTCCGTAAAACTCAAGCCGGGTACTTCAAGAAATGAAGTGGATGATTTGGCGCGTAGATTCGGTTGTGCGGTCTTTCATCGTGAGAACTTTGGTGACGAAATCTTCTTCATCAGAGTCGCAAAAACATCCGATTTGGGCGTGCTTCAGCTTGCAAGTCTTTTTTATGAGACCGGACTGTTTGAGTTCACCTCTCCTGAGTTCTATACTTTTGATGCGTTCCAGTCTCAGGATGCATATTATTCTCAACAATGGAATTTGAAGAACACGGGGCAGCATGGCTCTTCTAAATTTGACATCAATATAGAGCCGGCATGGGAGATTACTGAAGGAAGCAGTGACATAGTTGTGGCAGTGCTTGATAATGGGGTCTCATTAACCCACCCTGACTTGGCGGCGAATGTTATATATGGCTATGATTGTGTCCTGAATGTTCACGGTGGCGCTCCTAACACTTCCGATGATACTCACGGAACTCCTGTCGCCGGCATCATTGCCGCTGTCAAAGACAATGGGATCGGGATAAGTGGAGTTGCACCGGGCTGTAAGATTTTACCGGTTAGAGTAGGAGATAGCAGAAGCATATCAAGTACGACAGCTTCAGATGGATTCAATTGGGCTGTGAATCACGGTGCCGATGTGATAAACTGTTCGTGGCGTTTATTTGCACCTTGCAGTCTCTTGTCGAACACAATAAAGAATGCAACTACGCAAGGGCGAGATGGAAAGGGGTGCGTTGTCATTTTCTCCTCTGGAAATGAAATCAATGGGGATAATGGGAATGTGTCGTATCCTGGATGGTTAGATTATGTCATGGCCGTGGGAGCAATATCCTATAATGGGAAGCGTAAGAACTTGTCAACACCTGATGGCGAGAATTGGTGGAGCAGCAATTATGATTATACGTTGGATGTGATGGCCCCCGGTGTTCTTATCCCTTCTACGGATGTTGGTGGAAACTATAACCTTTCTTTTGGTGGGACTTCTGCAGCGGCCCCTCAAGTTGCCGGGGTGGCGGCATTGATACTGTCCAAGTATCCTGATTTGCCACAGGAGTATGTTCGTCGGGCTATTGAGCAAGGATGTGACAAATTGTCGGGGTATTCATACACAACTGATGGTAAGTATCCTCCTCTTTACAGGAATCAAGAGGTAGGTTATGGCCTTGTGGATGCCTACGAGGCACTGGTGTATGCGAAACGGTTTGATTCTAGAAATAAAACTGATAATACTTCCGGCTTTGACTTCATAATCAAAAACGGTACGTTATATGATTTCGATGAGATTATTTTTGATGTGACTGGAGACATCAACGGATCCATGACGTATCTGGTGTCAACTGAATTGTTCGGAAGCCGTCTGGAGAAGAACAGCATAGCCGGTTATCCTGTATATAGGGGATGTGACATTAGTGCTGCTCCTGGGACTCAGATATCTAATATTGAAGTTCGTCTCTACGCCGTTTGCTCGGAGTTCTCTGGTAAATTTGATGTCGGAGTTTCATTTGATACCCCGAATCGTTATGATGTGTTTACTTTCGGTGCGGAAGGAAATACTTATGAGACGACACTGCCGTCTACCACTGTCCCTGACGGGACAAGGCGCAAAGTTTATGTAAACATATACGAAACAGCTAATCAATAGTACTATTACAATGAAAAAGTTATTTGTTATCGCAGCCCTTGCCTTAGGAGTGCTTGGCTGCTCAAAGACGGAGATGGAAGATAAGGATGTGTTTGACTGGACGGACAAAGAGGCCATAAGCCCGGTGTCTTTTGATTCAGAGACCGGCGTGGACTTGTTCTCGTGGGATGCCTGTGATGAAACTGTTCCCGGGTTGCTGGAGCAGAATGGCATTACTTTATACAAGCACCCTAGAGCCGGAATTCCTGGGGTAGGCGCTGTTGTCATCAACGATGAGGCGGTCATCAATGACGTCGTGACAAAATACGGTCTGGATTCAAATATCTCCGGAGACTTGGAAGAGTATTCGTTGATTGCCGGCTATGCCCTTACCGGCAATACGGGAGGGTACAAGATCAGCCAGAGAGTGAAGCTGACTATCGATGGAGTCTGTCTGGGGCTGTTGGTAGAGCAAGTTGGATCTGGATGGTGCACTCCTGGATATGCTTTTTATATGGCTTTATATCCGAAGCTGCCTGCCGGCCCGGTTTCGAAAATATATCGTACGGATGTGGATGCTGATCCTGGTTCTGGCGGTAACGCAGAATAATCGGGAATCTCGTAAGCATTCGAGGAAGTACGTGCGTCGATAAAGTTTGACTGCAACTTGCATCAGTGTGATGCCGGTTGCAGTCTTTTTATGGGAGTGTGATATTGGCTCGAGTTACCTTGCGGACAAGGCGCGCCAGTTTGCGGGAAGAAGGTCTGCGTAGTCTTTCCCTGCCTGTTCGTATTCCGGGATCCGGCGCAGGACATCCTCAAGCCACGCCCGTTCATTAACGCCGTGTGCCTTGCAGGTGGCAAGCAGGGAGTAGACCACGGCTGCCCTCTGTGCGTCGTCGTCGTCACCGCAGAACAGATAGTTCTTGCGCCCGATGGCCAGAGGCCTGATGCTGTTCTCCACCATATTGTCGTCTATCTTGTAACGGCCGTCGGTGACGTGGAGCGACAGTTTTTTAAGGATCTTATAGGTGTAGGAGATGGCCTCCTCCATCAGAGACTTCGGAGGGCACTTGAGGACGCTTGCCTCCATCCACGTCTCGAGCTTCTTGATTTCCGGATAAGCCTTTTCCTGCCGCAGGGCCTTCCTGCGCTCATGGTCGGGTTTGTTGTCTGCCGCGTCAAGAGCATCCGCTTCCGCTTCCACATCATAGAGCCGCCGGATGTAGGACAGGGCTTCAAGCGCCAGCTTCTCATTCTCCACCTTGGCCTCGAAGAACTTGCGCCTTGCGTGGACCCAGCAGCCCAGGATCTTCTTCCCTTCCATCCCCTCGAAGTGTTCGTACACGATGTAACCGTCGCTCTGGATGGCTCCGGTGAAGTCCTTCAGCAGACCCATGGCCACGCGGGCGCTCCTGGAGCCATGTTCATAGAAGAAGAACCTGTCTCCCGTCATCACGTTCACCACACTCCATACATATCCCTTCACCGCGCGGCGCTTTTCATTGTCTATTACCGGCAATGTGCTCTCGTCTGCTTGAACATAGTCGCAGGCGACGTTGCTGCCGGCGTCTTGGATCATCGATTATTCCCTGAATGGTGTCCACAAGACGGCGCCACTCAAGGGGTGTTATCGTCGGGTCGCCCTCCTGTATCCGCTCCATCAGATGCATCCTTACGTGGTCAAGGCGTTTGTTATAGATCACAAGTCCGCCCGGCTCGTGGCGCAGCGGCTTCATCATGTTGTTGGAAGCGTTTACGAACACGAAGACATCCCCGCCGTACAGGTTCTGACGCATGTCGTTGTTCACTATCCCGCTCAGCATGTTGAAGCTCTTGCGCATGTCCGTCGGCTTCGCGTAAAGCCAGAACCTCGCTCCGTCTCCAAGACTGAACATGGCCTATACGCTTTTGAGGATTGTGTACACCATCGCGGGCGTCAGGCCGCCCTGGATGCGCATGTCCGTGCCGGCAACCGTGCGGAGCTCAATGCTCATCCAGTTCTCACCGGTCGGGACACCCTTCGTTTTTCCGCGGGATGCGGCATATGCCGCCGTCGCTTCCATCCCGGCAGGCAGGCCGCCGCCAGCTATGGGCAGGAACCCATCCGGAACCTCTGCCCTGGCGTACTTCCGCTT
>OIWT01005011.1_pt1 | contig 10098 bp, 6 predicted proteins | sample 1587701 | NCBI WGS metagenome assembly OIWT01 (sample SAMEA3888904, study PRJEB22519) | human gut metagenome | biome: human gut; feature: human-associated habitat; material: faeces | place: Denmark | collected 2009 | reverse complement strand
GTTGCATTTGAAGCTATTTCTTTTTCTGATTTATTTTCTACCAGACGATAGCCATTATACACTGGTTTTCCCAGTTTCTCAACTACAGAACTCTGTGTATTTTCTGTTTTTTTCAATTCCCGTATCCCAGACTCTTTCATTTGGACATTTTCCTGCGTTTTTGACAGCTCACCCTCTGATGTCTGCGGTTTCTGCTCTTCTACATTTGGCTTTTCACATTCTGGTACAACTGTTCCCGGTTGCGCTATCCATGCTTTTATCTTCTTCTGATAGACCACTCTGGTATCACAAAGCAGGTCATGAAATCCACGTTTTTCCGAATCAATTCCTGCAACAATATAACCGATATTCACCGGAAGGCTACATAAGAATCTTCCAACCGTCTCGCGGTACACCACATTGAACAGTGTCAGCTTCTCTTCCGGATTTTTTGAAACTACCCGGAGATTCATCGCTTTCTTTCCAAGTGTCGTTCCTGTCAGATAGGTAAATGCAATAAAATACAACACTTTCAGAGCATACAGTACGATATCTTTCAACGAATAATGAAACAGGATATCCGTTCCCGTTATCGCACCGCCGCCAGCCAGTGAGATACCTGCAAATATCAGCCGCACGATCAGGAGGCCTGCAAATACTACCACACTGTCGATCATATAAGCCGCCATCCGCACCCAGAACCCTGCATACTCCAGATTCCCACTGGCACAGCAACTGTTCTGTCTGGCTAACTTCTCCTGATTATCGTAACTGTTCTGCATAGTACATCGGCACCCCGCTTTCTACACTTTTGGCGGTTTCCGTCAGAACCTGCGCTTCTGACTTCGGAACTAATGATTCTGCTTTGGAAAACAGCGACTGCAAAAGTCCTTCATCTGATTCCATCTCATAAAATGTAGATGTTCCAAGTTTTTTGCTCATCGCATCTTTCATATCCGGATACAGACTGATCTCATCGATCAGACCGTTGTTCTTCGCCTGCTTTGCAGTATAAGTTCTTCCGTCTGCCAGTTTCTTTACATCCTCCACTGACATATCACGGCCGTCTGCCACGATATTCACGAATTCCTCATAAGCTTCATTGATCTGATCCTGATAAATAGCAATCTGCTCGTCCGTAAATTTGCTGCTGTCCTTATTCTTTCCGCTCGTGATACTTACATAACGGATTCCAAGCTTTTTATACAGCCCTGACATATCATATCCTGACATGATCACACCGATGGAACCGGTCGTTGTATTCGAATTTGCATAGATTTTATCCGATGCCATAGACACCATATATCCACCGGATGCTGCATAATGTGCCATATAATCCCAGATCGGACGTTTTGTTGTCTCTTTATATTCTTTCAGTTTCTGATACAGTTCTTCGGATTCATAGACAGTTCCTCCCGGAGAATCTACATACAGAAGAATTCCTTTATTGTTAGAATCATCCATCAATTCATCGATATAATTCATCGTTGAATCATGCTGATATCCGCTGGATGCCTCCAGTGCACTGCTTCCACCTTGTTCCTGGATCGTACCTTCTACTCTTACGATTGCAATATAATCTTCAGACGGTGGATTAAACTGATACGAACCTCCGAGATTAATTATATCATCTGCACTGCTCTGAAGCAGATTTTTTGAAATTGTATTGGTAAATACGCTGGCAGCACTGACTCCAACGAACAGTGCTGCCGCTACTACCAGACCTATGATCTGTTTTTTCTTCATACGTAATCCTCTTGCTCTTTTTACCGAGCTTTTATCTGATATGAATGAATGTTTTTTTATTTACGAAGTTCGATTCCCATACCCTCGAGTGCCTTTAAGATACGGTCCATAGCTGCAGATACATCTGCATCTTCCAGAGTCTTATCCTTTGCACGGAATACGATAGAATATGCAACAGATTTGAATCCTGTTTTAATCTGAGCACCTTCGTAAATATCGAACAGTGAATAGCTTTCCAGATATTCACCGCCCTTGCTTTCGATCACATCTTCAATCTGTCCTACCAGAATCTCTTTTGGCATTACCATACTGATGTCACGTGTCACTGCAGGGAATTTTGCAATTCCTGTATATTTACGATCAAATGTTGCTCTTGCTACGATCTCTGGCATATCGATTACTGCAATGTAGGCTCTTGTTCCGATTCCATAGTTATCTGCAACTTCCGGATGTACTTCTCCAAGATATCCGACTACTACACCATCATAAATGATGTTTGCCTGACGTCCTGGGTGAAGGAATGATTTTCCTGCATTCGGATCGTATTTTTCTTTCTTATGAAGTCCTACTTTATCGAAGAACTCTTCTACGACACCCTTCATAGTGAAGAAGTCGCCTTCGCCATACATACCAAGTGTGAACTGTACTCTTTCATCCGGCAGTTCTGTAAGTGGAAGTGCCTTTGGAAGATAAATGTTAGCCAGTTCGTATAATTTTACGTCTTTATTTCTTCTGTTATAGTTTGTTGCAAGTGATGTCAGCATACCATTCAAAGAAGATGTACGCATGATACTATAATCTTCTCCCAGTGGGTTCATGATCGGAATAGCCTTACGAAGATCAGAATCTTCCGGAATCAGAAGCTTGTCAAATACCTTCGGGCTTTCGAATGAATATGTCATTCCCTGGCTGAATCCGCAGAACTCAGCGATATCACGTGCAACCTGCTCTACTCTTAACTTGAATGATAATTTTCCTGTTGTAGCTTCTCCACTTGGAAGTGTGGTCGGAATGTTATCATATCCGTAGAATCTTGCAACCTCTTCCGCAAGGTCGGCGATGCGGAATAAGTCATGACGGAAAGTAGGTGCGATGACTTCGCTTGTCTCTTCATCGAATTCCAGATCGATCTTCTTGAAGTATCCGATCATTTCTTCTTTAGAAATGTCTGTTCCAAGCAGCTTGTTGATCTTTTCCGCATCAAATGGTACTCTTACAGGCTCTTTCTTCTTGCTGTATACATCAACCATTCCTCCGACAACTTCACCGGCTCCCATCTCTTCGATCAGCTGGCATGCACGGTCAATGGCTGCCTCTGCATTATTTGGATCCAGACCCTTCTCGAATTTACCGGATGCATCGGTACGAAGTCCGATCTTCTTGCTTGATTTACGGATGTTGGTTCCATCAAAGCAAGCTGCTTCGAATAACATTGTCTGAACATCGTCTGTGATCATAGAGTTTTCTCCACCCATGATACCTGCGATACCGATGGATTTCTTACCGTCACAGATCATCAGTACAGATTCATCCATCTCTCTTTCCTGTCCGTCAAGAGTTGTGAATTTCTCACCTTTTTCTGCAGTACGCACTACAATTTCTTTTCCTTCGATCGTATCAAGGTCATATGCATGCATTGGCTGTCCGTATTCTTCCATTACATAGTTTGTAATATCAACCAGGTTGTTGATCGGGCGGATTCCTACAGAAGCCAGACGTCTCTGCATCCATTTTGGAGATGGCCCGATCTTAATGTTCTTTACGATTCTTGCACAATATCTTGGGCAAAGTTCCGGATTCTTAACGGTTACTTTGATATAATCTGCTGCATTCTCATCATTTCCTGTTGGTGTGACAACAGGTGGATAGAACGCTTTATTAAATGTAGCTGCTGCCTCTCTTGCAATACCTACAACACTGAAGCAATCTACACGGTTAGATGTGATCTCATATTCTACAACGACATCATCGAGGCCAAGTGATTTGATCGCACTCTCGCCTACAACGGCATCATCATCAAAAATATAGATTCCGTATTCCGGAGCCTCCGGATACATATCTCTGTTAGAGCCAAGTTCTTCGATGGAACACATCATACCATCACTTTCAACACCACGGAGTTTTCCCTTTTTGATCTTGATTCCGCCTTCTACACGCTGTCCAGGCTCATGTCCGCCTGCTACACGTCCGCCTGCTAATACAACCGGTACCTTGTCTCCCTCTTTTACATTCGGAGCGCCTGTTACGATCTGAATCGTCTCTGTTCCGACATTTACCTGGCAGATGATCAGTTTATCTGCATCCGGGTGTTTCTCAATCTTGTCGATCTGTCCGATCACGATCTTATCAAGATCTGCATCTAATTTCTCATAACCTTCGACTTTTGTACCAGACAAAGTCATTGCATCTGTATATTCCTGAGCTGTTACATCAAGATCCGGAACATACGCTTTTATCCATGATAATGAAGTATTCATTTATAAATCTCCTTTTCGTATTATTACTTGTGCTCGCTAGAACTGTTTTAAGAATCTGATATCATTTTCGTATAACAGTCTCATATCATCGATCTCGTACTTCAGAAGTGCGATACGTTCCAGTCCTACACCGAATGCGAATCCTGTATATTCTTCCGGATCAATTCCGCACATTTCCAGTACGTGTGGATGTACCATACCACATCCGAGGATCTCGATCCATCCGGATCCTTTACAGAAACGGCATCCTTTTCCACCGCATTTGAAGCAGCTTACATCCATCTCGGCACTTGGCTCTGTGAATGGGAAATGATGTGGTCTGAATTTTGTCTTTGTGTCTTCTCCGAATAATTCTTTTGCAAATACTTCCAGTGTTCCCTTTAAGTCAGCAAATGAAATATTCTTGTCGATGATCAGTCCTTCGATCTGATGGAAAGAAGGTGAATGTGTTGCATCTACTTCGTCTGAACGGAATACACGTCCCGGTGACAGGATACAGATTGGAAGCTTGCCCTGCTCCATAATACGTGCCTGTACAGGAGATGTCTGTGTCCTGAGCACGATGTCTTTATTAATATAGAATGTGTCCTGCTCATCCTTTGCCGGATGTCCGTCCGGGATGTTCAGTTTACGGAAGTTGTACTCATCATACTCGATCTCAGGTCCTTCTACGACTTCGTATCCCATACCTGTAAATACACGCTCTACTTCTTCCAGTGCGATTGTATTCGGATGACGGTGTCCGACGCAGTTTTTCTTAGCCGGAAGTGTTACATCGATCACTTCTTTTTTCAGCTTTTCTGCACGGATTGCTTTTTCCATCTTTTCTTTATTTTCTTCCAGAACAGCTTCGATCGCTGCTCTTGTCTCATTTACCATCTGTCCAACCTTCGGTCTGTCCTCCGGTGCAACGTCTTTCATACCTTTTAATACAGCGGTAAGTTCACCTTTTTTACCAAGGAACTTTACACGCACATCATTCAGTTTTTCAGGCATATCGGCAGCTTCAATTGCTTTCAATGCTTCCTCTTTGATGTTCTGCAGTTTTTCTTTCATCATTTTCTTCCTTTCTTCGCATATCTTTATGTCAGCGTATGCTTTTGGGTATGCAAGAGAACTTGCCACTGGCAGCTTCTCTTGCATGCTTTGGCATAAAAAAAGCCCCGCCCCAAAAGGGACGAGACATATAACCCGTGGTACCACCCTGATTCCCGCAAAATATTTTTGCGGACACTCATTACTGCGTAACGTGCATCATACGGCATTCTCTACTTTTATTTCAAGAACACAGCTCGCGCGGGAAATTCATTCACCATCTGAACCCAAGGGAACTTTCAGCCTGTCGATTCCCTCTCTCTAGCGGAAAATGGCTCACTACTTACACGGTCATTGCCTTTATCTCATAATACTTAATTATTGTATCACATGAACAGAAGTTGTCAAGTCAGAAATTCTACTCCTGCTCCATATCCCGCAGGATCACATTCACTTCCCCGCCAAGCAGCAAAATATACATACAGAAGTACAGCCACAGCATGATCAGTACAATTGTCGTCAAACTTCCATACATAGATGAAAATCCCTTAAAAATATCCAGATAGACCGAGAAGATCCATGATACGATCATCCATCCGACTGCTGAAAATGCCGCACCCATCAACTGAACTTTCAACTGTACAATGTGGTTCGGCAAAAATTTATAGATCATCATTGTAAACACAAACAGCAATACCGGTGTAATGATTCCACGTATCTGCATAATCTGATCCACAAAGCGTTCCATAAGCGGATAATGTTCCGTTACAAACAGATTCAATGTATTACCAAATACTGATAACACCAGCAGAAAGATAATTACAATAATAAACGCAACTGTATAAAACGTTGCGCGTATTCTTAAAATAATATAATTACGTGTCTCCTTACAGTCGTAAACGCAATTCAGACCTGTCGTCAGTGCCAGTACACCCTTCCCGGCTGACCAGAGTGCAACGATAATGGTCAGTGAAATGATACCGCCGGACTGATTATATACCTGATTCACAATGGATGTGATCAGGCTGTCTACTGATTTTGGAAACACCTGAAGGACAGCCGTCATAACGTCTGCCTTCGTAACCGGCGTATACTGTACCAGTGTGATCAACAGTAATATGATCGGAATCAGACTGAGCATGAAGAAATACGCTGCCTGTGCAGCATAGGCACCTACATGATCTTTCCCGACTTGTCCGGTTATTTCCATTACTTTATCATATAGAAACTTAACTTTTTTCATCTTTTTCTCCCAAAATATTCGTCTCTATATTCTACCCGATTTTCTTTCGTTTGTCTATTAGAAATCATTCCGTTTCCAGGTGTGTTTTTCTCAACTATTCTTTCATTGATTATACTTATTTTTCAATTGTTGTTCCTGGATAGAACATTTGTAATATTTCCTGATAATTCTTCCCTTTTTTCGCCATTTCATTTGCTCCATTCTGGCTCATACCAATGCCATGACCGTATCCGCCGCCTATGATTTTGAATATATTACCAGCCTTTTTCACTTTAAAAAATGCGCTTGGAAGCAGCGTACCACTTTGGGCAACCGTACCATCCTGTTTCTTTATTTCATATCCATTTCCCCCCAGCGCCTTTCGTATCTTATTCTCTGTATCAACTGTAATACTTCCCTTATCACCGACAGCTTTTATCTGCAGCGCGACACCTCCCGGTCCTGTTTTCGTTACTTCTAATGACTGTACCGTCCCGATATTCTTTTTTACATTCTCCGCCAAAAGTGTACTCAATATATCCTGATCTATATCAGCTTCCCACCGGTACCATGGAAGTGATTTTTCATAATCTCCATTCTTATCTTTTACTTCTACCGACTGAAGATATCCATTACTTTCATTTTCACTCGTTCCCCAGGCTTTCATGGTTGTTGTCTTTCCGCAAGATGTTGAATAATAATACGTTGTTACAATATTACCTTTATATTTTAACACCTCGCCGGCAGTTTCCCTTACCGCTTCTGTGGATGCATCCTGCTGTGCCGAATTATTATATACCTGATAATCTGTGCTGTCATTGACATGCGCCTGATATTCCGGATAAGCATAGTCTTCCATCTGGCGTTCCGCGTAATTTCTTGCGCAGACTGCCTGTGCCTTTAAGGCTTCTTTCTGATAGGATGCCGGCATTTCACTGGGAACAACTTTGCATAGATAACTTTCCACCGGAAGTTCATTGATAATTACTATTCCTTCTGATGTTGCATAAAGATCCAGTATTCCGGCATAAGAAGGATTTCCATATCCTCTCCTGATGCTGCTGACAACCATCTCTCCCCCATCTTTTGCTGTTACTCTGATTTTTCCATTCTGAAATCCGACATCTTCCTTTGTGATCGTTATTTTCTCATTTTCTGCAGTCTCTTCCCTGGTACCAGTTTTTTCTATTATAAGACCTCCCGTTGCACTGACCTTTAATTCTTTATGTACAATCTGTTTATATCCATCGGTCATGAGCAATATCCTGATATTTTTCTGTGCTGCCTCCGTACTCTCTGATTTTTTCTGGTCTTTCTTTTTATCATTTTTCTTTTCAGATACAGATTTCAGTAATTCTTCCCATCTGCTCTGAATAGATATTTCAGAATGCGTTTGCTCTTTTCCCACAGCACTTTCTTCTATGCCTGCTTTCAAGCCTCCGATCACACACAATAACAGTAAAATCCATGCTATATAGATACTGTAATGCTTTTTATTCCGTCTCCGCAATTTTCTTTCCTTTCTTCCCGCCCTTTATACCCGAAAAAAGACAGCCGTAAAAACGACTGTCTTTTATCTTTTGTATATTCCCCAAAATGCCGGTTCCTGTATTCTGACTCCTAGCACCCAGCTAGGTGGGTATCCGCATCTGCTTTTCTGCCTTCCACTGCAAAATCGATGGCCTGACATATTACAGAGATGTAAGACTCCCGTTTAAAGTATTGTAGGTTCAAAACTACAGGAGTGTCGAACATTCCAGGTTTCCACTGCACTTATTATAACCCATTTACATGGATTTTACAACCCTATAACATTATCCGATTTTAATCAGATTCATTAGTGGATCTTATAACTGTGGTCCTGCTGAAACTAAAGCTTTACCTGCTTCATTTCCTTCATATTTAGCAAAGTTCTTGATGAATCTTGCAGCAAGATCTTTTGCCTTTTCTTCCCACTCAGATGCATCTGCATATGTGTCACGAGGATCAAGGATTCCTGTATCAACACCTGTAAGTTCTGTAGGTACTTCAAAGTTGAAGTATGGGATTGTCTTTGTTGGAGCATTCTTGATATCTCCGTTCAGGATAGCATCGATGATTCCACGAGTATCTTTGATAGAGATACGTTTTCCTGTTCCGTTCCATCCTGTGTTAACAAGATAAGCTTTTGCACCGCTCTTCTCCATCTTCTTAACAAGTTCCTCTGCATATTTTGTAGGATGCAGTTCCAGGAATGCCTGTCCGAAGCAAGCTGAGAATGTTGGTGTAGGTTCTGTGATTCCACGCTCTGTACCAGCAAGTTTTGCTGTAAATCCTGACAGGAAGTAGTACTGTGTCTGTTCTGGTGTCAGTACAGATACCGGAGGAAGTACTCCGAATGCATCAGCAGAAAGGAAGATTACATTCTTAGCTGCAGGTGCTGAAGATACCGGACGTACAATATTTTCAATATGATTGATTGGGTAAGATACACGTGTATTCTCTGTTACACTCTTATCTGCAAAATCAATCTTTCCATTCTCATCAAGTGTTACGTTCTCAAGAAGAGCGTTACGTTTGATTGCGTTGTAGATATCTGGCTCAGATTCTTTGTCAAGGTTGATAACCTTAGCGTAGCATCCACCTTCAAAGTTGAATACTCCGTTGTCATCCCATCCGTGCTCATCATCACCGATCAGGAGACGCTTAGGATCTGTAGAAAGTGTTGTCTTTCCTGTTCCTGAAAGTCCGAAGAAGATCGCTGTATTCTCTCCGTTCAGGTCTGTGTTAGCTGAGCAGTGCATAGAAGCCATTCCCTTAAGTGGGAGGAAGTAGTTCATCATAGAGAACATACCTTTCTTCATCTCTCCGCCGTACCATGTATTGATGATAACCTGCTCTTTGCTTGTGATGTTGAAAGCTACACATGTCTCAGAGTTTAATCCTAACTCTTTGTAGTTTGCAACTTTAGCCTTAGAAGCATTGTATACTACGAAATCAGGCTCGAAATTTTCAAGTTCTTCAGCGGAAGGCTTGATGAACATGTTTGTTACGAAATGTGCCTGCCAAGCAACCTCAACGATGAAACGAACCTTGAGGCGGGTTGCAGGGTTGGCACCGCAGAATGCGTCGACAACATAGAGCTTTTTGTTTGAAAGTTCCTTAACTGCGAGTTCCTTGAGAGCCTTCCAAGTCTCAGGGGTAACAGGTTTGTTGTCGTTCTTGTATCCCTCTGAAGTCCACCATACGGTGTCCTTGCTGGTCTCGTCCATTACGAAGAATTTGTCCTTAGGCGAACGTCCCGTATAGACGCCTGTCATCACGTCAACGGCTCCGAGTTCAGTGAGTTTGCCCTTCTCAAAGCCCTTAAGCTCAGGGTTAAGCTCGTCCTTGTACAGGCTGTCGTAGGACGGATTGTAAACGACCTCAGTCGCACCCGTGATGCCGTACTTGCTCAAATCAATTTTGCTCATAGTGTAAAATAGTTTATAAATGGTTTATAATAAATAATATCAATCTTTGTTCGTCTTTTTGGTCTATATTCCTTTTCCTTGGTCATATACACCTGGTACACTCCCGCGTCCAAAAGAAATCTATCCGCAAAAATCCTTCACAAATCTTTTTTCTTAATTCTTATTTCAACCTGCAAAAATACAAATT
>OIWT01005010.1_pt1 | contig 10104 bp, 22 predicted proteins | sample 1587701 | NCBI WGS metagenome assembly OIWT01 (sample SAMEA3888904, study PRJEB22519) | human gut metagenome | biome: human gut; feature: human-associated habitat; material: faeces | place: Denmark | collected 2009 | reverse complement strand
CGATTGAGCGCATTGTGGAGTTCTACGAGAAGGAGATGAAGATGCCGACGCACATTTCGGCGTTCGTGGACACAACGGATCGGAGCTGGGTGGACAAGGTGTACGAGAAGTTCAAGGCTGCGAATGTGGCTTTTGGTGAGGATCAGGACATCACGGCTGAAGTGAGTCGCCAGATCATTAATGCTAGTTTCTAATGGGGGTTTGTTGAAGCAATGAATCTTTAAGGAGAATGGAGGTCGATTAGGAAAGCCTGCTCCATTTCCGGATTTGCATGTGGAAATCACTCCTTTGAATGACTCTCCCTTTCATTCACACAGATTCGCTCAAACAAACACACCAGGCAGACAATCTCTCCACAGACACACAGGCATAGGTATACGAGGTCGACTCACTTCCCGCCACGGCGCTAATCACCAGATTGTCGTCCTTCATCGCGCCGTACGCGTCCACACTTCCTCCCAGCCCCGCGAACAGCCTACGCCTCACCGCCTCGTCCCACGCTCACGTCTCCAGACCCTTCTGTAACTTCGCCACCACCTTCACCTTCGGCTACGCCTCAACACGCCCACGCGCCCCTACGAAGAGGATGAATGTGTACAGCGTCGTGTGCAGCCCGTAGCGCAGCAGACTCTCCGTGTACACGCGCAGACACTTCAGATGCACCCACTCGCTCGCCAGCTCCGCATAGTTCGGACGGCACCACTGCAGCAGGTCCGACTACGCCTCACGCGCCACGCCCGCCAACACCTTCACCTTCTTCTCCTTCGCCTCGTTCTCCGCCAACACCACCTCGTCCTCCTCCTCCTTCTTCGCGCTGCTCTCGCCGCCCTCGTACACACGCAGCGTGTACCGGTTCTCGCGACACGCCTCCTGGATCTTCTTCAGGTACTTCTTCAGCACCACCACCGAGTACAGCGTGTACCCGTCGCCGTCCACCAGCAGGCGCCGACCGCTCTCAGGCACCACCTTCACCACCTTGTCCTCCTCGTCGCACCCCAGGTTCTTGTACTTTGCCAAAAACTCCTTCTCCTGCGACCTGCGCGTTACTCGCCCTCACCGCACCCACGAGGACAGGATCAGCACCACCGTCTGCAGGTACTCCGTCTCCACGAACACCTGCTTCAGCGTCATGCCCGTGTTCTTCATCACCTCCTCCTCCTTCAGCAGCAACGACAGCGGCGTCGTCAGGATGTTCGTTCTGCGCATCACGCCCAGTTCAAAACACTACCCGCGCTTACGCTTCAGCGCAATCACGTTCGAGTGCACGTCCTGATACTTCTGAATCATCTTCTTCATCTCGTTCTCCCCGTGCTTCATGTCCTGCTGGATCGTGTTCTTGTGCTCGTTCAGCGCAGACTTCACGGGGAAGCGCGTTTCGTCCCAGTGGAAGTCCTCCAGCAGCTGGCTCAGCGACTGGCCGTTGATCGTCAGCTTCGCGTTGCTGCCGTCCAGCGACATGTCGTGGTACGTCTTCGCGATCTTCTCCAACAGCGAACGCAGCGTGCCGTCCATCTTCGCCATATCGTCGCTCAAGTGCTACACAGTCATCCCGCGCAAAAGCAACATCCTACCATCAGCGTCTCCAGAGTACAATCACCCAAGTTCGGAATCGGGAAGCTTTTCATTGCTATGCAGTGTCAGCCATGTGCTCCACCCAATCCAACACAAACTTACTGCAATAGTCGTTCGAGGAGCTTGCAATAGCAGCTCGGATCTTGCCCTCCTGGATATAGTCGGCGGGGACGGAGATAATGACGGGGTCGTCGATCGCTTTACTCATGGATGCTTGTTTGTCGAGCACTCGTGTGGAGAGTAACGTGGAAACGCATCGATGGATGGGAAAACGGGGGGAGTGGGGGTGGGCAAGAAACAGACAATTGGTGAAGCGGATGCTGTCTCTCTCTCGCTATTTGAAAGCCACCTCGTCCCTGTTTCAAAACTGGGTGAAGAGTGGAGAGTCGATTCTGGATGTGGTTGTGGGCAACCAAGTAGTCGATTGGAGTGTGTGCAATGTAGGCAGCGGATTGTGATAGCATCTGCAGCAGTATCGTGTATGCCTTCCTTCTGTCACGGGTTTGGGATTGGGATGGCCTTGAGTGTATAAGGGAGAGAATGCAAATCGCGTGTGCATGCCGATCCTTCCATTGGAGCGGAAGGGGATTCGTTTGAGACCGGAGGTGCAACAGCTGTTTTCCCTTGCATCTGTTGATGAGGACACTCTCCTGTATCTGCCGGAGTGTATCGAAGCAATGAGAGCGCAGAAGGAGCGAGTGTGTCTTCACTTGGTGGACCACAACGCGCTCTCTCCCGTCTTTCACGGATTTGAGGATGTGGGTGCATGTGCGTGGGGTTAGCGGTAGTGTGTGTGTGAGATCATCGACCACCGGAAGGATGAGGGGTTGTATCCTCTTGCCAAACGCACCATCTCCTTCTCTCCCACTGAGGGTGTGTCTTCTCTGTGACAGTGATGGGTAGGACGAGGTGTGGGTTCCTGTTGCACCCTCATCGCCTCCCTCCTTCGATCCAGCGCACAACTCACCCCAGCATCCCTGGCGGACTGTGCGGCGTTGCTGGAGGGCGCCATCCTGCTGGACACGCTGAATCTCTCCTCCACCAACAAGACCACGGAGGAGGATGTGGCGGCCGTGCGCTGGCTGGAGGAGCAGCGTCAGTTCACCCCGTCACAACTACTCAACTCACACACACTTTCACAGCAAGAACTGTTCAACTCACACACGCTTTCACAGCAAGAACTCTTCAATCGCCTGAGTGGCGCCAAGTACGACGAGGCCTTCTGGCGGTCGCTGACTACGGAGGAGGTGCTGGCGTACGACTACAAGCAGTGGAGCGTGCGGGGCAGGGTGCTGGGCTGGAGCGTGGCGCTGATGCCGCTGCGGGAGGTGGTGGGGCGAGAGGGCTTCGAGGACGTGCTGGAGGCGTTCGCGAGGCGGCAAGGCGTGGATGGAATGGTGCTGTCCTCGGTGGTGCTGGGGAACCCTCCCGTGCGGGAGTTCATGGTGTGCTGCACCAACGAGGAGAAGGAGACGTTCTGGAAGGGTGTGAAGGCGTTTGAGACGGAGATGGAGAAGCAGTACGGCTGTGAGCGCGAGGAGGGGCTGGAGCATCTGTGGAGGACCACGCAGCCGTGGAGTCGAAAGGGAGTGATCCCGCTGTTGTCATCGTTCTTTTGTCGTGTTTGTTGTTCTCCTCCGCAGCATGAACGAATCAAACGAGAGCGATGTGCGAGCGGCATCTGCTATTATCGACGCGATAAAGGAAGGCGTGATGGTGTTCGGGAAGGAGAGTGCGGTTGGAGCCACTTGGATGCAAATCATGATCAGGAAGAGGACAACATGAAGAAGAAGAGGAGGGAGAGGGAAATCAAGATGAATCTGATAAAGTTGAAGGCAGCTTCGCGAACGATCTACGGAGAGTTACACTCCATTACAGAGAAGATCGAGAAGGAAATGCAGTCGTCGGATACGCTGCTGGTGGACTTGAACCGAATGGAGTCCGAGATTAGCAGTATGAAGAGAACGCTGGTGAACTACCAGTCCTTCTCGTACGTGCTGGGTGGGGCGTGACATGGAATAGAACCCCCGCGTTTGACTCAGTGGAGGAAGCCGCGGGAAAGGTACAGCTAACAGAAGAGGATGGCGACACGACTCTGTTCCACAAGCGGCGTGCGTTCTTGGAGGAGGAGAAGAGGAATCGCAAGAAGTGGTGTGTGGCGTGTGTTTGTGAGGACTAGACTGTGCACGGAGGTGAGCAATCTGATGGCGGAGAAGATGAAGCAAGCGAACGAGCTGACGCGGCTGAAGCTGCACGTGCAGAACACGATTGCGGAGCAGTTGACGAAGGCGGAGGAGGTGGGAGCAAAGGAGCGAGGTGAGGCGTAGGCGATCAAGACGGCGAGTGAGTGCTGTTTGCAGATCGCAGACAAGGAGGAGAGTGTGAAATCACAGAGTGAGGTTGTAGAGTCCGCTGAAACGACTCCAATAGAAGTAGTGTGAGTTATTGCTTTTTGTACTGTATGTCTTCTTCAAATCCCTCTTTGTTCGACAATGCGGCTTCCCAGTTCGTGGAGACACAGGACATCCACGATCTGTGTTCCAAGCAGGTTGCCTCTTTCATCAAGCGCAGTGGGTGGGTACGATCCGAAGATCGTGTGATGGTATGGAAAGGAGTGGAGTTGGACGAATAGGACTTTGGGTGTGGCGTGGGCTCGTTTTCGTTTATGCTCCAGGAAGCCATTGGCTTTAAAGCGTGCCTGGGAGTGGATTCTTCTGAAAAGATGATTGCTTCGTTCGATGAGCGAGTGGTTGTTGCATTCTGGAGTTCCCATTAGGTGAAGCAGCGTAATTTGGGTGGTGTATTCAGATCCGCATGTGTTTTCCTGGATCGGGCAGGTGGGGTGAATGAGGAGAAGTGAGGACTAGACCAGCTGAATGGAGAGAAATTCGATGTGATCGTATCGTTGAAAGCGTTCCACCACATTCCAGATCCTGCTGGCTGTGTTTCCCTCCTGGTTGTTCTTTGTATGAGGCGTGATGAGCAGAAGTCCTATCTCAACCCAGGAGGTCGACTTGTGATTGCTGATTTGAAGCTGGATGCGTGGGCATGGAGGAGAGGATTGAGCGTAGTCATTCGCCCGAATACCATCGTTTCGTGACCGAGCCTCCGTGCTGTGATGGATTCACGGAAGAGGAGTTGGCTGGTCTGTTGCGTGGAGCTGGGTTGCGTCCTGAAGTGGGTGTGGTGAATTGTGTCCACTACTTGGAGTGTTACGACCAGGAGAAGGCGAGGATGCAGACACCCTGTAGAGAGAGCATTGTGAACATGGAGACGTCTTCCCTTCCCTCTCTCCTTCAGATCGCGAATACTGTGTATGAGAAGGATGTGTTTCCATTTGTTGTGGGATGTGGCTATTGGTACTGTGTGTCTTCTGAAACACGAGTGGAAATGAGCATCTTCAACACACGCGTCTTCCATACACTAATCATCGCGTTCTGTAGTGTGTGTTCTTCCCATGGATGAGGATAACAGAAAGGGGAACACAATCTCGACAATCTCCATTCACTCAGGAAGAGCACCTTCGCTCTCCCACATGTGAGAAGAACAACAACAAAGCCAGGGAAGGAATGAAAGCCATGGAGAAGATGGCATACTCACGGGAATCCTCTCGTTCCTGCTCATTTGCTTGTTCATTCCATGGAGAGGAGAATGGAGGAGAATGAGCGCGATTGGAGGAGAATGCCATCTTGACAGCCTCTCCAAACTGGGTTCAGACGCTGCAGAATGGAATAGAAGGATGAATAGAAGCAATAGAGATGGAATGGCAAGGAGGTCAAGATGGCATTCTGTGTTCCAATCCGTTGATTTGGGTTGGAAGCGATTCTACATGCAAGCTACAATCCAATGGAGAGGAGAATGAAGAGAATGAGGAGTATGCCATCTTTCATCTCCACCCAATCTACCCAGCCATTCACCAGCCATACAGGAATCAGGTCCGCCTATCCCTAGTCGCACTGCTCTCCATCACAACATGGCATTCTTCTCAAACTCCACTTCCTCATGCAATCCCGCATCTTCATAAGGTGTGAAAGTGCATGGATTGCTTGAAATCACAATTCAGTGACACAATTGTCACAAGACCGAGTCACTGAAGGAAACTCCCTCTTTGACAGCATTTCTGCGTGTTTTCCATGAGGTTCGATTCAATCCATCAATCATCTCCAGATATGGAACGCTTCTGGGTGTTCGCGCTGTTTGAGAGGCGTGGCTTCTCCTATTCACATCCGTATTCTTCCACACACTCTCTAATGAATTAGGAGATGGGTAGAAATGCAAACCTCCTCCCCTTCTTCAATCCACACTCCCTTCCATCTATCCATCATGGGGAAGAATCTCCAGTCTAGCACCTATTCAATGTGCATGCAATGCATGCAATGCATGATAGGGTAAGAATGAACTGAAACAGATGGAGTTGTGTGGGAGTGAGTGAGAAGTGGAAGCGGATCCAATTCTGGGATGAGGGAGTGAATTCAATGCACTGTGAGGGTGAAGGAAGTGAAAAGGGTGTGTGAAGGAAATGATGGGTTTAAGAATGATAGCTTGCACTAGGGAATGAAGGGATGATGGAGAAGAGAGAAAGGGTGGAGTTTGGGTTGAATGGGAGTGTGATGGGCGGAGTGTTGAATCGATGCATGGATGGATTGTTTGATGCAATGGTATGCAATGGGTGATGAAAGGAGTGCGAATGGTGTGAGAGAGGGAGTTGAGGAATGGTTCATGTATTTGGAGCATGAAAGGGGATTTCATTCATTTGGTGAAGGGGTTTGTTTGTTTTGACACGTGAGAGTGATTCTCCTGAATGGTGCATGGATTTGCTATGCAATCACTTTTGTTTGTGATGATTTGAATGGTGAGCATGAATGGAGTGGGAATGATGAAGTGTTAACGAGAACAGAATCACTCTTTATGAAGAGCAGATACGAATGGATTTGAATAGTAAAAAAGAGTACAAATTGATTCGCAAATTGGGAGCGGGGTAAGTGCTGGAATTGTGAATGAAGCGTAGATGCTTTGGTGAAGTGTGGCTAGGAAGACAGCATAACGCATCCAATTACGTGGCAATAAAGAGAGTGAAGAATAAGGAGGGTACGAGTGTAATTGAAGCTAATGCTGAATTCTTCAAAAGTTGTCCTTCCTCCTTCATTGTGAAGTACTATGATGTAAAATGGATTGGGGCTGAGTTGTGGGTGAGTGGTTTTTCAGTTATGTCCGATTGTAGATTGTGATCGAGTATTGTCGTGGTGGTTCTATTGGTGATTATATGAGGATGGGTAACCGATTTGACGAAAGAGAAATACGAGAAGTCGCGAGTTGTTGTCTGTTGGGTTTGCAATGTCTTCATGAGAAGGGTATCATCAACAGAGTCGGTCTGTTGAATCTGAATGAGTGAGTAGGACGTAAAGCCGGATAACATGCTGCTCAATCAAAAGGGAGTTGTTCAACTGTGTGATTTCGGCTTGGCAACACAAGCAGCGCTGATCAATGATGAAACTGAACCATGTGGTTCCCCCATATATATGGCTCCTGAAGTGTTTGATGGGAAACCGGATGTGAAGAGTGATGTGTGGTCTCTTGGCATATCGTTGATTGAGATGGCTGAGGGAAAGAACCCCTATGGCGATTGTGCAGAGTACTCTCAGGTTGCAGTTGTCTATTCCTGTGATGATTAGGTGATGAAAAGAGTATGTAGTGAATCCTCTCCTTCTCTTTCTGGAACGTGTTCTCCACCATTGGTAGATTTTGTGAGCCGGTGTTTAATACGGGATGTGAATGAGAGGTGGAGTGTGAGTGAGCTGATGGAAGCGAGTGTTGTGGTATGGAGTGATGAATAGCATCCGTTTGTGAAGGATTCGGTCAAGAGAATATGGGAAGAAGACACATCAGAGCTGTTGTATTCCTTGAATAAGAGGTGCAGTGAAATGAAGGATGATAAGATCGTGGAATGCAGCATTTTAGCCAACACTGTGATAAATGGGATGGAAGAGAATGCGTGGAAACCTCGGCAGCTATTGTCGTTATCTGTTACTAGAGATAGTGACATAATCAGCAAGCAATTCAAGTATGAACGGATCGATGTGAAGACTGGAGTTGGCAAGGATGAGAAGCTGACAGTATGGGATTTGAATCGCTATTATGCACTTCAAGAGTTGATTGTTGGTGATGACTGCTTGCATTTCATACAGAGGATTGAAATGGATAGCATGGAGCACTTGAGGAACATTACGATTGGCAACAGCTGCTTTTCTGAATCAGCAGGTGCCTTCGTCTTACGTGATTGTGGAAAGTTGAAAAGTGTTACAATCGGGAACAATAGCTGTGTTATGTGGAGTGATTTGGTGATGAAGAATTGCGGGATAGAGAGGATTGAGATTGGCGATGGGTGTTTTGTGGGTTGCCAGAGGATTCTGCTTGAAGAGTTGAATCAGTTAAAGGAGATTCAGATTGGAAGTGGTTCCATGAACGGCAGCAGTTGTTCTCTTGTCATGAATGGTATGCTTTAATGATTGTGCTTAGTTGTAGGGTTGGAGCAGCTGAGAAAGCTGTTTGTTGGGAGCGACTCCTTAACGCATCTGAAGGAAGTGGAGCTGAAAGACATTCCCAATCTCTTAAGTGTGAATAGTGAGGCTATGTTTGACAGTGTTCAACAACTGAGTGTGGACAATGTTGCGTTTTTTGAGGGGAGTTCAAGGCTGAGGACAATCCAAGCCTGGAGTGAATGGAATGAAGTGCCAAGGCTCATTCGGGAACTCATTATCAATGTTTCATGGAAAGGCAGTTGGAATGCCATGCCTAGCCTTGACTTTTCTGACTTCATTTTCCTTCACGAGATTCGAGTGTGTGATGGCAATCTCCAAAGAGTGACGGAAATCAAGGCGAAGGATATGAAGTACTTGGAGACTATTGACATTGGGAGCAATTGTTCGCAATGGATGCTGATGTATGGGAGCCTTTGTCTTGAGAACTGTGAACGGTTGAAGAGCATCAGGATTGGGAATAGCAGTTGTGTTTACTGGCAGGAGATTGTGGTGAAGAAGTGTGGGGCGGAAAGGATTGAAATTGGCGATGGGTGCTTTGTGAATTGCCGAAAGATGGTGTTTGAAGAATTGAGTCAGTTGAAGGAGATTTGGATAGGAAATGGTTCTTTATTGGGATACAATACGAAGGATTGTGAATTAGTGATGAGAGGTTGCAGTTTTTGGTTGGAGTCATGAGTAGATTTGGTGGAGTTATCGGCTATTCATACTGGAGAGAATGTGTTTGAGAGTGTGTATCGAATGGAGCTAGTTGGAATGCCTCACTTGAAGGACGTGGTCATGAAATCATCGTTTAAGTGTCTTCAAAGTGCGTTTGTCAATAAGGCTGGCGTTTTAGATGATCTTGCGAAGATTGAGCAGCTGAAGAAAATGCATGCGACAGTCTGCTCCTGCCATGGTTTGGATAAGGCAGTCGCTGGAGTTGACACGATTCACATCTCAGCCAATTGCTGCAACGAAACAGAAATGAATGAACTTGTACTGACACGGTTTTTGTATTTGAGGGAGTTACATGTTGATGATGAGTGCTTTAATAATGTGAAAGAAGTGAAGCTGGTTGGACTGAGGAAGCTGGAGAGGGTGGTGATCGGAAAGAACTGTTTCACACAGCATAAGAGCAGTTTTGGTAAGAACCCAGATCGCCACTTCTATTTGAAGGACTGTGAAAGATTGAGAGAATTGAAGATTGGCTATGTCTCCTTTTCGGATTATGCAGTGTGCGAGATTGAGAATAATGCGAGTTTGGAAGTGGTTGAAATGGGGGATGATAATGATTGGAGTCGGAGTTTCTACTATGCTTCCTTGACGATGAAGAGTGTTTTTCATAGATAGAAATGACGAATAGACTTGCCCAAGTTGAAGTCACTCGTGTTTGGCAAGAGTGTGTTCCATGATTGTTCTCGTGTTGCATTTGAGAGTGAGTGAATTGAAAGGTGTTTGATGTGTAGACTTGCCTGAATTAGTGTCCATTCAGCTTGGAGACGACTCCTTTTTGTTTGCAGATGATAAGTCGTCTGAGTTGATCATGCAAGGTTGCTTCTACCAAGCGAGTTGATTGCTAGATTTGCCTAGGCTCACCACCCTTACCACCAAAACAAGACTGTGCTACACATTCAGTAAGCCTCGCTTCGTCACTCTCAGCAGTACTCCTATTATGGAAAGAGTCACCCACAGACATTCCACTACTCACCAACATTACCTTGACGAGCAATGCCTTTAAGGGCAACAACGCTGTCATTCACCTTCACAGTTTGATCTCTTTTCTGTTGGTCATCCGTAGATGTTTCATCCGCTTTGCAGACAGTCTGTTTTGCTAATTCGTAATTATCTCCTCTTTCCTCCACACATCTCCAACAAACACCCTACTCACTACAATCCATCGACACAGACATCTCCTTCTCCTCAAACCGCCTCTTCCACACCGCCACTTCTTCTCTCACACCCACATCGCTGCACTTCTCCAACTCCTCACACAGCTCCAGTCCTTCTCCTCCAC
>OIWT01005004.1_pt1 | contig 10111 bp, 7 predicted proteins | sample 1587701 | NCBI WGS metagenome assembly OIWT01 (sample SAMEA3888904, study PRJEB22519) | human gut metagenome | biome: human gut; feature: human-associated habitat; material: faeces | place: Denmark | collected 2009 | reverse complement strand
TTGCAATGAAGGCTGGCCTATTGGGTCAGCCTTTACTCTGTGGATTCACAACTCTTGAATTGTGTTTTTGACAATTCCAGAATTGTGATTTTCACAATTCAAGAACTGTGAAAATCACAATGTAATAATACTGATATTAATAATACTGATTATAGTGATGCTGATCCTTTTCTATCCGTTCCGGAATGGAATTGAAAGAAAATGACCATTTATGTACAATCACAGAAATCAAGCTGTCATCGCATATAGTTGCGAATGTATCTTGAAAATTACGGCAAGTTTTGCTATTATTATACACAGTAAGCGTAAAAGCGGAAACAGGAGGTAGACGCATGGCTATTTCATATAACCGAATGTGGAAACTGCTTGTCGATAAGAAAATGAGTAAAGCAGATTTACGAAAAGCGGCAGATATTGCTCCCAATACAATGACAAAGCTTCGCAGAGATGAACCGGTCAATCTTGCAATCCTTGGCAGGATTTGTGACGTGTTGAACTGCGATTACGGTGACTTAATGCAATATGTGCCGGAGGAGAATACAAATGACCAATAAACAGTTGAAAAACTTAAAGGATACATTGTGGACAACCGCCGATCAGCTACGTGCTAATTCTGGCTTGAAGTCCACGGAATACGCCGAGCCTATTCTCGGTTTGATTTTCCTGCGATTTGCAGATGTAAAATATAGCAAGTTCGAACCTGAGATCAAGGCAGAGTTTGATTCTATCAAGGGTACTCGTATGGAACGCCCTATCCATGAAATCGCTATCGAAAAATGCGGTTTCTATCTGCCTGAAGAAGCTCGATATGATTGGCTGCTGAATTTGCCTGAAAGCGAAGATCTTGCCAAGAAGGTGAAGGAAGCTATGGAAGCGGTTGAGAAATACACCGCCGAATTGGAAGATACTCTTCCAAAGGATATTTATTACAGCGTTAACAGCGAAGATGATCCGCTCGTATTGGCAAAGCTCCTGAAGAACTTTAAGGATATTCCTGCTGATGTGGAACTGGACATCTTCGGCGAGATATACGAATACTTCCTGGGCGAATTTGCACTGGCCGAAGGGCAGGGCGGCGGTGAATTCTTCACCCCTGCATCTGTTGTCCGTTACATGGTTGAAGTCCTTGCGCCTACTGAGGGTAGGATTCTCGACCCAGCCTGTGGTAGTGGTGGTATGTTCGTTCAGACTGCCCATTATATTGAAAAGCACAAGGCTCAGGGCAAGCAGATGAACCTGCGTGCTTATGGCGTGGAAAAGACGGGCGCAACCGTTCGCCTGGCAAAGATGAACCTTGTCCTTAACAATGTTCGTGGCACCATTACCCATGCAAACTCCTATTATCGTGATCCTTATGATAGCTTCGGTAATTTTGATTATGTTATGGCAAATCCGCCTTTCAATGTGGATGACGTAGAACTGGATCAGGTTAAGGATCAGCCCCGTTTTAATACCTACGGTGTTCCGCAGAACAAAACAAAAAGCAAAAAGAAAGATGCCAAAGAAACCGTTCCTAACGGCAACTACCTTTGGATCAATCAGTTTGCAACTGCACTGAATGATACCGGTCGTGCTGCGCTGGTTATGGCAAACTCTGCATCTGACGCTGGCAACAGCGAAAAGGATATTCGTGTAAAGCTGATAGAAAGCGGCATTATCAGCCAGATGGTAACGCTGCCGTCCAATATGTTTACCTCTGTTACGTTGCCTGCTACCCTGTGGTTCTTTGATAAGGCGAAAGTAAAGAAGGATGAAATTCTGTTTATTGATGCCAGAAATATTTTTACCCAGATCGACCGTGCACACCGTAAATTCTCCGATGAGCAGATTCGAAATCTCGGCATCATTACCAGACTTTACGAGGGCAAGACTGAGGACTTTGAAGCTCTGTTGGCTGATTATCGTGCAAAATTAGCAGATGCACCGGAACTCTCTGACGATGAAGATATTATGCCTAAAAGTTACTGGCAATCCAATATTGACTGGCTGACAGAACGCTTTCCGGAAGGAAAATACAGAGATGTTGTCGGCCTATGCAAGTCAGCAGCCATCGGTAAGGTTTACGATGACAAGGGAAAGTTTGCTGGCTATGAGGATGACAGTATCGGCGATCAGGACTTCTCTCTGAATCCTGGTCGCTATGTCGGTGTTGTGATCGAGGACGACGGCTTAACACAGGACGAGTTCAAGGAGCGGATGATGGCATATTACACGGCTCTTTCCGAGTTGAACGAAGAAGCGCATGGATTGGAGAATAAAATTGCCGCCAATTTACGGGAGTTGTTTCAATGAGCCAAATAAAAAAGAAACACATTCGATCTAAAACAATTTGGCAGATATTTATGATGTTCCTTGAGATTGCTGTTATAGTTGGCGGTTTGACTTTGGGAAGCAGTCTGTTATGGGAATTTGAATCGGGACTGGATATTTTAGAACGAGTTGGCTTGTTCTACGGTTTTTATCAGATTCTTACCTATATTATTCTGTCGAACCTGAATGATATAAAAGCAGACGAATTTCTTGCACTGAAGAATACTGCATCTATTGCGTTGAAAGCCTGCGAATATAACGATGAAGCTTGGAAAGATATTGCCAAAGGCCAGATTGATAAGCAGTTAGATAGTGGCGTTTTCAATGATATGCTTGTGCGCAAAAACTATGGTGTTCTTAAACAGTGTATAGACGAGAACGCAATAAAAAACATTGAATATATGATTATCTGGGCAGAGCATTGCGCCGAAGAAAGTCAGTTGCTTTGGAGATTTTCGTTCCTGCTCAGATTGGTTAAATAACGGAAAGGAGGCGGAGAAAAATGAGTAAATGGGAAGAAAAAAGATTGGAAGACATTATTGATGTAAATCCGCCTGTAAAGCTGAAAAAGGGAGAATCTTACCCTTTTATTGATATTGATAAAGTATCACCCACTCGTTGTTCGGTGACGAACGAAGAAGTAAAAGTTTATGACGGACAAAGTAGCAGTAAGTTTTGTGATGGCGATACTGTTTTTTCCCGCATCACACCTTGCTTGGAAAATAGAAAGATTGCCAAAGTAGCCATTGAGGGTGATGCTGCATTTGGCTCAACGGAGTTCTATGTTTTCAGAGCAAAAAAGAAGAAGGCTGATGCACGATTCACATATTATCTTACTTCCAGTGATGCAGTTGTGTTGCCGGCAATCAACAGCATGACTGGCGCAAGTGGCAGACAGCGTGCGGACAAAAGGTTTATTCAGCGATTAAAACTCAATCTGCCGGATCTTCCTACGCAAGAACGTATTGCAGATATTCTCTCTGCGTATGACGATCTAATTGAAGCAAACAACCGCAGAATTGAGCTATTGGAACAAGCAGCACAGGAACTGTATAGGGAATGGTTTGTCCGTTTTCGCTTTCCCGGGTATGAAAATGCCAAGTTTGAGGATGGGTTACCGGAGAATTGGAGTTATGTCCGTTTTGGAAAGGCCATCGAAATTATTGATGGTGATCGAGGAGTAAATTATCCCAAACAAGAAGAGTTCTACCCAGAGGGAGATTGCTTATTTCTGAATACAGGCAATGTTACTGCAAAGGGTTTCGATTTTTCAAGTTGCTCCTACATCACCAAAGAAAAAGACGCTATTCTTCGTAAGGGTAAATTACAGCATGGTGATGTTGTTCTCACAACCAGGGGAACGGTTGGTAATGTTGCTTTTTATAATGAAACCATGACGTTTTCTGAAATGCGAATCAATTCTGGTATGGTTATTCTTCGTAATCTGGGTGTGGTTTCTACGGAATATATCTACACAGCATTGCGTCATGAGTATCTTCAAAAACTTATGACTTTGTATGCTTCTGGTTCCGCTCAGCCGCAGCTACCGATTAAGGATATGAAACGTATGAAGATTATCAAACCTGATGCAAAGACAATGGAGCGATTTACAGAAATGAGTGCTGATATATACAATCAGATTTCTTTGCTCATCATGAAAAATCAAACCCTTTCCAAGCAACTTGACATGCTGCTTCCTCGCCTGATGAGCGGCAAATTGGAGGTGTGACAATGAGCTTGTTTTCTGAAAGATATGGTTATGTTGTAAAACCTCTACAGTTTGAAAGCATGACACCTGAACTGCGTAATAGGATTTGGAATGTATATACTTGCGAGGTCTGTACGGATTGTGTTGGGCAAGATTCCAACTATATGGAAGAATTGATGGATTTCTTTGGCCTGACATTTAAAAATGTGTACGAGGAAGATGATATAAAAGACAATTTGCAGGCGTTTCAAAAGTGGTACATGGCGGCTAAATGGTATGAAGTTTATGACTTTATTGAGGCATATTTAGCTTTTCTCCCCAATGACGCTCGAAGGGATGCGATAGAAAACTTTAATAACATCTTGAAATGGGATAATGCGGGATATCGTATAGTTGGGCGTATGGTGGTGCCAATTACCAATCAGGAAGAACTCCAAAGTATTGAGCAGGCGCAAACAACGGAATATGAGAGCGTAAATAAGCACATTTTGAAAGCTACGCAGCTTTATTCACAGCGCCCTACGCCTGACTTTGAAAATTCCATTAAAGAGTCAATCAGCGCCGTTGAAGCCCTGTGCTGTATCATCACAAACGACAAAAAGGCTACTTTGGGCGATGCCTTAAAGAAGTTGGAAAGCAAGGGAATCAAACTACATAAGGCGCTTCAGAACGCTATGAGCAGCCTATACGGGTACACGTCCGATGAGGGTGGAATCCGTCATGGCAGTATTGATTTCGCAGGTGCAAGCAGTGAAGATGCAAAATATATGCTAATCTCCTGCTCTGCATTCGTAAACTACCTGATTGAAAAGTGGGAAAAGGTTAAATAACTTACTTCTTTCAAAAGTGGAGGTGTAAAAAGATGAAGATAAAAAAGCTACATCTCAAAAAGTATAAAAGATTTTCCGATCTTACCATCGACCTTGGTGAAACACCTAAGTGCATCATTGCTTTAGTGGGTCCAAATGGTTGTGGTAAAAGCAGCGTATTTGATGCGATGCTTTTCCATAATAATGCCTATAACAGAATTGGTAACACAGGAAACAAAACATATGTTTATCATTCTCTGGATAAAGAGGCAAATTATAATTATCAGAATGTAGAAATTATTTTTGATGCTGGTACTTTTGATGCGGTTAGAAACGCAAAGAAAACAGATGGTTTAGAAAACACCTTGTTTTCTTTTAGGAGCTCTTTTAGATATAATGGCAACCTAAATGTACAAGAAAGCAAGGCAGTAACAGAAATCAGAAAAAATGATTTTGGAGCAACAACAGCTGCTGATATTGACCAGAGAATAGAACAAAGTTATCGTAGATTGAAAATAAAGTACGATAAGTATATGAACGACAACGACTGCCGTCCATCCGAAGCAAAAGCACATATTATTGGTGAACTAAATAATGCGGTAAGTAACTGCTTAAAGATTAAAGTTGATAATCTTGGAAATATTGAAGCAGGACAGGGTACATTCTTCTTTAAGAAAGACGATACAACAAACGCATTTGAGTACAATGTATTATCTTCCGGTGAAAAGGAAGTTGTTGATATTCTCCTTGACATATATTTGCGAAAAGATGAATATACGGACTCAATTTTTATTATTGATGAGCCGGAACTTCATCTTAATACCGCAATTCAAAGAAAACTGTTAATTGAAATAAATAAGATGGTTCCTGAGAACTGTCAAATTTGGGTTGCTACACATAGCATTGGTTTTTTGAGAGCACTGCAGGATGAATTGAACGAAGTATCCCAGATTATTGAGTTCAAGGAAGATAACAAATGGGCATCTCAGGCTTATACCCTTACTCCGATGGTAAAAAGCCGAAACAATTGGCGAAATCTGTTTGAAACAGCCCTGGATGATTTGACCGGGCTTGTTTCTCCAAAATGTATTGTCTATTGTGAGGGACGAGCAGAGCCAACCCGCACGGGTGGAGAACGTGGATTTGATGCAGCAGTGTTCAATAGTATTTTCGGCGAAAAATACCCAGATACATTATTTATTTCGAGTGGTGGTAATACCGAACTTGATCAACGCAGCGAAATTGCTATCAGTATTCTTTCAAAGGTGTTCTCAGATGTCGAAATACTGGTTTTAAAAGATAGAGATATGGCATCCGGCAAAGACACCACCGAAGCTGATAGACAGATGTATCTGAGTAATAATCCACAAAATCATAGGGTCTTAAATCGTTTTGAAATTGAAAATTACTTATATGATAAAGAGGTTCTAAAAAAATACTGCGAGATCAATGAAAAGACTTTTGATGAGGCGGCCTACGATGCTTTTGTTACGGATGTTGTCAATCAGCAGATAAAAGACAACACCGGACATATTCGTAATTTCTGTGGTATTGTTGGAAGCATCAATGCCGAAGTATTCAAGAAGAATTTGGCAAAAGTAATTGACGATTCTATGCAAGTATATAAAGAACTCGAACGTGTAATCTTCCAAAGAGCGTAACGAAATAGGAGGTGATTTTATGCCGAAAATCATAACGGAAGATATGATTGAGCAAGCTGCCATTAAGGCTTTGCAGGAGCGGCATAATTATACTGTTCTGAATTGTATGACAGAAGAGCCGGATACACTTCCTGACGGAACCGGACGTAAAGATAAGAAACAAGTTGTTCTGCCGGATGTGATGTTGGAGAGCCTGTGCAGGATCAATTCGGATATCCCGGAACAAACTGTTCGCACGGTGGTGAACGAGCTGTGCCACACTCCTGTTTCTGGAGATTTAATGTTAACCAATTACCAGAACTATCAGAAGATCCGTAATGGTATCACTGTAGAATACAACAAGAACGGCAAGAAAACCTCCAATATCCTCCATCTGCTGTCCTATAATGATGTTTTGAGCAATACATTTACGGTTGCTTCTCAGATGTGGATCAAGGGCGAAACTCATTGGCGCAGACCAGATCTGATTATCTTCATCAATGGATTCCCACTGGTTTTCATTGAACTGAAAAACAGCAATATCCCGGTGAAGAATGCCTACGACATCAATCTGAAGAATTATCTGAAGGATATACCGTATCTATTCAACTACAACCAGATTTGTGTTCTGTCTAATGGTATGGAAACTCGTCTGGGAAGCTTTGCCGCAGGGTATGAGTTTTTCTTTGAATGGCTGAAGGTGGAGAACGAAAAGGAAAACCCGGACAGAAAAGCCATCCGAGAGAACTGTACCAGTTTGGAGTATTTTATTGCCGGTCTTTGTGAACCGAAAAATCTGCTGGATTACATAGAAAACTTCATTCTTTACGATCGCCGCAGAACAAAGATCATTGCAAAGAATCATCAGTTCTTTGGCGTGAACAATGCCTACAATGCTTTCCTGCGTCGTGAGGAATTGAAGGGTAAGCTGGGTGTGTTCTGGCATACCCAAGGCAGCGGTAAGAGCTATTCCATGGTTATGCTTGCCCGAAAGATTAAGCATAAATGTACTGGCAATTTTACCTTTCTTATCGTTACTGACCGTGAAGATCTGGATACGCAGATTTATAAGAACTTCTTGCGTACCGAATTTATTACCGATAAGGACAAGGTACAGCCTGCCAACAGCAAGCAGTTGCGTGAAGAACTGAAAACCAACAAATCTATTCTGTTTACACTGATTCATAAGTTTAGATATGACAAGGGAAAGAAATATCCTGTTTTGTCTGAGCGTGACGATATTATTGTTATCGTTGACGAGGCTCACCGTACTCAGTACAAAGATTTGGCAGAGAATATGCGCACCGGCTTGCCGAACGCACAGTTCCTGGCATTTACAGGGACACCTCTGCTTGGAGCAAAGCGCCTGACCAATGCGTGGTTCGGTGATTATGTCAGCGAATATAATTTTGCAGAATCTATCAAGGATAACGCTACCGTACCGCTCTACTATGTGAAGCGTGTACCAGAAGTAGAGCTGCAAAACGATTTTCTGGATTCTGATTTTGCGGAAATTCTGGAAGAAGAAAACCTGACGGATGCAGAACAGCGCCGTCTGGAAAATCACTATGCAAAGGAACTGGAAGTCATCAAGCGTGATGATCGTCTGGATGCCATTGCTCAGCACATTGTTTACCATTTCCCTCGCCGTGGTTTCCGAGGAAAGGGTATGGTTATTTCTGTAGACAAGTTTACTGCTGTGAAGATGTATGATAAAGTAAGCTACTACTGGAAAGAAGAAATCAAAAAACTAAATGCGCAGATAACCAAAACCAAAGATGCGGCTGAAAAGCTCCGCCTAAAAGATCTGGTAGATTATATGCGCAAAGTGGAAATGGCTGTTGTCATCAGTGAAGATGCTGATGAAGAAGCTAAATTTGCAGCGGAAGGATTGTCGATAAAACCGCATCGTGATCGCATGAACAAAGTTGATGAAAACGGTTTTGATATTGAGGATAATTTCAAAGACCCCAACAATCCGCTGCAACTGGTGTTCGTTTGCGCAATGTGGCTGACCGGTTTTGATGCGCCGTCTGTTTCCACCTTATATTTGGACAAGCCCATGAAAGGTCATACTCTGATGCAGACTATTGCCCGTGCAAACCGTGTCTATAACGGCAAGGAATGCGGTCTAATTATTGACTATCTGGATGTGTTTAAATATTTGAAACGAGCATTGGCTGATTATGCATTCGATGATGGCGGACTAATGCCGGTAAAGGATGTAGAAAAACTTCTGGAGCAGTTATACGAAGCGATTGATCTTACAAGAGTATTCTGCCTGAGTCATAATGTGGATCTTGGAAAAGTCGTTGAAGATGGTGATACCTTCAAGAATCTATCGATCTTTGAGGATTACGCCAATATTATTGTAGGCAACGATGATGTGAAGAATGAGTTTTCTGTGTTGGCAAATACTGTCGATGGCCTGTACGAGTCGCTTAGACCAGATATTTTCAAGATGGATTTCGAGCCAGCTTACAAAGATGCCATTCTTTATCTAAAGGGAATCATCGATGGCAAAATTCGCCCTGAAAAAATTGAAGCGGCACAAGCCAGAATTAATGAACTGCTGGACCAGAGTGTTATTACCGCAGCAGATGCGAGAAAATACACTATCACAGAAGCAGGCAAAGAGCTTGATTTATCCAAACTGGATATTGATGAACTCCGATCTCAATTCAAAAAGCTGAAGAATAAGAATCTTGAAATTGCAAATCTTCGTAAATACATCGAAGAAAAGCTTCAGAAAATGCTGCGGCGCAACATAACCCGCACAAAATTTGCAGAGCGTTTTAGAAACATCATTGACGAGTACAACGCTGGTGGCTCTCAAAACGATGATTTTTATGAGAAACTTCTGAAGTTGATGGAAGAACTTCGTGCCGAAGAAGAACGTCATATTAAGGAAGAATTGTCGGAGACTGAATTGGAGTTGTTTGACCTTCTTAGAAAAGAACAGCTTACTGTTGATGAAGAAAAGCGTGTAAAGCTGACAGCAAAAGAACTCTACAACACACTTACAGAAAAACGCAATGAGTTGTTCATTGTGGGATGGCAAAACGATCCGCAGCCAAAGGAGCGAGTAAAAGGTGAGATTGTCTATATCCTAAATAAGTTCTTGCCGGAAAGCTATGACAGAGAAGTTTTCTTGAGAAAAAGTACGCTTGTATTTGACCATATTGTGGATCAGGCAATGACCGGTTATAACTGGGTAGCATAGTATAAAAATTATATGAAATGACTTCGTCTCAATTTGGGACGAAGTCATTTTTCTGCAACGATACAATATTTCTTAGGGCCAAGTTGGTCTGAAGTTACCATACAGCTTCCCGACAACTCGTCGGGAATAAAAATAACTTCTCGCCAAATTGGCGAGAGGTACGGTTCCTGCTCTTTGACTTGTTCCCGATTTGGGAACAGGTCCGATCGTGAGAACTCTTAATTTCACTTGTACCCAAGTTGGGCACAAGTTCAAATATGGGAAAAGAACATTTCGGCTTGTGGACGAATTGGACACAGGTGGCATAGCGGAATTATTCCCAAGTTGGAAATAAATTAGAGCCATATTTTGCCCCTTCACAAATTGGTTATACCGAAAAAATAGTTATACCGAATTCTTTGCCAGAGCCCAATTTATTAAG
>OIWT01005002.1_pt1 | contig 10117 bp, 19 predicted proteins | sample 1587701 | NCBI WGS metagenome assembly OIWT01 (sample SAMEA3888904, study PRJEB22519) | human gut metagenome | biome: human gut; feature: human-associated habitat; material: faeces | place: Denmark | collected 2009 | reverse complement strand
GGATTTCACCTTCATGGGGTCGTCGCAGCCCAGGAACAGGATCTTCTGCCCGGTCCGCTTCAAAGTCATTTCCGGCGGAGTCATCTTGTACTTGAAGCGGTCCAGCACCTGGAGCTGTTCTAGGCCCCACTGGATTTGCGGGTACACGCTGTTCTTGATGGTCCCGCCTACTTTCCGCAGGACCACTGCATGGCATTCCGGGTGCTGCAGCATCAGCAGGGGGATTTCCATGCCCACGAAGGACGACTTGGTGGAGCCCCGCCCGCCGGCTAGCCAGTAATAGGTATGTCCGTGTTGCTGGGCGTCCCAGAATACTGAGTCGAAAGCCGGCCCCATACTGTCTGCCACGTTCACCTTCATCTCATTTCCCCCGTTCAAATGTGAATTCCACCTTCTCAGAAGGTTCATCCTCCTGGAGATCTTTTTCCGCCAACTTCTCTTTGATCCGCAGTTCCCGTTCCTTCAGCTTCAGTTCCTTCTCCCGCAGCTTCACCTCTGGCGTCTCCCGCATCAGGTCAAGGACCACCTGGCTCATGTGGGCACTGCCCCGCATCATAGCCAGGACCATTCCGTTGGCCATGGCTTCCCCGATGGTGATTTCTCCTGTCTCGGATTTGGCAGCCGCCTGGAAAGCTTTCCGGATGCCGGGATCTTCAATGTCACAGATCCGGATGTTCCAGGCTCCGGTCAGGATCTCTTTGATGGCCTTCCGGCGGCGTCGGGTAACTCCGCTTTTCACACCGCCTTTGGCACTGTTTTTCCTAACTTCGTCCGGACTTCGTTCGCTGTTGGGAATCAGATTCTCGTGCCCCTTCATACTACATATTCACCACCGTCCTTGGATAAATTGCAGAAAAAGAGCCTCTTTCCAGAGGCCCTCAATAAGCTATTACACCCTAAAGAAAAAAGGCGCCCTGAGCGAAGTTGGGCGCCTTTCCTCCGGTTGACTAGGAATCTCTCAGGAGGCATTGGGTGTGGGATGGTTTTGATTTCTCGCAACCACATCTATATTATAAAACAGAAAAACTGTCTAAAACGTCCCATTTTGGGCGTTTTCTGTCGGTTTTCTGCGCACTTTCTGCACAAAAAACGGTCTTTTCAGGTCAACAGGCTTCCCTGGATGTTTCCACCCTTGAACATCAGAACCAGATGGTCAATGGCTTTCCAGAACCGTCTCCGGCATGCGCTTTCTGCGTCCGGGCTATACCCCAGCTTTACCGCCACCTGCTTCCATGTCATGCCCTTCCTCCGGATGGTGCAGATTTCCACCACATACCGCTCGCTTTCCCACAGGCCGTTCAATGATCTGTCCAGCTTCTCCTTATCCGTGATAAGTCGCTGGAGCTTATTTTCCTTCTCAGCCAGAAGCTTCAGCAACCGTTCCTTCCGCTCCAGGGCAGCCTCTTCGGGAGACGGCTTTTCGAAACCGCCTCCCCCCGGGCTTTCTCTCCACTGGGTAGTCTTGGGGGCCGGTTCTATCTGGATTTCCTCCTGCAGCATGGCTATTTCACTTTTCCGGTTCTCCACCCATACCTGCAGCTCGTCATAATGAGCCAGCAGGCACAGCACCCTTTTCTTCGTCTGATCTTCCACGTCTCGTCCCTTAACCACCCTGATGCCTCCTTCATTCCTCTTTGTCTATCCGATCCGTCCTCCCAGCAGCAGATAAAGGGCTGCCATCTCCATGATCAGGATCCACAGGGCAAACATCACCAGCCCTGTCAGCAGGATCATGGGCCCCCACTTCCACAGCCGGCTCATTTGGTTCCCCTTTTTGCCAGTTCTGTAATAATCATCTAGCTTCTCCCTTCTCATTCTGGTTTCCTGTCCCGGGTCACCGGGCAAACTGCCAGGGTCCGTACCTGCTTCCGACAGCCCCGGCAAGTCGAGAATTCCCACAATCGACTGTACCGGGAAAACTCCGGCGGTTCCATCCACCGGCATCCCGTGCACCGTTTCACCCGGCGTTCTGTCTCTCTGTTGTCTTTCATTCTGCATCACCTCCGGGTTCCTTTTTGATTAGCTCTCAAACGTATCAACATGCAGCACAATTGCTTTTTCCCAGGGTAGTCCGGCAATGAATTTCATGGCAGCTCGTTCAAACAGCGGCCCATCAGGAAGTGATTGTATTTTCTCGGCCCCTTCGGTTTGACCAATGCTCTCCATGAAATCAACCAGGTCATCTTCAGCTTCTTCTCGCGTCCAGGTCCTGCCATCATATTCCCAGCATGTCCATAGTTCTTCAATTTCCGCTCTCACGACCATACCGGCCCAGGATCCGTAATCTTCCCCATTTACAACTTCGTTTCGGACCATGGCCACGATTGGCAGAGTAGGGTTTTCTGCCGATAGCTTTAAAAGGTCCATCACAACCCGATTTTTCGCTCTCACGTTTTCGTTCCTCCCCTTTTTACCGTACCAGTTAGATTCCTTTTTCCATCAACGATTTAATCAGTTTTGATGTGGTGCCCTCTTCCGACTCTTCAAAGAGGGTGTCATAAAAGGCCAGATTGTTGAAAACATCCGCCAGGCGATAGATTTCCCCATCTTCACGTATCCAAACCCACGTTCCACTTTCTTTGTTATACAGGACCAGTCCCATGTATCCGTTCTGATCCTTACAGATATCCCCACCATACAAAGTTTCTCCAAGGGTATCAAAACCGCTGTATTTCCCAACACTCTCAGGGGCAACCGGATGAAGTCCATGATAATAGTCATCATCTGGGTCATTGTCTAAGATGTACTTTTCACCATGGAATCCCTGGATAAGATTGCCTTCAACCCAAACACCACATTTTCTGCAAAACCCGCGATAAAGTCCTTGTTGCATATTAGTTCCTCCTTGTCCTTACCGTCTCCAGCCCCGGTGCTTTTCCTTCCGGGTCTTCTGTTTCCAATTCCAGTGCACCAGACAGCCGTGGGAGCAAAAATAATGCTCCCCGGCGTAATCCTTGGTGGTCCATGTCCATGCCCGATCTCCCGGGTCCCGGAAGGTCAGGCCGCAGCCGTCACATTTCCTGTACTTTTCCACGGTTCTTCTCCTTCTCCATCCGGTTCAGCTCCCGGGCCTTTTCAGTGGCGAACATCCGCATGTCGAACCGTTCCCGGTAGAATTCTTCCTTCCCCTCCAGCCGGTTGTACCGGAACAGCCTCCATTCCTGGAGGCCGGTCCGGCGGACTTTCCACGTTCCGCAGGTGCGGTTCATGCTGTCACCTTCTTTCTCCCGCTCTCCAGGGCTTTGGGCTCCTGCCTATCCCCGAAGTTCAGCACCGTCTGTGCGCTTTTCCCAGTCACATACAGGGCCGCTTCTTCCAGCACCCTCCGTATCTTCCGCTGTGTGCTGTCTGGCAGGCCGGTGAAGATGTAGTCCGGCGTGCTGTATTTCTTTCCTGCCGCTGCGTCAAAGGAGATTTCCGCTTCAAGAGAAATCTTCTTCGGATCGTCTGCCTTCAGCCCGGTAATGTCAATCCGGTCGTCCAGCAGGTCGCCCACCCGCAGGTTCAGCTCCATCATAGCCAGGAAGTCTGCTTTCAGATCCTCCACTGCCTGGATGAAGTCCACATGGGGGATGATTCCCTTGGCCTGCATACCGCCAATGGTTTTGGTGGCATTGTCCAGGCTCTCTTCGTAGCTGATTTCCGGACTGGTCCGATTCCACTTGATTTTCGTAACCCGGATTTTTCTTTGTTCGCTCATGGTTTTACCTCCCAGATTCTCACTCTGACAAAAGCTTCTGCCTTGCTGTATCTCTTCCTGACCGTCATTTCGGCCACCTGGGTGTCATCCTTCCAGGCCAGCCCATTCAAAGCATCACAGACGATCTTCAGGATGTTGTCCCCGTCCGGCGTCTTCAAGGGAAGCTCCAGGTTCTCCCGACACAGGGCCTTCCGGCGCTTTGTATAACTTTTTGGCACCTGGAAATAGGCTGTGACCTCCACTCCCACCGGGATTCCCTTTGGCATCAGCTTTCCACCGGCCTGGATGAATTCCACGCCTACCTGCTGCTCGTAGGTTTTAGTCTTTTTCTCGTTGTAGGCGTGGCCGCTGAGCCTGAACCGTGGCCGTGCCTTTCCACTGGGCTTCCCGAAAACGCAGAACTCGATCATGCTGCGCCCCCGGCCCGATCGGCCCTCAATTCGTCCAGCTGCCGCATCAGCTGCTGGGCGATGTGGGTCATGTCCTGGTAAAGGTGCCGCTGCCGGTTGGCCTCCTGTTCCGCTCGGACCATGGCCTCGATTGGCAGGTTCGGGTTTTCGGCCACCAATCGGAGAAACTTCTCCGTCGTTTTATTTGCGTGCTTCATTTTCCAGTATCTTCCCCTTCCTCCAGTTAAAACCGCAGTCGCATGTCCTGCCCGCTCAGGCGCAGGCTGATGGTCATAGCCGCGATCCGGCTGCAGATCCGTTCGCCCGTAATTTGTTCTTCTCTGGGTCCCATGGTCCCGGACAAATGGTCGGACAGCTCATCCAGCTGGTAGTTGCTGGTGATCACCGTGGGCAGCTGGTGGCTGTATCGGTAGTTGATCAGGGCCATGAGCTGTTCGGCTACCCAGGCCGTGGCCCGTTCTGCGCCCATGTCATCCAGGACCAGGAAGTCTGCTTCCCGGGCTGTTCTGGCCACATCATCTCCCTGCCCATCGTGCATAGCCTGCCGGAACGAATCTAGCAGGTCCGGGACAAAGACGAACAGGGTAGGCAGCCCTTGCCGGAGCTTTTCTCTCGCGATCAGGGATGCCAGAAAAGTCTTTCCGGTTCCCTTAGGGCCGGAAATGTACAAGCCACCCGTAGTGCTGCTGGCAGCATATTTCTGTGCTGCTCGGTACACATTTTTTGCTTCCGGGCTGTAGATTTCATAGTCATCCCAGGTCTTGCCTTCCAGGTAGGGAGGAATGCCAGCCTGATCCAGAAGCCGTTGGATTTTCTCCTGCTTCCGTCGGGGCTCTTCGAAACGGCACATACACATTGCTTCCCTCACCTCGCCGCCTACCATCCGGACGATCGGGTAGAATCCCCGAGTAGGCTGTCCGCAGTGGGTCCCGTCACAGTTCCGGCAGGGTTCCTGCCGCTGCCGGATGGATTCTTCGAGGGTCGGGATCTTTTCCCACAGGCCGCTTTTCTTGTTTGTCGAGCTCGGCAAAGAACCGAGCCGCCTTGCGGTCTGCATACGCTTGAATACTCTCGGGCAGTACCTTTCCAGGGCCTGCGCTACCGTCACTGCTTCTTGGTCCGGATGGACTGTTTGCAAAGTCATTATTTTTCCTCCCTTTCTGCTGACTCTTGTACCCTTCCCGTTCCCATCGTTCCAGGATCCGTTCCAGGTAGGTTATGCTGCGCCCGTTGGATTTGGCCATAGTCCGGATTCCCTCGTTGACCCATGCTTTACCGTACCGGTCGTATAGATCTCCCAGAGATTCCGCTTCAATCCTCCCGCTGAAGGGATGGATATTATCCTGGTAGAGTTGGGCTGTCTCGCCAAATCCAGGATCTCTCCCCTGGGTTTTACCCTCGCGCGCGCACGCGGCTGCAGCAGCATTATCTGTTTTGTTTAGTTTATGTTTATATATGGGACCATTTTGCGGGCCTATTTGGTCCGCAACACGGACCGCAAACCGGACCGCAACGTCATCTTGCGGTCCATTTTGGCCCGCTTTTTGGTCCGCTTTATTTTTTTGTGGTTCATTTTGTGGTCCATTTTGGACCGCAACAGTTTCCCCCTCATTACTTTGCGGTCCATTTTGGCCCGCTTTTTGGTCCACAAATGGGATGATGTGATAGATGGTGGCCTGCCGGCCGGTCCGGAATTCAAAGGTGATCCGGCCGGCCTGCCGCAGCTCTTCCCGTGCCCGTTTGATAGAGGTCGTCGTCAGACCGCTTTTGAGGGTGATCAGGGCATTGGGAATCGCCAGGGACTCCCTCCACTGCGCCCTGTTTGCAATCTGCATCAAGGCCCGCCAGAGGCCAATGGCATTGGCCGACATGGGGTGCGTATCTATCCAGTTGTCAAAAGCATTCAGCTCGCTGATGTAGTTCATGGCAGCCATCACCTATCATCCTTTACTTTTCGACTTTTACCGTTTCGGTTTGCAGGAAATCTGCCGGTTCCTTTTGCTCCTGAGCTGCGCCCTCATCGTGCTCCTGGGCCTCTGTGTCCACATAGTCCATCTCGTTCGGTTCATCAAGGATATCAATGTTCGGGATATCCTTGGGATCCTGGATGTTCTTGACCGTTCCATCCGACATCATGGCTCTCTGGAAATCGGCCGCCATGGGTGCATACTTCAGAGCTTTCTTCAGAACCGTCTTTTTTGCCATTTCATCGAAGGCCGTTGTCCAAGGGCTGAATCCTTTCTGGCTGGCCTTGCTGAACTGGTTCCTGTGCTCTTCCACGTCTTCCTTACTCATGACTGCGAACCCGTGCCCACCGTCTTTCGTGTGCCACACCGCATAGTAGGCGATCACTTCTCCCCGGTCCCGCAGAGCCGGTTTGTGGTACAGCTTGCTTTCCAGCCCCAGCTCATAGTCGAACCGGTCATTCGCCCGGACCTCATTGGCTGCGATGTCAGTGACCTTACCGCTCCGGTAGGCCAGAGTGATCATGCCCTTATAGCCGAGCTGGAATTGGCATTCGTAGGCTTCTTTGTCCCGATTGTAGTAGGGGATCAGGTATGCCTGCCCCAGGGGCGAATTGGGTTCCATCCCCAGCTGAGCCGCCATCAAAAGGGCCCCCAGAAGGCTGGCCGAAGTGCATTCGTAAAGCCTTGGGGTCTTGCTGAATGCTGTCAAAGTCAGCCGGATGAACCGTTCAGGGCTCATTACATCCGGCAGGGCGGCCGCGAATTGCGGCCGCATGTTGATGATCATCTGCTGGACGATTCCTTTTTCACTCATAACCTTCACTGCTTTTGATGCTCCACCTTTTACTGTTGCCATCGTCATACCTTCCTTTCTATGCTCTGAACACTCTGGTTTCCTTACCGATCTTCAGGACTTTCTCATAAACATCCGGGAATTCCGCCTGGAGCTTCTTTTCGTCCACCTTAGTTTTCCCCGGATAGGTCTTCCAGGTGACCTTGTGCCCGGATATCCGGGCTTCTTCGATGTCGCCCATGAGGGCCTTGATCTTGTTTCCGCACTCTTTGATGGAGGCTTCCGCCTCCTTCTTCTTTTCTTTGCTCTGCTGCAGAACCGTGTAGATGGTCTCTGCTTCTACGGTCAGGTCCACAGGACCTGGTTCCCCGCCAGGGAATTCGATTTCCAGCGCATCCGCTGTGCTGCAGGATCCATCGACCAGGGGAGGCTTTTTCTGGAGAACGTTTTCTTCCCAGAATTTCTTTTCGGCCTCCCAGAGCTGCTGGATGGCTGCTTCATCCCTTGGGAGAGTCATCTGGACATACTGCTGTCCCCCGATCAGGACCGCCACATACCAGACCGGCAGTCCGGTGACCAGCATGTAGTGCATGCATTGCCAGTAGTAGGTATCAGGGATATGCTGCCCTTCCGCATCTTCCCGCCATTCGTCGCCATTGAAGGCGTTGGTAGTCTTGATTTCCAGGCCCGCTTTTTCACCGATCACCAGCCGGTCCACATTCGCGATCAGCCAGGGACAGTCGTTCCGGTAGACGGTGCCGCAGCGGGCGACCCTTTTCCCGTTCTTTTCTGCCCAGTGGTCCGCAATCACCGCTTCCAGCTTTGTTCCCCAGAATACCGGTTCTTTCCCGGAGATGTCTTCCGGGATCAGCTGACCCGTCTTTTCCATCCAGAGGGTGTAAGGGCTTTTCCATGGGCTCGCTCCCATGATGATGCCGGCGTCAGATCCGCCGATTCCCTTATTCCTGGCAGCCAGCCAGGCTTCTCTGTCCTTCCCTTCTTCCACGGTCATGGCCATGGTGCAGTTCTTGATCTTTGACATTTTCGTTCCTCCTTGATATACTGGAGGTAACCTTACTGCCAGAGTGAAGGTTACCCGCCACCGGCTCCCACATGCCGGTGGCTTTTATTTTTGCTTTTTCAAAACAAACCATTTTCCCAGCATCCACAAACGGCAAAGCCATATCAGCTGCTCGTATGTGATATAAGCTTGGTCTCTTGTTGTAACCATGGTCACGCCTCCTCGATTAAGGTCCGCCCGGCCACTTTAAAGATGTCGTACATCATGGCCATGGGGTTATCCAGGTTGACGTTGACCACTATCCTAGGCTTCTTGCTCACCCAAAAGTCGATCAAGACAACCTCACGCTGCTCGTCATACTCCAGGATCACGTGTACAGCAGCGGCATTTAATGCCCTTGTCAGCAGGTCCAGCACCTGCTTTTTTTGTTTGGTGTCGATTTCCCGGAGCCGTTCCTGCTTAGATTTAAGGGGATCTGCCATTAACAAATCGTCAGCGGAAACATTGAGCAGTTGGCAAATCCTTTTCAGACTGTCAAATCTAGGCTCCCGCCCTTTGTATTCGTACCCCATATAAGTTGTGTAGGGTATGCCTAGTTTTTCGGAAAAATCTTTTGCGGTTTTATACCCAGCATTTTTCCGGAAAAGTCTAAGTCGTTTACCAAAGCACATTTCACTCACCTCTTGACTCTGATCGTAATGACCTGGCCCGGTTTCAGGGCTCCCGGGTCCTTGATGTCATTGTCCAGGCGAACCCGGTCAATAACTTCCCAGACATCCTCACGGCCTTGGTTGACCTTGCTGCAGATCTCCCACAGCGTTTCCCCGGCCATCACCCGGCGGGATACCATCGTGTACTGGGGGTTCCGGCGCTCCTGGACGGCCTGCCCGGCGTGGCATGCCATGGTGAGTGCGCCCAGTGCGATGACGGCCGCAGCGCAAATCTTGTTCAGCTCCATCTTCATTCCCTCCCTATCAGCACTTTCAGATCCATGTTCAGGGCATCGGCAATCCGCCACCAGCTCTCAATGGAAAACCTGCTGTATTCGTTGGTCACTGCGGAATAGCAGCTGCGGGATATCCCCAGCTTGTCCGCAAACTTTCTTTTGGACAGCTTGTGATGCTTCCGGATCTTTTCCAGGTTCTTAACACCCTGGTCATGTTCCTGGTTGCTGACCTCCAGAACAATGCTGGACGGCAGCGGCGTTACCATCTGTTTCAGAGATAGCCCCAATTCCCTGGCAACAGCCAGCATGTCCTTCGATGCCGGCCACCGTGCATAAAGACCGGCTTCCACCTGGCTCACCCAGGCAACGGATTTTCCCATCCTGGCGGCCATCTCTTTCCCGGTAATGCCCTGGATCAACCGGAAGTACCGCATATTCTCCCGGAAGTTCAGCCATTGTTCACCATCCACACGCCCACCCCTTCAGTGCTTCTTTGCCCAGTCCCGCCAGAAGGCGTCAAACATCTGGGTGTTGATTCTCATGCCCTTGCCTGTGCCGACTACGCCGGCCTTCCAGGGGCTTTTCCGCATGGCGCTGATCAGATTGCTCATGTGGCTGTGTCCGAATTCGTACATGGTCCTCAGGGTACGCATGGAAGCGTACAACTGGGGAATCTGGGAAACCTCCACCTCTCTCATACCCACACCTCCTTACGCTTCTTCCAGCAGGTCCCGCCCTGCCGACTTGAAGATGTCCACCAGCATGGCCATGGGGTTGTCTAGGCTGATGTTGACCACCTTGTTCGGCTTGCAGCTCTCCAGGTAGCTGATGGTCACCGTATCCTGGTTATCGTCCAGGGTCAAAAACACATGGACGTCAGCCGCACTCAGCGTATTTTCCAACAATTCCAGGACGCGAGCCTTCTGTTTTGCATCCAGCGCCCGCAACCGGGCAAGCTCTGCCCGCTGCTCTTCGTTCAATTCCAGAGTCATTTTCTGCCCCTCCCTAGTCTTTCTCCAGCCCTGCACGCTGGCCTCAATGTCCAGCTCTGCCTGGGCCGCCTGTTCGGTCTGGTGCCACTTGGTATCCGGCACCACCCGGTAGCTGCCATTCACCCGTTTGTGCGGCCGGTAGATGCACTGGCCGCCAACCCATTTCACCCACACGGTGTACAGGGTTCCGTCAGCGTCCACATAGTTCCGCTTTTTCCGTCCCGGAGTAAATAGCTTGCCATTTGCTCCCTTGATGTAATAAAGTTCCATAGTTGGACCTCCTCTCTA
>OIWT01004996.1_pt1 | contig 10125 bp, 9 predicted proteins | sample 1587701 | NCBI WGS metagenome assembly OIWT01 (sample SAMEA3888904, study PRJEB22519) | human gut metagenome | biome: human gut; feature: human-associated habitat; material: faeces | place: Denmark | collected 2009 | reverse complement strand
GGCCGCGCCCGCGCCCGCCGTGGCGCCCGCCGCGCCGAACCCGCCGCCGCGCCCGCCCGTCTCGAAGCCCAAGCCCCTTGTCCCGCAGGCGATTCCGCCCGATTCCGGCATCGCCCGCGACTGTCGCGTACTTGTGCGCGGGCGGACGCGCACGGCGGTCGATGCGTTGCTCTTCCGTCTGCTGCCCGATGTCTCCATGGCCCGTGCGGTGGATGCGTGGGGGGTGGAATTTTCCTTCCGCGCGTCGACGCAGAGGATGCGGCAGTTGGCGCTGGCGCTCGGGGCCCTCCTGAAGACGGACGTGTACCAGATGGAACACGGCTCCTGCATCGAGGTCGTGGGGGAGAATGCCCCGATGGAGGTTGTCATCGCCGCGGAATCGCTCGACGAGGTTCGGCATGCCCTTGCCCAGGGGGGGATGGCGAAGAACGTGAAGATCCTCTCCGAGAAGGGGAGGGAGCTGACCGTGCTGGCGCTGGACCGCGCCGCGCTTCTGTGGAACCTGCGGGCGCGCTTTGACGTGCGCCGCGAAGAAGACGATTTTTGGGTTGTCAGAAAGGCGCGCGCCGCGCGCCAAGCAGATAGTCCGAATAACTGAAACGAAGATCAACGAAGAGGCAAAAGGAGACGAAATGAAGAAGATGCTGGCAATGCTGGGAATGGCGGCGGCCCTTGTGCTGACGGGGTGCGTCTCGACGCCGCTGCCGCCGATGGACCGACGCGTGACGCTTGCGGAGAACCTGGGGTACGACCTCTACGTGACGGACGTGCGCTGCGCGAAGGGGACGTCCGCCTACTGCACGTTCCAGGCGAACGTGGTGAACAACACGGCGCGCGAACTCTGGGTGGAGTGGCGCGTGGCGTGGCTCGACGCGAACGGCATCGAGATCGACGCGCACGACCTCACCTGGACGAGCGTCGCGATCGCGCCGAAGGAGGTGCGCGCGCTTCAGGACGTCGCGCCCCGGATGGACGCCGCCGACATGCGCTTCTACGTGCGGCGGATGCGCCGCTGAGGACGATCTGACGAAATCAAACGGGAAAAGAGAAGAAGGAGAACGTTGAACATGAACGCAAAGACGTATATCCCCCTGTTGGGCGCCGCGCTTGCCTGCCTGACGGGCTGCATGACGCAGTCGCGCGTGATTCCGACCGGCGCGACCGCCGAGGTCGTCGCGGGTTTTTCGCAGGACGACATCGACGCGACGATCAAGCAGGCCATCCAGAACATCGACGCCTCCAGCGCGCGCTACCATCAGGGCGCCGGGCGGCGCGTGATCAACGTGAAGCCTTTCGTCGTCGACACGCTCTCGCGCGGGAACGCCGCCGAGCCGCTTGCGGAGTCGCTGACGCTCGCGCTGAAGGAGAAGCTCATGAACCACGGCTCCTTCATCGTGTACAACGAGCAGATGGCAAACGCCGTCGCCGCCACCGGTCAGATGGCCGTGCCGCCGGAATTTTTGCTGGTGGGTCACCTGACGCAGCGGAACATGCGCAAGGACAACGGCGACATCTACCAGGAGTTCTCGCTCAACCTCACGATGACCTGCTCGCCCTACCACCCGAACGCGCAGCTGCGCGGCCTCGACATTTGGCAGAAGCGCATTCCCCTGCGCAAGGAAGTCGACCGCGCCAATGCCATGAACTAGCCTCTTCTCCCTTGAAACAGAAAGGAATCCCGCCATGAACATCCTCAAACCCCATGTCCTCCTTGCCGCCGCGCTGGCCGCCGGCATGTGCTGCTCCGCCCGCGCGGACGAGGGCCTGACCGACGCCCAGCTCGCCGTCGCGAAGGCCGGTCCCAAGCAGCTGCGCCTGATGGTGGCGAGCTTCGGCACGATCGAGTCGATGACGCAGGTCGACAAGTGGCTCGGCGAGCAGCTGCAGCCGCAGACCAACCTCGAAAAGCCACCGACGCTCTCCGAAGGCGACAAGCTCGCCCGCCCCGATCTCGAGAGCGAGGTCGTGCGCCTGAACTGGAATACGCGCAAGATGGAGTACATCCGCACCACGTCGCGCGTGGAGGAGGAGAACGCCGCGAACATGCGCCTTCTGCGCCAGCTGCGCACGAAAATCCTCACCGACGCGGCGACGCGCTACGTGCCGCTTGCCAAGGACTACCTCCAGGCCGCGCTTTCGCGCCGCGCCGGGAAGCTCCTGCAGGTCATTGACCGCTCGAACGCGGACATGGGCATGGTCGAACAGGCGATCAACGGCAAGGACGCGAGCGCCGTCGTGGGCGCGACGTGCATCCTCACGGCCGCCCTTGGCGACCGCGAGGAGGATGCGAAGACGATCACGGTGAACGCGAAGGGCACGAAGGTCAAGGTCACGACGTTCACGCAGCCCTATGTCGGAAAGGTCCGCGACCTCCAGGGGAACGTGCTGCTCGCGTTCAAGGGCACGGCCACGTGGAGCAGCCGCGTGAACAACGTCGTCGCGAGCGAGGTGTCGGATCCGGCGCGCAAGCTCGTGGACGCGGTGTGCGAGAAGATCGCCGACGAGGTCGTCGCCTTCTTCACGACGGAGCTCAACTTCAAGGTGAAGACCCCGGCCGGCACCGATGAGGACGAAGTGACGGTGCTTGTCGACGGCAAGAACGTCGACGTGGAGGAGCCGACGCGCGTCCTCGCGGTGGAACACGCCGTGGTCGCGACGCTCGACGGCTGCAAGCCCGTCAAGCGCATCGTCGTGATCGACGAGGCGACGCCCTCCAAGACCGTCAAGCTCGTGTTCAAGAAGAAGGCCGCTGCGGCCGAAACGGCGGATGAATAAGCGCGGGTGCCGCGACAAGGGAAAGGAACGGACGATGACGACGACGACATGTTTCCGCAGGCTGGCCCTGGCGGCGGCCCTTCTGGGGGCCGCCCTCCAGGGGGCCCAGGCGGCGCCGAAGGAGAAGGTTCTGGTGCTGGACAAGATCGCCTACCAGCAGGGTGTTGACCGCACGGCCTTCGAGGGGATCGACAACCTCCTCCTGACGAAGCTCGTGCAGGCGCGCAAGTACAAGTGCCTCGACCGCGACGCCTACGACACCGCCGCGCGGGAGGAGGGCTTCGGCGCGAAGGTCGACCTCGTGCCGGCCGGCTACTCGATGCGCGGCGAGATCGTGCAGATGCTGCGGAGCGGCAAGACGCGGACGATCCAGAACACGCCGCTCGCCGAGTACATCGCGACGGTTTCCCTGCGCGCGAACGACCTGCGCACGCAGCAGCCCTACGAGGCCGAGACGCTGCGCGTCGTGCGGTACTGCCAGACGCCGAAGGACATGCTCGTCTACGTCGTCCAGCGCGTGGCGCTCGCGATCCTCATGCGCGACTACCCGATGTACCTCATGGACGCGGAGGATCCCGAGGATCTCACGCTCAGCTACGGCGCGGACTTCCTGAACAAGGGCGAGCGGTACGAGATCCGCCGGCGCGAGGCGATCGTGGACGACGACACGGGCGAGAAGGTCTTCAAGGAGAAGACCGTGGGCGTGTGCGAGGTGGTCGACGTGGGTAAGAACACGTCCACGGCCCGCCTCCTCTCCGGCAAGGCGAAGGTGAAGGACGGCCTGCGCTTCTACGAGAACGCCGAGCCGTTCGCCGTCCCGGCGCCGGCTCCCGTGGCCCCCGCGCCCGCTGCCGTGGCGGCTCCCACCGCCGAGGTCTCGGCGCCCGCCGCGTCCGTCTACCCCGTGAAGAAGCCCAGCATCGCGGTGGCCCCGTTCTGCTCGAAGTACCAGGCCGTGAACGTGTTCGGCGTGACGCTGCCCACGCGCACGTGGATGGACGACGTGGCCGACCACCTCAACACCATCCTGACGCAGACGGGGAGCTTCCGCGTCCTCGACCGGTCCTTCGGGCCCGAGCTCGACCGCGAGCTCAACCGCATCGTGAACGACCCGAACGCGAGTCCCAACGACGTGTGCCGCCTCTCGAACAAGCTCGCGACGGACTATCTCGTCGTCGCGGAGGTGATGTTTTCGAGCGTGGCCTCCCCCGGCGTCGACTTCGTGACGGGTCTGCCGCTGCCGCCGCCGAGCGTCGTCTTCGCCGAGGTGCGCTTCCGCTGCGTGATGGCCCCCACGACCGAGATCGCGTGGTCGGACACCGTGCAGATCAACGCCGCCCAGTTCGCCGGGCTGACGGCCCCGGTCTTCTCGTCGACCTCCGGCGCCGCCGCGGCGCAGGCGATTGCGGATGCGATCCAGCGCCGCCTGGCGCCCGCCGACTTCGCCCGCGTACAGGCCGCGCGCGCGGCCGCCGCCGCAGAGGCCACCAAGAACCCCGCGCCGCCGCCGCCGCTTCCCGTCGCCCAGCCGGTGAACGCCGGGTTCTGATGGAATAAGAGAAGAAAGGAGCCTGACATGAACATGAAGAAGAGCATGGTGGCGCTTGTGGCGTGCGCGGCGCTGGCCGCATGCGCCCAGTTGACCCCTGGAACGGGCGTGGCGAACGACCACGCCCTCGGAAAGAACCCGCAGGACGTGGTGTTCGTGGCGCGCGGCGGCGGAAACGCCTACGGCTACCGGGCCTACGAGGTGCCGATTGGCCTGACCTTCCTGCCGTGGAGCTTCCCGAACTTCGAGTCGACGGTCAAGGGCGTGCGCCTGAACCTCGGCTGGGGGCGCTACGCGGGGACCTACGGCCTCGACCTCGGGACGTTCTCGGAGGCGGGCGACTTCGCCGGCATCGCGGTGAACTGGTGCGGCAACGTGGCCGACTCCGCGACGGGCCTCCAGATCGGCCTCGTCAACGCGGGCGGGCGCGCGCGCGGTCTCCAGATCGGCTTCGTCAACCACGTTGAGCGCATGGACGGCGTGCAGATCGGGATTCTGAACTTCGCGCGCACGCAGTGGTCGGTGCCGCTCGTCAACGTGTGCTGGTAAAGGAGGACGGCATGAGAATCGCCCCAATCGCCCTGACGGCGTGCGCGCTCGCGTGCGCCGTCGGCTGCCGTACGACGAAGGACGTGCTGGACGACTACGAGCGCAACATGACGGCGGGCAACTACGCCGCCCTGCCGGGCGAGCCGGCGGAGCTGGCCGCGAAGGGGGACGATTCGTCCCTCCTCTGGCACCTCCTCGCGGGTGGCGGCTTCTACCTCGCGGACGCCAAGGCGGACGCGCTGCGCCACTTCGACGCCGCCGAGGACGCGATGCAGAAGAACGACGCGACGTCCGTCTTCGCCCAAGGCGCGACGGGCGGCCTCGCGATGATGACGAACGACCGCGCCTTCCCCTACGGCGGCGGCGGACAGGACCGCATCTTCGCCTGCCTCTACAAGGCCGTCGATTACATGTGCGCGGGGAAGACGGGGCCCGCGCGCACGGAGCTCAACCGCGCCGCGCAGCACCAGGAGAACTGGATCTGGGAGCGGCGGAAGGACGTCGAGGCCGCCGCCGCGCGGATGGACAAGGACGCCGACGCCTATGCGGCGCAGCAGCAGGCCCGGCCGGAGGGCGACCGCGCGCAGCAGACGGCGGGCGTCCTCGCGGACGCCTCCTTCGCCGCGCAGGTCCGCGAAAAATGCGCGTTCGACCCCGCGCTGTCGGGCAACCTCGCGACGCTCACGGCCGCCGACTACATGAACGCCTACGTCCAGCACGTCTGCGGCGTCTTCCGCTGGCTGGACGGCGGCGGCGGGCGCAACTTCCTCAAGGACGCGGCGACGCTCGCGCCCGCGAGCGCGGCGGCGCGCGACTTCGCGGAGGCGGACAAGGGCCTGAAGCCGAGGAACCAGGTCTGGATCTGGGCGGAGGACGGCCTCTGCCCGGCGCGCGAGGAGTGGCGCATCGACCTGCCGCTCGTCCTGCTGCCCTACGCCGGACGCTATGTGTTGTACGCGGGTATGGCACTGCCCTATCTGCGTCCGCGCGACATGGGGGCCACGACCTGGCAGGTCCAGGCCGGAGGCGTGACGACGCCCTTCGCCGAAAGCGCGAACATGGACAAGCTCCTCAAGACGGAGTACGACGTCTACATGCGCGGTGCGCTGACGCGCGAGATTACGCGCACGGTCGTGAAGACGGGCGTGCAGATCGCCCTCGGCGTCGCGGCCGACAACTCGGGCGACAGCCGGCACCAGCTGGCGATGCGCCTCGCGCAGGCCGGCGTCGCCGCCTGGGCCGCCTCGACGACGGCGGCCGACCTGCGTAGCTGGACGGCGCTCCCGAAGACGGTCAAGTGCGTGCGCATCGACCGGCCGGCGGACGGCCGCCTCGACGTCCTCGCCGACAACCAGCGCATCCAGTTGGCCGTCCCGGAGGGCAACACACTGGTCTTCCTGCGTAAGCCGAGCCCGCAGGCGATGCCCGTCGTCAAGCAGGTCACGTTCACGGCGAGGTGATGACGGACGGGACGCGGGGAGGGACGCGCTTCTGCGCGTCCGGGCCCCAAATCCCTCCCGATCCCTCTGGCGTGGACGGGCAATTTCCCCGAGATCCTCCGACGCCTGTCAGATTCGGATCGGTGTCGGACCTATCAGGATGTTTGGTTGAACGTACTTGAAAAGGAGAATGCCATGAAGAAACTCATGATCATTGGTTTGGCGATGGTGGCCGCGACGGCGGCGTTTGCACATGGTCCGCGCGGCGGCTGGGGCGGAGGCCATCGCGGCGGCTGGGGAGGTCCACGCGGTGGCGGCTGGGGCCATCACGGCGGCTGGCACCACCATGGCGGATGCCATCGCGGCTGGGGCTGGGGCCTCGGCGGCTTCGCAGCCGGCCTCTTCGCGGGCTCGCTCGCGCGCGGCTACTATCCCGGCTACTACGGCCCCGGCTACTACGGTCCCGGCTACTACGGCTCCTACTACGCGCCCGCCGCGCCCGTCGTCGTTCCCCCGGTCGTTACGCCCGTCGTGACCCCTGCGCCTGTCGTGACCCCTGCGCCCGTCGTGACGACGGCGCTGGTCGTCGCCCCGGTCGCGCCCGTCGTCGCCCCCGTCTACCGCACGTGGTAGACGGATTTCACCCTTGGCTGGAAGGCCATGCGTGCGTCTGTGGGAGGTCGCGCTCCCGCGCGGCCGAATGCGACGGTGTGGGCCCGGCGCGCGAAGTGCCCGTGCCGTCTCGGCGCATGGCGTACGGGCATGTTGGAATTCGAGGACGCGCGGGAGCGCATCCCTCCCGAAGATTCAGGGCTTGTCCCTATGGGAGGGGATTGTCCTCTGGCCGGTTAACACGGAACACGCGGAGGCACAGGGCCACGGAGAGTGCCTTTGAATTGGCTCGTGCCACCATATTCTCGGTATGATTTCACGGTGGAGCGTTCCGCCGTGAAATCGCGTGTCCATCCATCCGTTGGATGAAATCTGCCGGCATTCCCGGGATCCATCATGTCGGATTACCATGCCTTGCGGAATCGATGTTTTGTGTCAGGTGGCATGTCTGAATGGGATGTGGACAGGGTATGGTCGAAGTGTGTGCGGTGAAGCGTATTTCGTGTACATTCGTGGTCAAAATCCCCCTCCCCGTTTTACCACTTGACTGACATGTGGAAACGTCCTTCGGAAAGAGCTTGGGGGAAAAGGGGGACACGTTGTGTAATCCGATTGCGGTCTCAGTATGTGTTCTTTAGCTTGGTGGATTTCACGTCGGAACGTTCCGATATGAAATCTTACGTTGGGTTGAAGAGGGAATGGGGTTGGTAAATAGTATGTCTAAAATCATATGCCGTGTATTGCTTTAGTTTGCGGTTTTCATTCGGAATAAAGTTTCTTACGCACGGAAATCTCATTTGAAAACGAGGGTCGGATGGTTTTGGGAATTGCGGGGATTTCACTTCGGAACGGTGCGGCGACAGGACGGTTCCGAAAGGCTTCGGTACGCCACGCGCCGAGGCGGCGCGGGTACATCGCGCACCGGGACGAACAACAACCGCCGGGACGAACAACAATCAACCGCCAAGACAAGAGTCAACCGCCCAAGAACAACCAACCGCCCAGTAAAAGACAAACGAACGGGATGCTGTCAGAATCGGATGTCGGCTGTCCCTTTCACCTTGTTGGTCCGCATGACATGTATGGTTGGGCCGACAGGAAACGTCATCTTAGAACCCGGGAATTACAATGTATCCAACTTATTTTGAGGCATGGAAAATGTACAGGGACGACAATCGTTCCCTCCCGCCCCCCCGTGGTTTTGAACTGGCCAGGAGGAGGGCCGAGGCCGGTGACTGCGTTGCCATGCTGGCGATGTACATGGCCTATCGATCGGGGATGGACGGTTTCGGCCGTGACCTTGAGGCCGCCGACGAATGGCTGCGCCGGGCGAATGCGCGGTGCCGGGAACTGGCGGAAGCGGGGGACCCCGAGGCGATGGCCACGTGGGCGGATCTGTTGTTGGAGGGGAGGTGGCACGTGCCGCAGGACGAGGCGGCGGGCGTGCGGTGGTTTTTCCGTGCCGCCGAGGCGGGGGACGTGGACGCGCTGCGGAAATGCGCGGGCTTCCTTCTCTACGGGGAACATGGCGTTGCGGTCGATGCCGTTGCGGCGGTTGCGCTGTGCCGCAGGGCCGTCGGGCCCGACGTGGAGGCGAGTCAAGACGGCTGGTCCATGCGGCGCCTTGCCTGTTGCCACCACTTCGGCGTCGGGACGGAACAGGACGAGGAAGAGGCGTTCCGCTGGCTCGCGCGGGCGGCGCGTGTACGGAACGACGACGACACCCTCTACGCCGTCGGCGGCGAATACGAGCGGCGCGGCGACGACGCGAACGCCCTCCGCTTTTATCGGCTCGCGGCGGACCTCGGCCACCCCGCCGCCCTGAAGGTCGCCGCCCTGTGGCTCTACGGCGGGCGCGGCGTGCGCCGTGACCTGAAGGCGGCGCGGGCGTACGCGCTCCGGTTGGCGAACGAGGAGGGCGATGACGACGGTGCCAAGCTCTACTACGTCATCAGGGATGAACAGAAGCACGGTCCCGTCGCGCGGCGTTTGCGGGGCATTCCGCTCGATCCGCCCCCGCCCCTCCGCTATGCGTGGTGTTGACAACGAAGGACGACATTGACCATGAAATTCATCCGCTACGGAATCCTCAAGGCGTTCGACCACCCGGACTGGGACGACGATCCGAACGACGACCACGCGCCGCCGCGCCGCTACGGCTTCTATGCCTTCCCCTACGCCTTCCACGATGCGTTCTACATGGTCCGCAAGCCCGCGAGCGACCCGGACTCCATCATGCAGTACGTGCGCGACGAACGCGGCCGCAAGATCACCGGCCGCGCGATCAAGAACTACCTGAAGGAATACGACCTCGACGACGACGAGGACGTTGAAGACGGGAACTACCGGCACAAGACCGACGGGGAGACGTTCCTCGGCAAACATCCCGACAAGTGGCTGCGCCAACACGGTTACCCGACGATTCGCGGATGCGACGAGAACCGTCCCTCCTGGGTCATGGTGATGAAGGACGCGGACAACCCGCCCTACCTCCTCCCGAACGGAAAGCTGTCCGAGGAGGGGACGTTCCTCCTCGATTCCAACGGCGCGCGCATCGAGGCCCGCGAATTCTTCGAGCGCGTCTGGCGTCCGATCGACTTCGCCCCCCGCTACCGCGACTGGTGGATCCCGACGCGCCCCGAGCACCTGAGCGAACGGGGGATCACCGAACTCTACCATCGCGACGACCCGCGCTGGCGTGCGTACCTCTGTAGCTGGGGCGACGAGGAGAAGGTGAAGCGGAACCACGCCTTCGTGATCGCCCGCCTCGCGCGGATGGGCATCGCGCTTGAACGGCTCTACGCCTGGCCGGTCTACGAGGAGGGCGATGACGTCTATCTCACGACCTACAAGAAGCCGCACGTCTTCGACTATCGCGGCAACCTGTGGCACCATCTGGACAAGTACCTGCGCCCCGGCGAGGCGCTATGCCGTGCGCGCAACTGGGTCTACACCTCGACGGCGGCGTTCGAGCGCGCCCTGCGGAAGGTCGATCCCAAGCAGTTCCGCGTCCACACACGCACGCAGCATGCGCCGAACCTCGCCACCGGCGGGCCGCAGTTCATGCAGCCGACGCTCGACACCGACCGGCACAGCGAAGTCTACCTCGACGCGGAGGGCGTCAGGCTCGTCACCTGATGATTGCGGCACCCTTATCCCGATTTTTTGAATAGGCCCTGATTTCTCGGACGCAAAACGGCG